>Ga0308158_10001341_pt1 | contig 27076 bp, 18 predicted proteins | sample PhyBR2_FD_201038 | JGI IMG/M metagenome (GOLD analysis project Ga0308158, IMG submission 201038) | Phyllosphere microbial communities from UC Gill Tract Community Farm, Albany, California, United States - DLSLB.R2 | ecosystem: Host-associated > Plants > Phyllosphere > Unclassified | place: USA... | reverse complement strand
GCCGACGACCAGCAGCGCGACTACAAGGCGCGCTATGACAAGGTCAAGGGCAGCGCGGTGAACCCGGTGCTGCGCGAAGGCAATTCCGATCGCCGCGCACCACTGTCGGTGAAGAACTACGCGCGCAAGCACCCGCACCGCATGGGCAAGTGGTCCACCGCGTCCAAGTCGCATGTGGCGCACATGGACGGCGGCGATTTCTACGGCAGCGAAAAGTCGGCCACGCTGGCCACCGCCGGCAGCCTGAAGATCGAACTTCAGCAGGCCGATGGCACCACCGTCGTGCTGAAGGAAAAGACCGCGGTCAAGGCCGGTGAGATCGTCGATGCCGCCGTGATGAGCCGCAACGCGCTGGCCAGCTTCGTGCAGGCGCAGATCGCCGATGCCAAGGCCAAGGGCGTGCTGTTCTCGCTGCACCTCAAGGCCACCATGATGAAGGTCTCCGACCCGATCATGTTCGGTGTGGTCGTCGAAGAGTTCTACAAGGACGTGCTGGCCAAGCACGCCGACGTGCTCAAGCAGGCAGGCTTCGATCCCAACAACGGCATCGGCGATCTCTACGCGCGCCTGCCGCAGCTGCCTGAGGCGCTGCAGGAAACCATCAAGGCCGACCTGGCTGCCGAATACGGCAAGCGCCCGGGTCTGGCGATGGTCAACTCCGACAAGGGCATCACCAACCTGCACGTGCCGAGCGACGTCATCGTCGACGCCTCGATGCCGGCGATGATCCGTGACTCCGGTGGCATGTGGAATGCCGACGGCAAGCTGCAGGACACCAAGGCCGTCATCCCCGACCGCTGCTACGCCGGTGTGTACCAGGCCGTCATCGACGACTGCCGTACCCACGGCGCGTTCGATCCGTCCACCATGGGCTCGGTGCCCAACGTCGGCCTGATGGCGCAGAAGGCCGAGGAATACGGCTCGCACGACAAGACCTTCCAGATCCCGGCCGACGGCACTGTGCGCGTCACCGACGAGGCGGGCACCGTGGTGTTCGAACACGCCGTGCAGACCGGTGACATCTGGCGCATGTGCCAGACCAAGGATGCCCCGATCCAGGATTGGGTGAAGCTGGCCGTCAACCGCGCCCGCCTGAGCAACACCCCGGCGGTGTTCTGGCTGGATGCCGCGCGTGCGCACGACGCGCAGGTGATCGCCAAGGTGGAGACCTACCTGAAGGACCACGACACGACCGGCCTGGACATCCGCATCCTGACCCCGGTGGAGGCCACGGCCTTCTCGCTGGACCGCATCCGCAAGGGCGAGGACACCATCTCGGTGACCGGCAACGTGCTGCGCGATTACCTCACCGACCTGTTCCCGATCATGGAGCTGGGCACCAGCGCCAAGATGCTGTCGATCGTGCCGCTGATGGCCGGTGGCGGCCTGTTCGAGACCGGTGCCGGCGGGTCGGCGCCCAAGCACGTGCAGCAGTTCGTGGAAGAGGACTACCTGCGCTGGGATTCGCTGGGCGAGTTCCTGGCCCTGGCCGCCTCGCTTGAGCACCTCGGCAACCGTTACGACAACGCCGGCGCCACGGTGCTGGCCAAGACCCTGGACCAGGCCAACGGGCAGTTCCTGGACAACGACAAGTCGCCGTCGCGCAAGCTGGGTGGTATCGACAACCGCGGCAGCCACTTCTACATCGCGCTGTACTGGGCCCAGGCCCTGGCCGCGCAGAACGACGATGCCGCGCTGAAGGCCCGCTTCGCCCCGCTCGCCAAGGCACTGGCCGACAACGAGCAGAAGATCGTGGAAGAGTTGGCCGCGGTGCAGGGCAAGGCCGTGGACATCGGCGGCTACTACCGTCCGGACGCGGCCAAGGCCTCGGCTGCGATGCGCCCGAGCACCACCTTCAACAGTGCGCTGGCCGCACTGTAAGGTCTCGATGCCGCACCTGCGGTGATCGACAAAAACCCGCGCTTCGGCGCGGGTTTTTTGTTGGGCTTCGTTGACCCACACCGACGCACCGGCACGCCGCCCCTATCCCACCGCACGCAACCACCCCGGGGGGTACAGCCACCCCATGGGTGGCTGCCCATCTCGGCACTACCGCCGTGTGGCTCCCCACCTCGGCGCTACCGCGGCATGAAGGCCGCGTCAACGCGAGTGGTACGGAACTTGCCTTGTCACCACAGCGTCTGGCCACCCCTGGGCTGTGCAGAAACGTCACTTCAATCTGTGCGATGCATCACTTAAGCCCCGGTATCGATGGCATAGCCTATCGACGATCTTTTCTGCAGTAAGTGTGATCTCTCACAACGCAGGGGAAGGCGATGGCCAGGGTGCTGGTGGTCGGATCGGATATCCAGGGGGAGCACGCCTTGTTGCAGCGCCTGCGCTCGGCCGCGGCATTGCCGGCCGACACCGTGCGCAGCTGCCGTGACCTGGATGACTGCGATCTGCTGGTGATCAAGGACACGCCCGCGCTGCGCAATGCCGCACTGCGGATGGTGCGCGAGCGGCCGAAGATCCAGTTCTGGATCGAAGACCAGGATGGCCACCTGCGTCATGGCCAGGGCGATGAGCACGCGGTGCTGGACGACCACGCCATCGAGCACGCCCTGCGCCAGATGCCGCCCGCACCGGAACCCATCGAGGAACCCATCGCCGCCCGCAGCGCGAAGGCGATCACGCGCGTGCTGCGCGAAAGCCTGCAATCGCGGCATGGCCACGCCGTGCTGGCGCTGGACGGCCTGCCGCTGCTGCTGGTGGATTTCGAGCAGGACCAGATGGTGGTGCCCGACGCCAGCGACAACGTGGCGATGGCGCAGGCCCTGTCGGACAGTTTCGAGCGCCTGGCCCTGCACGGCATCGCCGCCAAGCGCTACCAGCAGCTGGCTGGCGAGCTGCCACGGCAACCGCTGCGGCCGCTGTTGTGGCAATGGGGCCAGCATCCAGCGCACTGGCACGATCTGGACGCACGCCTGCGCCAGCACGCCCGCGTGCGCCTGCTGCGCTGGCCCGACTTCCGCGTATTGGGCCACCAGCACGACAGCTTCCGGTTGTGTTCGCTGCTGCTCAAGCGCGTCTGTAGCGTCGATGAGTGCGCCACGCTGCTGGAGATCCCGCGCGAGGCTGTCTGTGCGTTCGTGCACCCGGCCTACCTGTGCGGGTATGCCGCACTGGAAGCACCGGCCGCAGGTATGCGCCTGGCGGGCGGCGCGGGCGATGGCGGCGGCCTGCTGGCCCGCATGTGGCGCAGCGTTCGCCAGCGCGGCGGGGGCTGACGTGCGCGAACACAAGATCGTGGTGCTGGGCAGCATGGGATGTGGAAAGTCGACCTTGGTGCGTGCCATCGCCGCCGGTGCGGTGATCAACACCGACGTGCACAACAGCGACCGCCAAGGCGCGGACAAGGCGTCCACCACGGTGGCGATGGACTACGCGGACATCGGCCTTCCCAATGGTGACCGCCTGCGTCTGTATGGCACGCCCGGGCAGCAACGGTTCGATTTCCTCTGGCCGATCCTGCTGCAGGGGGCCAGTGGCGTGGTGCTGCTGCTGGATGCCACCCGCGACACCGTGGCTGATGAGCTTGCCGCGTACCTGGCGGTGTTGCGGCAGCACGCTGCGCAGGTGCCGGCGGTGATCGGCGTGTCGCGGCTGGACCTGGCCCCGCAGTTCGACCTGGAGGCCTGCGCGGTACACACCGGCCAGCAGGGCCGTTGGCTGCCGGTGGTGCCGGTGGACGCACGCGATCGCGAACAGGGGCTGTGCCTGATGGACGTACTGATGAGCGAAATGGAAGCCGGTGCGCTGGTGGCTGCGCATGGCTGATGGACACGATGCACGCCGTCTCGACCCGGCGTTGCGCGCGCGCCTGGGTCACCATCTGCAGGGTTTTGCCGATGACATCAACGGGGTGCGCAGCGTGGTGCTGGCCAGCGTGGATGGCTTCGCGCTGGTGCCGGCGGCAGGCACGCACGGCAATGGCGAGCGCCTGGCCGCGATGACCAGCGCGATGCTGGCCCTGGCCGCTGCGGTGGGCCGTGAGTTGGCGCTGGGCGAACTGGAAGTGCTGATGCTGGAAGCCGGCGAGGGCAAGGTGCTGATGCTGGCCCTGCCTGCGACGCCGGCGCCGCTGCTGCTGATGACCGCCTGCGACGCGCGCTGCGTGATCGGCAAGGTGCTGTGGAGTGCGAAGGAATGTGGCCGCAACATCATGGCCGAACTCAGCGGATCACGAGCCGATCCGCAGGGGAACACGGGGCTCGACAACCAACGGGGTGCAACATGGCAGGACTCGACGATACCTTGAACGCGCTGATGACCATCGATGGCGCGCAGGCGGTGGCGCTGGTCGACTACGAAAGCGGCATGCTGCTGGGGGAGGCCGGTTCGGGGATGGACATGGAAGTGGCGGCGGCAGGCAACACCGAGGTGATCCGGGCCAAGATGAAGACGGCCGCGTCGCTCAATCTCAACGACACCATCGAAGACATCCTGATCTCGCTGGGCAAGGCGTACCACATCCTGCGCCCGGTCTCGCGCAAGAAGGGCCTGTTCCTGTACCTGGTCCTGGACCGCAACAAGTCCAACCTCGCCCTGGCACGCCGCAAGGTGCAGGACGTGGAAGCCGAACTGGCGCTGTAAGGTTCCCTCCGCCGTCGGCCGCGCCGTGGTGGCGGCCGGCGGCGTTTTTTTCGTGAATCTTCTCCCGGCGCAGGGAAGCGTCCTGCTCCAACGGCGTTGGTAGATCGAGCAGGGTGATGTGGATTTGCCCGGGTAGTCCAGGCGATGTGTGGCTCGGCAGCTCCGACTGGGCTTGTCGCGAGCGTGGGGGCCCCGTAGCGGCCGGTAGGCCCCTGGCGCAAATGTCCCCCGGCCGCCGGCGCGGCCTCCTCCTATATTTTGCCCAGGAGCCTACCGGCCGCTACGGGGCTTGGCTTACGGTGCGCAGGTAGAAGCCAGGTTTTTTTGGGCGCTGGTCGGTGGGTCGGGCGTTGGGCGCCCATGCCCTTGGAGGCGAAATAAAGGAAGAGGGGGCGGCCGCAGGCCGACGCCGGGGGACATTCGCCGGAAAGGGCATGGGCGCCCAACGCCCGATCCACCGACAACCGCGCCACAAGATCCACGGCGCCTCATGCTCGCCACGCGGAGGGCAGCAGCGCCGTTCCCTTGTCCCCAGCCGAACAACCGCCGCCGCTACCCGGGCTCGTGTTTGGTGTCGTATGGTTGGGTCAGGTCTTTGATGGGTCTGCCTGCATGCGTGGTGCCGATTGCGATGCTCGAGTGCTGGCGGAACTCATCCGCGACGGATTCGAGGCCTACCATGCACGCTTTGCGGCCGTCACGCAGCGGGCGCGGCTGCGCTTTGAAACGCGTGACTGGACCGGTGCCCGGCAGGACGCCGTCGAACGTATCGGCCTGTATGACCAGTGCATCGCCCAGACCGTGGATGCCCTGCGCCGCGGCGCAGGCGAGCAGGTGGGCACCCGCACACTGTGGCTGCACGTACGCCAGGCCTACGCCGCGCTGCTGGACGGCCTGATCGATGCCGAGCTGTACAAGACCTTCTACAACACCCTGGCGCGGCGGCTGTTCGCCACGCAGGGCGTGGATGCGGCCATCGAGTTCATGGCCATGGATGTCGAGCCGTCCGACGCGATCACCCATCCGGTCGCCCGCCACAGCTACACCCTGTCGGCCACGCGCCCGGCCGAAGCACTGCTGCGGGTGCTGGGCGACTACCGGTTCGACGTGCCCTACGCGCACCAGCTGCGCTGCGCGGCGGCGATCGCGGTGCGGCTGCAGGATGACCTGGCGCATTGGGGGGATTACCCGGTGCGCAGCATCGAACTGCTGGATACCGTGTTCTACCGCGAACGCCGCGCCTACCTGGTGGGCCGCGTGTTCGGCGAGCATCGCTTTTCGCCGTGCGTGATCGCCCTGGTCAACGACCAGCACGGCCTGCGCGCCGAAGCGGTGCTGACCCGGCGCCGCGACGTGGCGCACCTGTTCGGCGTGTCGCGCAGCTATTTCCAGGCCGACCTGGCCACCGTGGGCGATGCGGTGGTGTTCCTGCGCAGCCTGCTGCCGGCCAAGCCCATCGATGAGATCTACACCGTGCTGGGGCGCGCCAAGCAGGGCAAGACCGAGCGCTACCGCACCTTCTTCCGGCACTTCCAGGACCATCCCACCGAACAGCTGGTGCATGCCGATGGCACCCCGGGCATGGTCATGGCGGTGTTCACGCTGCCCAGCTACCCGCTGGTGTTCAAGCTGATCCGCGACCGCTTCGCCTGGCCCAAGGCCATGTCCCGGCAGCAGGTGGAAGAGAAGTACGCGCTGGTCTTCAACCTGGACCGCGTGGGCCGCCTGCTGGATGCGCAGCCTTACCGCCACCTGCGGTTTCCGCGTGCGCGTTTCGCCCCGGCGCTGCTGGACGAGCTATTGACCCAATGCCGGAGCAGCGTCAGCGTAGACGGTGACGACGTGGTGGTGACGCTGTGTTACGTGCAGCGCCGGTTCCGCCCGCTCAACCTGTACCTGCGCGAACAGGCCAGCGAGGCCCGGCGCAATGCGGCGCTGGATTACGCGCAGGCGATCACCGACATGGCGCGCAACAACATCTTCCCCGGCGACATGCTGCCGAAGAACTTCGGCGTGTCCCGGCATGGGCGTGCGGTGTTCTACGACTACGACGAACTGTGCCTGGTCAGCGACTGCAGCTTCCGCGCCTGGCCCACGCCCCGCAACGCGGAGGAAGCGCTGGCCGACGAGCCCTGGTTCCAGATCGGCCCGCGCGATGTGTTCCCCGAGCGCTTCTGGATGTTCATGGGCCTGCCGGGGCCTGAACTGGCGGCGGTGCGCGAGCACTTCGGGCACCTGTTCGACCCGGCCTGGTGGCAGGGCCTGCAGGCCCGCTTCGCGGCCGGTGACTATCCCGACACCCCGCCGTACGCAGTGGGCCAGCGATTGGCCTGATTGGAGACCGTGCCAGCCCCGCGCTACGCTCGACCGCGTCCACAAGGAGCAGGTGCGATGCATTCATCCCAGATTTTCGCCCTGGCGTTGGCCGTCGGCGCGGACCGCAGCTGCTGACCCCGCCTGGCACCCGAGCAACCGCCGCTGCGCGGTCCGGACGTGGCCTCAGGTCGGGTCGCGCCGGTCCGGTGCCGGATGTACCACGGTGCGGTTGCGGCCCTGTTCCTTGGCCATGTACAGCGCTTTGTCGGCCAGCCGCAGCGCCTGCTGCGGATCCTCGTGATAGCTGGGGTAGTGGGCCACGCCCAGCGACACCGTGACCGAGCCGACCTCCTCGAACACTTCGGCGGCCACCTGCACGCGCAGGCGTTCGGCGATGCGTGCGGACGCCTCGGTGTCGATGCCCGGCAGCAGGATCAGGAACTCTTCGCCGCCGTTGCGGCAGAGCAGGTCGGTGTCGCGCGAGTCGTCGCGCATCAGCTGCGCGATGCGCAGGATCACCGCATCGCCCACCGCATGCCCGAAACGGTCGTTGATGGTCTTGAAGCGGTCGATGTCCAGCGCGATGATCCCGAACGGCTGCCCGCGCGCCTGCCAGTCTTCCAGCCCCTGCTGCAGGCCGCGGCGATTCTGCAGCCCGGTCAGCGGGTCGGTCATGCTGGCGCGGTTGAGCTTGCCGATGCGGTCCTGCAGCAGGTTGAAGCTGTACAGCAGGGCCTGCTTGAGGTGCGCCACTTCGTAGTACCACGCGCGGATGCCGGTGACATGGCGGATGGCGATGCCGGTGTCGCGGTTCTGCACGTTGCGCGCCAGCTGCCACAGCGGCAGCGAGATCCGCCGCGCGAACCACCAGGTGATCAGCAGCGACAGCACGCCAAGCGGAATCGCATTCCAGATCACCGCCTTCATCAGCGTGGACAAGGCCGCCAGCGTGGCATCGGTGGGACGCTGGGCCACGACGCCCCAGCCGACGATCGGCACCGGCGCGTAGCCGGCCAGCATCTGCACGCCGTGGCTGTTGCGCACCTGCTGGGCGCCGGTGTGGCCCTTGCTGACCGCCAGCACCGCCGGGTTCTCCATCGCGAACTGGCCCACCCGGTTGGGTTCGATGTGGTACAGGATGCGGCCGTTGCGGTCGACCACGTACAGGTAGGAGCCGTCGCGGTAGTAATGCTTGCCCAGCAGCGTCTGCAGGATGCTGCGCTCGCGCAGGTAGATGGTGCCGCTGACGTAGCCCTGGTACTGGCCCTGCGCGCTGAAGACGGGGTGGGAGATGGCCACCAGCAGGCGCCCGGTAGCCGACTGGTAGGGGTCACTGATGAACGGCGCGCGCCGGTCCAGCGCGTCCTTGTTGCCGCGGCTGTTGAGGGTGACGCCCTGCAGGGCCAGGCTCTGCGGCGAGGTGGCCAGCACGGTGCCGGCCGGGTCGACGATCAACACCGAATTGAAGCTGTTGGTCTGCAGCTGCAGGCGTGCCGCTTCGGCCTCCAGCTCGCGGCGGTCGTGTGCGCGCTGGCCCAGCGCGGTGGCGCTGTAGGCCAGCTGCTGCTGCGCGGACTGGATGAAGTTCTGGGTGGTCTCGGCCAGCTTGCTGGCATACACCCGGTTGGCTTCCAGGGTGGTGCCGATCAACTGCTCGCGCTGCACCCGGTAACTGGCGTGCAGGGTATTGGCCAGCGCCACCACGGCACTGAGCAGGGCCAGGCCAAGGATCAGCTTGCCAAGGTTGAGGCGGGTGGAAAACGGGCGCATGCGGGGCTTCGGACTGGCAGGGTGCAGCGCCAGCCGGGATGCGGATGGAACGGCAGCGATGGAGCAATCAGGAGCGCAACATCCCACCCCCGGGCGTACTACGGATCACGCCGCGGATTATTGCGGATTACGGCGCGCCGTGGGTGAAGCGCGCACCCGCACGCGTTCAGCGGTCCAGACGTCGGCGCAGCACGCTGCGCACCTGTGCGGCCGTGTTCGCATCCAGCGCGCCCAGCACGCCGCGCGCGTGGGCGGGGACATGTGCTGCGGTATCCGGGTCGGCATGGAACACGTAATGGTCGAAGAGGGTACGCCACTGTTCGCGCTGCTGCGGTGGCAGCTCGCGCAGCGCCAGCATGGCCAGCATCAACGCGTTCATGGGCGCATCCATCCATGCCGGCACCGGACGCCACCAGTAGTTCACCAGAACGTTGAACGTTTCCAGCCCTTCCATGTGGTGCCACCACAGCGAGGGGATGAACACCGCATCGCCCGGGCCCAGCTCGGCCACCTGCGCATGCGCCAACGCCTGGGCAAAACGCGGAAAGCGCTGCAGGTCCGGCGCGGCGAAGTCGACCAGGCTGATGGCCTGGCCGGCGGGGGTGAAATCCAGCGGACCGATGTACAGGTTGTCGATCTGCTCCGGGGCAAACAGGGTCACCCGGCGTCGGCCGGCGGCCACGCAGGCCAGGTTGTCCGGTACATCCTGGTGGGCGGCAATGCGCGAGCGGTTGCCGATCCAGATGCTGGCCAGCGGGTCGTTCACTCCCAGCGCCAGCGGATTGCACGCGCCGAACCCGGGCAGGAAGCTGTCCAGCGTGGTCGAGGCCACGTAGATGCCGGGCGGGTCGGGGTCGGGCTGGTACTTGAGCAGGGTGTCGAGCACCACCTTCAGGGCGATCTGCTCACGGCGGAAGTTGAAGCCGCTCATGTCCGCGTTGTAAAACAGTCGGCCCTGCGCCTGGGGCGGCGCCGTGGTGGCGGTGACCGGCAACTGGCCGTGGTCGAACTGCTTGAGGTGTGCCACCGCTGCGGCCGCCGATGTGCGTGCCGCAGCCACCATCGGCCAGTGTGCCACCAGGCCGCGCAGCACCTTGGGCGTGGTCCAGCCGGGCAGCTGCGTGTGCAGCTGCGCCGGGTCCAGCCCATGCACTTCCTCGATCCGGCCTGTCATCGCGCCGTGGTTCCTGTGCTCAGAACTTGTAGCGTACCCCGAACATGTAACGCGGCCCGGTCTGGGTGGCGTAGCGCAGCATGTTGGTGTGGCGCGCGTAGGTGCGCATGGTTTCGTCGGTCAGGTTGATCGCCTCCAGGCTCAGCGTGAGCTGGTCGCTCACCGCGTAGCTGATGTTGAGGTCCAGCTGGCCATAGGCGTCGGTGTAGTTCGGGTTCGGGCCCTGCCCGCCGATGCCGTTGAGGAATTTGTCGCGCCAGTTGTAGGCCGCACGCACCTGCCAGTTGTACTTCTCGTAGAACAGCACCAGGTTGGCCGAGTCGCTCAAGCCGATCATCGGGTACTGGTCGCCCAGGCTCAGGTTGTCGAAGGTCAGGCCGGATTTCACCTTGGTGTAGTTGGCCGCCAGGCCGAAACCGGTCTGCCCGAACAGCTGCTGCACGCTCAGTTCCCAGCCGTCCAGGTGGTCCGAGCGCTGGTTGGCCGGCAAGGTGATGTCGAACCCGGCGATCGGGTCGCCCGGCTGGCCGACGATGGTGCCGGTGCGCTGGCCGGCCGAGTTGGTGCCGGTGGCGGTCACGCCCGGGTCGCCGTCGTGGTTGGCGAAGATGTAATCGCGGATGCAGGGCATGTCGGTCACCCCGCAGCCCGACGCCAGCGCCTCGTTCCAGTAAGTGCCGCCCACCGGGGTGTGCAGCCCGGCGCTGTTGTCGCGCACGATGGTGTTGCTGATGAAGTTCTTGATGTTCTTGCGGAAGAAGCCCAGCGAGGCGTAGCTGGACTCGCCGTAATACCATTCCAGCGACAGGTCGAAGTTGTCGGCCAGCAGCGGCTCCAGCCCCGGATTGCCGCGTGAGCCGGTGCCGCCCTGGGTGCGCACGATGTTGTCGAAGCGGCGGCCGCTGTCGATCTGGGTCCAGCCGGGGCGGCCGATGCTGCGGCTGTAGCTGCCGCGTAGCGCCAGCGCCTCGGTGATGTCCAGCTTGAGGTCCACGTTGGGCAGCACGTAGTCGTACTTGCCCTTGCCGCCGATGAAGGTGCCCTCGGCCGCATAGCCCAGGTTGAACTCGTTGGCCGAGCCCCAGTTGATGCTGGTCGGCACGCGCACCAGCGCGGTTGATTCCACCTCGGTCTGCTCATAGCGCACGCCGGCGGCCACATGCAGCGGCATCGACCAGTCGAAGGTGGTGCGGTACTGCAGGTAGGCGCTCTTGGAGGTCTCGGTGGTGCGGATGTCTTCGGTGTACTCGGTGGGCGCCAGGTAGCAGGTGGGGCAGGGCGGCTCGCCATTGGCGGCCACCTGGCCGGCACGCTCGCGCAGGCGGTCGAAGTCGAAGACCAGGAACTGGCCGGTCAGGCGTGGGTCGCTGTGCCCGGAGAACGCATCGAAGTACTTGCCCATGTCATCGGCGTACCAGATGCTGTCGTCATAGTCGGCCGGGTTGCCCAGCCCACCCCAGCTGTCGCGCTGCATGATCGCCGAGGCCGAGCGGTTCTCCACCTTGGTATGGCCGACGCCGAAATCCAGTGCGGAATAGTCGGCGAACTTGAAGGTACCGCTTCCCTGGTACTGCTGAACCTTGGACTTGTTGTAGCTGTTCTGGAACACCGAACCGGTGACCAGCGCCTGGTTGGCCTGCACGCCGCCCGGTGGCAGCGCGATGTTGATGATCGGCAGGTCGCCGCTGTAGTCCACGGTGGTCTTGCCGCGCACGAAGGCGGCCACACCGAGCACGCCGGCCGAGCCATACGGGCTGTCCGGCTGCGATTCGGCGGTGGCATTGTGGACGTCGAAGGACAGGTTCAACGCGTCGTTGACTTCCCATGCCACGTTGAAGCCGAGCGCGTCCATGCTGTTCTTGGTGGCCAGCTTCATGCCGCCCATCGACACGTCCGAGTTGACCATGTCTTCGCTGTAGATGATCGGCGCCGCGATCGGGCCATTGGTCCAGGTGCTGTCGCCAGGGCCGTAGTTGAACCACACCGACAACTCGCTGCGCTGCTGCTGCACCTTGTTCTCCACGTAGGTGTAATCCAGCGTGGTGGTGACATTGTCGGCCGGCTTCCACTGCAGGGTGGCCTGGGCGTTGGTGCGTTGGCGCTGCACGCCGTTGACGTTGTAGGCGGTGTTCTGCGGGCGGCCGTAGATGTCGGTGGCGTCGGGGCGGTTCTGGATGCGGTCCGAATAGCCCTGGCCGGGTTGGGGCAGGGCGCGCCAGTCGCTGCTTTCGTTGCCCTGGAAGGTGGCCCAGCCCTCGGCCACGGTGGCCTGGTTGAAGCCCGAATCGCGCTCCTGGTGGCTGGCGCTTAGGGTCACGCCGAAGCGGTCGTCGGCGTAGCGCTGGCTGAAGATGCCCGACAGCTCGCCGGTGATGCTGGCACCCTGCAGGGTGCGCGGCAGGTTGTCGTTGGAGCTGTCGTTGACTGCCTTCAGGCCCAGGCTGATCACCGGTTCGGATTCCAGCGGGCGCAGCGTCTTGATGTTGATGGTGGCGCCGATGCCGCCGGTGGGGTTGTCGGCGCGGGTGGTCTTGTACACCTCCACTGCCGAGATCGATTCGGAGGCGATGTTGGCGAAATCGAACGAGCGCGAGCCGGACAGCCCGCCGCCGCCGTTGCCCAGGTTCGACGCCGGCATCTGGCGGCCGTTGAGCAGCACCAGGTTGAAGTCGGGGCCGATGCCGCGCACGGTCACCTTGGAGCCTTCGCCGCTGGACGTACGGTCGATCGACACGCCGCTGATGCGCTGCAGCGATTCGGCCAGGTTGGTATCGGGGAACTTGCCGATGTCCTCGGCGACGATGCCATCGACCACGCCCTGGCTGTCGCGCTTGAGGTTCATCGACGAGGTAAGGCTGCCGCGGATGCCGGTGACCTGCACCGCGTCCAGGGTGGTCGGATCGGGCGCTTCGCCCGTGGCCGGGCGGGCCGGATCCTGCGCCCAGGCGGGGCTGGCCAGCACGGCCAGCAGCGCGGAAGTGAGCATCGCCTTGCGGGGTACGACCTTGTACGTCTTCATGAAAGCTCCCTCCCCAGGGAAATCGATAATGGCGTCCTACGGCGTGACGGCGTGGTTCAACTGCACACGGGCCGGATTTGGAGCCATCGTTGACAGCGTTGTCAACAAACGACCCCGCCAGTACGCCTGGTGTCGGCATGGCCGGCACGTCCAGCGCTGTCATCCAGGCCGCATCGACGAGCGGTAAAGCACCGTGGCGCAGGGGCTGCCGTGTGTTTCTTGCGGTATCCCGTGCTGCCGCTGCAGCATGCAGGCGACGTTGTGCAGTGCAGAACGAAACTGCGCGGATGCCCGCAACAGGCCGCCGCACTGCCCCTGTCCTGTCTGCTGACAGCGCTGGACAATCGATGACGAAGCGGGTTCCATGTGTGGCCGCCGAATGGCTGGCCTACCCTTCAACAAGGACATGCAATGGACAACCCTGCTGCAGTGCGCGGGCAACACGTGCAAAGCAACCGCGTGGCCCTGACGGTGGTCACCGCGATCTTCTTCATGTGGGGCTTCCTGACCTGCCTCAACGACATCCTCATTCCACACCTCAAGGCGGCCTTCGCGCTCACCTGGGTGCAGGCGATGCTGGTGCAGTTCACCTTCTTCGGCGCGTACTTCCTGATGTCGCTGCCGGCGGGCCGGCTGGTGGCGGCGGTAGGCTACAAGCGCGGCATCGTGGCCGGGCTGGCCATCGCCGGCGTGGGCGCGCTGCTGTTCTGGCCGGCCGCGCACGCGCATGTGTACGGGTTGTTCCTGGCGGCCTTGTTCGTGCTCGCCACCGGCATCACCGTGCTGCAGGTGGCGGCCAACCCGTACGTGGCGCTACTGGGGCCGGAGCAGACCGCGTCCAGCCGGCTGACCCTGGCGCAGTCGATGAACGCACTGGGCACCACGCTGGCCCCGCTGTTTGGCGGCCTGCTGATCCTGTCGGCCGAACCGCGCACCGACGAAGCACTGGCGCTGCTGCCGCAGGCCGAGGCGCTGGCCTACCGTGCCGCCGAGGCGCAGTCGGTGCAGCTGCCGTACTTCGGCCTGGCCGTGGCACTGTTCGTGCTGGCCGCGGCCATCTGGATGTTCCGCCTGCCGGCGATCCCGGGCGTGGAGGAAGGGGCCGCCGGTGGGCGCATCCGCGACGCGCTGCGGCATCCGCACCTGCGCTACGGCGTGCTGGCGATCTTCTTCTACGTGGGTGCCGAAGTGTCCATCGGCAGCGTGCTGGTCAACTTCCTGTCGATGCCGGGCATCGGCGAAGGGCTCACCGAGCAGGAGGCCACGCGCTATGTGTCGTTGTACTGGGGCGGCGCACTGGTGGGCCGCCTGGTCGGCACCGTGCTGCTGGCCCGGCTGGACCCGCGCCGCCTGCTGGGCATCTTCGCGCTGGTGGTGATGGCGCTCCTGGCGGTGACCATGCTGGCCGGTGGCGGATTGGCCAAGTGGGCAGTGGTGAGCATCGGGCTGTTCAACTCGATCATGTTCCCGACCATCTTCGCGCTCGCCATCGCGCGCCTGGGCGCGTTGACCGGCAAGGGCTCCAGTCTGCTGGTGATGGCCATCGTGGGCGGGGCGGTGGTACCGCTGGCGATGGGCTGGGTGGCCGACCACCACGGCCTGCAGCTGTCGTTCCTGTTGCCCATGCTCTGCTACCTGTACATCGTGTTCTACGCGTGGCGGGGCTCGCGCCACGCCGCGTAGGCAGGCGCCTCAGCGTCGCCGCGGCGCGTGGGTCGATTCGCGCACCAGTACCGCATGGTCCACGGTGACCATGCGGCCGGCGTTGGGTGAGCGGATGTGGTCGATCAGCTGTTCGGTGGCCAGCCGCCCCATGTGCGAGGTGGGCTGCCGCACCGTGGTCAGCGCCGGGTAGATATGCCCGGCGATCGGCGTGTCATCGAAGCCGCACACCGACAGGTCGCGCGGCACGCGCAGCCCGCGCTGGCCGGCCACCCGGTAGACCGCGGCGGCCATGTCATCGTTGGCCGCGAAGATGGCTGTCGGCGGTTGCGGCAGGTCGAGCAGCGTGTTGGCCGCCTCGATCCCGGACTCGAATGAAAACTGCCCGTTGACCACCAGGGCCGGGTCGTAGGCGATGCCGTGCTCACGCAGCGCCTGGCGGTAGCCGGCCAGGCGCCACTGGCAGGCCCCGTGCGCGCGCGGGCCCTTGATGTGGCCGATGCGGCGGTGGCCCTGCGCCACCAGGTGGCCAATCAGTTCCACCACGGCCGTGGTTTCATCCATGCGCACGCCGATGCGGCCGTCGGGGTGGCGCGGGGCGATGCTGGCGAAGGGAATCTCGTGCTCTTCCAGGTAGGCCAGCACCACCGCATCGTCGGTCAGCGGTGGAATCAACACCGCGCCATCGGGCCGCGAGTTCTCGAACAATGCGGCCAGGTCGGGCAGGGTGCTGCGGCCAACGCCGACCGGACCCAGGATCAGGTTGTAGTGGGTGGCGTGGCAGGCTTCGAGCATGCCGTTCTGGATTTCCATCAGGTAGTTGCGCGAGGGATTGTTGTAGACCAGCGCCAATGCATAGGAGCGTTGCCCGGCCAGGCTGCGCGCCGACAGGTTGGGCTTGTAGCCCAGCCGCGCCACCGCCGCGGTGACCCGCTCGCGCGTTTCGGCGCGTACGTTGGGCTCGTTGTTGAGCACGCGGGACACGGTCTTGATCGAAACGCCCGCAACCGCGGCGACATCCTCGATTCGACTACGCATGGTGCGGTGGATCCTATGTGGGGGCAGGTCGGCAGCTGCCGATGGTAGTGCGGCAATGTCGCGTGGAGGTTGCCGATGCAGGCCGATGTTGCCATGCCGCGGTGGTCTGTTGCGCGTCGTTGAAATCCGTGCGGCGTTGCAACACCCGGCGCGGGGTAGAGGCGACCGTCCGTGCCGGAAAGCCCGTGTTACCGGGAGGCACGTCCCGCGCGGGCGCTCCCTTGGTTGACAGCGTTGCGGGGTCTTTGTATGACAGCGCTGTCAGAAAGGGGCGTTGAACCGATCCAAATGCTCGCCGGCACCAGGGCGCCGCGCTCTTGCGCGTCGTGGTGGCCTGCGCGGCGCCCACCCCGATCGCGCGTCATTCCACCGGAGGTAGTTGTCCGTGAACAGCCCCAACAAGACCCTTCTTGGCAGCTACCTGCTGCTCGCCCTGGCCGCACCGGTGGCCGCTGCGCCCGCCAGCGGCGAACGCCTGCAGGACTGGCCGCGGGTGACCAGCGCTATCGCCAGCGACGCGACGATCGAGGCGCGGGTGAAGCAGATCGTGGCGGAGATGACACTGGCGCAGAAGGTGGGGCAGATGACCCAGCCGGAGATCAAGACCATCACCCCGGCGCAGGTGCGCCAGTACTACATCGGCTCGGTGCTCAACGGCGGCGGCTCGTGGCCGGGCATGAACAAGCATGCCAGCGTAGCGGATTGGCTGACGCTCGCCGACGCGTACCGCGCGGCGTCGCTGACCACCGATGCGCGCACGCCGGTGCCGGTGATCTGGGGCACCGACGCGGTGCACGGCCACAACAACGTGTACGGCGCCACGCTGTTCCCGCACAACATCGGCCTGGGGGCCGCCGGCGATGCCGAACTGATCGAGCGCATCGGCGAAGCCACTGCACGCGCCACCCGTGCCACCGGCATCGACTGGGTGTTCGCGCCCACCCTGGCGGTGGCGCACGACCCGCGCTGGGGCCGCACCTATGAGAGCTTCTCCTCCGACCCGGCCCGCGTGCGCGAATACGCACGGGCCTACGTCAAGGGCGCGCAGGGCCGTTTCGGCGATGACGGCAACGTGGTGGCCACCGCCAAGCACTACATCGGCGACGGCGCCACCGACAACGGCCGCGACCAGGGCGAGGCGCTGGTGGACAAGGCCACCATGGTCAACGTGCACGGGCAGGGCTATTACGGCGCGCTGGGCGAAGGCGTGCAGACGGTGATGGCCTCGTTCAACAGCTGGGACGACCGTACCGGCCGCGTCGACTACGGCAAGATGCACGGCAACAAGGCGCTGCTCACCGATGCCCTGAAAGACACCATGGGGTTCGACGGGTTCGTCGTCTCCGACTGGAACGGCATCGCCCAGGTGCCGGGCTGCCGCAACGACAGCTGCGCCCAGGCGATCAACGCCGGCATCGACATGGTGATGGTGCCCGACGACTGGAAGGCCTTCATCGCCAACACCATCGCGCAGGTGGAGAAGGGCGAGATCCCGATGGCGCGCATCGACGATGCGGTCAGCCGCATCCTGCGGGTCAAGCTGCGCGCCGGCCTGTTCGAGCACACGCCGTCAGACAGCCGCTATGCCGGTGCCGCCAACGCCGTGCAGCACCGCGCGCTGGCGCGCCGGGCGGTACGGGAGTCGCTGGTGCTGCTCAAGAACGAAGGCAGCGCGCTGCCGCTGCGCCGCAATGCGCGGGTAATGGTGGTGGGCAAGAGCGCCGACAGCCTGTCCGACCAGGCCGGTGGCTGGTCGCTGACCTGGCAGGGCACCGAAAACACCAACGCCGATTTCCCCAACGCCGATTCGGTGCTGGGTGCGCTGCGCGCCGAACTGGGGACCCAGCAGGTGGCCTACAGCGCCGACGGTACCGGGCTGGACCCGAGCAAGTTCGATGTGGTGGTGGCGGTGGTGGGCGAAACCCCCTACGCCGAAACAAACGGCGACATCCTGGCCTCCGATTCGGTCAGCCACACCCGCGCCTACCCGCAGGACCTGGCGGTGCTGCGCGCGGCCCAGGCCAGCGGCAAGCCGGTGGTCACCGTGTACTTCTCCGGTCGCCCGATGTACACCAACGACCTGCTTAACCTGTCCCAGGCATTCGTGGCGGCGTGGCTGCCGGGCAGTGAGGGCAAGGGCATCACCGATGTGCTGGTGGCCGGCAAGGACGGCAAGCCGGCGCACGACTTCCGCGGCCGGCTGAGCTTCCCGTGGCCGGGCGTGCCGTGCCCGGCACCGATTGACCGGCCGGACCCGAAGCGCCCGCCGCTGTTCACGCTCGGCCACGGCCTGACCTACAGCGCGCCCGCCACGCTGGCGCGCCTGCCCGAAGCCAATCCGGACAACTGCGGCGAAGTGACCACGCTGCCGATCTTCAACCGCGCCGATACCCCGCCGTTCGCACTGCACGTGGCCGCCAACGGTGCCACCCAGCCGCTGGGCAACGACCTCAACGCCACGCTGCGCTGGCCGACCGCCACGCCGGTGGTGCAGGTGCGCACCGTGCAGGTGAACACCCAGCAGGATGCCAAGGAAGTGACGTGGCTGGCACCGGCGCAGTTGATCGCACGCAGCACCTCGCGGCGCAACCTGGGCGCGCTGGCACGCAACCATGGCGCGCTGCAGTTCGACGTGCAGCTGGTGCAGCGCCCGGCATCGCCTGTGACGGTAAGCATGCAGTGCGGCACCGGCTGCGAAGGGGGCGTGGATATCGCCCCGCTGCTGGGCAAACTGGCGCCCGGCCAGAAGCAGACCGTGACCGTACCGCTGGCGTGCTTTGCCAAGCGCGGCGTGGACCTGGGCGCGGTGGAAGCGCCGTTCGTGGTGAGCGCCGACGCACCGTTTGCGGCGGCATTCACCCAGGTGCGCGTGTCGGTGGATGCAGACGAGGCCGCAGGCGTGGTGCGCTGCCCGTAGAGCCGGGCTCTGCCCGGTTGCCGTTCGAACGGGAATGCGTAGAGCCGGGCTCTGCCCGGCTGCCGTTCGACGGGGGGATGCGTGGAGCCGGCCAGCGGCCGGCACTACCCGGGCATCTCCCGCAACGAAAAAGGCCCCGCGATGCGGGGCCTTTTTCTGTTCGCCCGAAACGCGTATCAGCGCTTCATCGAACCGAAGAACTCGTCGTTGGACTTGGTGTTCTTCATCTTGTCGAGCAGGAATTCCATGGCGGCCATTTCATCCATCGGATGCAGCAGCTTGCGCAGGATCCAGATCTTCTGCAGCAGTTCCGGTTCGATCAGCAGGTCTTCGCGACGGGTGCCCGAGCGGTTGATGTCGATCGCCGGGAACACGCGCTTTTCAGAGATGCGGCGGCTCAGGTGCACTTCGCTGTTGCCGGTGCCCTTGAACTCTTCGTAGATCACCTCGTCCATCTTGCTGCCGGTATCGACCAGCGCGGTGGCGATGATGGTCAGGCTGCCGCCTTCCTCCACGTTGCGCGCGGCGCCGAAGAAGCGCTTCGGACGGTGCAGGGCGTTGGCGTCCACACCACCGGTGAGCACCTTGCCGGAGCTGGGCACCACGTTGTTGTAGGCACGCGCCAGGCGGGTGATCGAGTCGAGCAGGATCACCACATCCTTCTTGTGCTCGACCAGGCGCTTGGCCCGCTCGATCACCATTTCGGCCACCTGCACGTGGCGCGCAGCCGGCTCGTCGAAGGTGGAGCTGATGACTTCGCCGCGCACGGTGCGCTGCATTTCGGTCACTTCTTCCGGGCGCTCGTCGATCAGCAGCACGATCAGGTGCACGTCCGGATGGTTGGTGGTGATCGCCGTGGCCACCTGCTGCATCATCATCGTCTTACCGGCCTTCGGCTGGGACACGATCAGCGAACGCTGACCCTTGCCCTGCGGTGCCATCAGATCGAGGATGCGGCCGGTGATGTCTTCGGACGAGCCGTTACCGCGTTCCAGGGTGAAGCGCTTGCGCGGGAACAGCGGGGTCAGGTTCTCGAACAGCACCTTGTTCTTCGACGCTTCCAGCGGCTCACCATTGATGGTGTCCACGATCGACAGCGCGAAGTAACGCTCGCCGTCCTTCGGGAAGCGGATGCGGCCGGACAGGTGGTCGCCGGTGCGCAGGTTGAAGCGGCGGATCTGGCTGGGCGAGATGTAAGTATCGTCCGGGCCGGCCAGGTAGCTGGCTTCGGCGGCACGCAGGAACCCGAAGCCGTCCGGCAGGATTTCCAGCACGCCGTCGGCGGCAACGCCGTCGCCGTGGCGGGTGAGCACCTTGAGCAGGGCGAAGATCACGTCCTGCTTGCGGGCACGTGCCACGCCTTCGGAGATCTGCAGCTGCTCGGCGATTTCCAGCAGCTTCTGCGCCGGCATGCGCTTGAGGTCGCTCAGCGAATAGACCGGGAAGCCTTCGGGCACGTTGGCCTGCTGGCTGCGCACGAACGGCTGCTGTTCGCCGTTGTCCTGCGGCATGCCGTCGTCGTTGTAGCGATCGCCACCGCGGTTGCGGTCACGGCGATTGCGGAAACGATCACGGCGGTTGCCCTGACCCTGACCCTGACCCTGGTTCTGGCCCTGGCCTTGACCCTGCTGGTACGGGTTCTGCCCGCCCTTGGGGGTGTTGTTGTTGTTGTTGTTGTTGTTGCCGTTCTGGTTGCGCTGGCCACCGTCGCCGGTGTCCTGCTGCGCATTGCCCTGGGCAGAGGAGGCGTCGCCAGCCGGTGCCTGCTGGGGCGCCGACGGAGCGGCGACCGGCGCCGGCGCGTCAGGCGCGGCAGCCAGGGGCAGGGCGGATTGATGAGCGGGGGGGGAACCTGCCTCGGCAGCGGTGTTGGCGGCGGCCTTGGCGACGCGCGGCTTGCGCACGCGCTTCTCGGCGGGCGCGTCGGCGCTCCCGGGTTCGGAAGTAGTGATATCGGACAAGTGCTGGATTCCTCGCTAGAAGGTGCGAGCGCCCGGCAGGGCAGCGAACGTTGGGAAAGGATTCTGGAAAGAACGTCGTCCAGAAGATGCGGCGCGCGAATGCGGCCGGATGCTGCCGACACTAACACCGGCTCGCGGCGGCGCGCAAGCCGGGTGGGGCAGGGTCATTCATGCGGGGCAGGCCCCGCGGGCAGCCGGCGGGCAACGGCTGCCTGCTGCGATCAGGCCAGCGCCTTGTCCAGCATGCCGGCCAGCTGGGCCTTGCCGACCGCGCCGATCTGCTGCGCCTGGACCTGGCCGTCCTTGAACACCAGCAGCATCGGGATCGAGCGCACGTGGTACTTGGCGGCCAATGCGCGGTTCTGGTCCACGTTGACCTTGGCGATCTTGGCGCGGCCGTTGTAGGCGTCGGCCAGTTCATCCAGGGCGGGGGCGATCATCTTGCACGGACCACACCACTCGGCCCAGAAATCGACCAGCACCGGTTCCTTGGAATTCAGCACTGCGCTATCGAAGTCGGCATCGCCGACATGTACAACCTTGTCGCTCATCTTGGTTTCTCGTCTGGAAATGCACCCGGCGGGGCCGGAGGAGGTTGAATTTGGACGCCACCGGAGGGTGCCATCCGCGTCTGCTGCCTCGTGGCCGCGAGGGCGGCCAGCGGTGCGCCAGGTGGATGCCTGGTCGCTCACGGCGGGCAGTGTACCCCTATCGTCGCGGCCGGGCAGGTGCTGCCTGAAACCCAGCATCCTGTGATCGGCGCCCTGCATTGACGGGGGAGTCCTTCTCTATATGCGGCCGTCTGGCACCGCCTCCAGTGCGCGGGGCGCGCCCGTTCAACTGGCGGCAGGTGCGGTGAAAACGTGTGAAATCCGCCCGGTCGTCGACCGGTCCGTGCGCCGGCAGCCGCCCTTGGACGGGCTGTCTCAGTGCATCGTGCGACGGCAGAGGCCGGTTTGGCGCCGACAGTGCGCTAAACTGCGCCATTGTGCGGCGCCCCTGGACCGGTAGGTCCGGCCCCGTCCAACCCCGGCGCAGGGCCCGCAATGGCGACGGTGCCCCCCAAGATTGCAAGCCTCCCGCGCACCGCTGCCGGGGCGGCCTTACCAAGACGGACACATGAGCGACAAACCGCTGACCGATTTGACCTTCTCCTCCTTCGAGCTGCATCCCGCCCTGCAGGCGGGCCTTGAAGGAGCCGGATTCACCCGTTGCACGCCCATCCAGGCGCTGACCTTGCCGGTCGCGCTGCCCGGCGGCGACGTCGCCGGCCAGGCCCAGACCGGCACCGGCAAGACCCTGGCCTTCCTGGTCGCGGTGGTGAACCGCCTGCTGACCCGCCCGGCACTGGCCGACCGCAAGCCGGAAGACCCGCGCGCGCTGATCCTGGCCCCGACCCGCGAACTGGCCATCCAGATCCATAAGGATGCGGTCAAGTTCGGCTCGGACCTGGGCCTGCGCTTCGCGCTGGTCTACGGCGGTGTGGATTACGACAAGCAGCGCGAGATCCTGCAGCAGGGCGTGGACGTCATCATCGCCACCCCGGGCCGCCTGATCGACTACGTCAAGCAGCACAAGGTGGTCTCGCTGCACGCCTGCGAAATCTGCGTGCTCGACGAAGCCGACCGCATGTTCGACCTGGGCTTCATCAAGGACATCCGCTTCCTGCTGCGCCGCATGCCCGAGCGCACCACGCGCCAGACCCTGCTGTTCAGCGCCACGCTCAGCCACCGCGTGCTGGAGCTGGCCTATGAGCACATGAACGAGCCGCAGAAGCTGGTGGTGGAAAGCGAGTCGATCACCGCCGCGCGCGTGCGCCAGCGCATCTACTTCCCGGCCGACGAAGAAAAGATCCCGCTGCTGCTGGGCCTGCTGTCGCGCAGCGAAGGCGCGCGCACCATGGTCTTCGTCAACACCAAGGTGTTTGTCGAGCGCGTGGCCCGTTCGCTTGAAAAGGCCGGTTACCGCGTGGGCGTGCTGTCCGGCGACGTGCCGCAGAAGAAGCGCGAGAGCCTGCTCAACCGCTTCCAGAAGGGCCAGCTGGAAATCCTGGTGGCCACCGACGTGGCTGCCCGCGGCCTGCACATCGACGGCATCAAGTACGTCTACAACTACGACCTGCCGTTCGACGCCGAAGACTACGTGCACCGCATCGGCCGTACTGCGCGCCTGGGCGAAGAGGGCGATGCGATCAGCTTCGCCTGCGAGCGCTACGCGATGGGCCTGCCGGACATCGAGGCGTACATCGAGCAGAAGATCCCGGTTGAAGCGGTCACCAGCGAAATCCTGACCTCGCTGCCGCGCCCGGAACGTGCGCCGGCCGAAGCGGGCGAAGACGGCGACGAGAACGAGAGCGTCGGCCAGATCTTCCGCGAGGCACGCGAAGCGCGTGCGGCCGAAGAACAGCGTCGTGGCGGCGGCAGCAGTAGCGGTCGGGGTGGCAAGCCGTCGTCCGGTGGCCGTGGCGAACGCCGCGCGCCGGGCGAGCGCAGTGCCGATGGCAAGCCACGCCGCGAGCGCAAGCCGCGCGTGGAAGGCGAGGCTCCGGCCGAGGGTGAGGTCAAGCCGCAGGCCGCGGTGTCCCAGGCCGCCGTCGCCGTCGCTGCGGCCGACGCGCCGAGCGCCGCGGGCAGCCCGGCCGTGGAAGGTGAGCGCGCACCACGCAAGCGTCGTCGTCGTCGCCACGGCCGTCCGGTCGAAGGCGCCGAAGGTGCCGCACAGCCGGTGACCCCGGTGCAGGTGACGGCCAAGCCGATGCGCTCTGCCGCTCCGGCCGCCGATCCGGGCGCATCGTTCCTGACCCGCATCGGGCGCAAGATCCGCCGGATGCTGTCCGGTTCGTAAGACCGGACGCGCGACCCGCGATGCCTGGGGGTATCGCCCCCTTGGCAAGGGGGCGTCGCGAAGCGACGGGGATCGGGTGCTGATGAGAGGCGCCCACGGTTTGCGCAGCGAACCGTCGGGCGACAGCGCGAATGCGATGTCGCTTCCCCCGACCCACGGTCGGCACCTGTCCGCTACCCCCACCTGCACGCCGCCACCCTCGTCCTGCATAATCAGGGGATGAGCGTCCTGCGTTTTGACAATGTCAGCAAACAATATGCCGGCGGCCACCAGGCACTGGTGGACGTCAGCTTCGATGTCGCCCCCGGGGAAATGCTGTTCGTCACCGGTCACTCCGGTGCGGGCAAGAGCACCCTGCTCAAGTTGATCCACCTGGACGAGCGGCCCAGCCGCGGCGCGGTGATCTTCAATGAGCGCAACCTGCTCAAGGTGCGGGGCGGCAACATCCCCCGGCACCGTCGCGAGGTGGGCGCGGTCTACCAGGACCACCGCCTGCTGATGGACCGCAGCATCGCCGAGAACGTCGCCCTGCCGCTGATCCTGCGGGGCACCCGCCGCGCCGATATCGGCAAGCGCGTGCGCTCGGTGCTGGAACGGATGGGCCTGGGCCACCGCGAAAAAGCGCTGCCGTCGCAGCTGTCGGCGGGTGAGCAGCAGCGCGTGGGCATCGCCCGCGCGATCGTCAGCGAACCGCGACTGCTGGTCGCCGACGAACCCACCGGCAACCTCGACCCTACCCTGGCGGCAGAAATCATGGCGCTGTTTGCCGAGCTCCCCGAGCGCGGTACCAGCGTGCTGGTGGTCAGCCACGACCTGGCCCTGCTCCGGCACATGCGCAAGCGCGTGCTGATCCTGGACCACGGCAAGCTGATCGACGACATCTCGCCGCAGGACCTGGCCGAATGAACGCACCCACCAACAAGGAAGCCGCGGCACCGTCGCGCCTGGGCGTGTGGCTGCATCACCACGGCCACAGTGTGGTGTTCAGCCTGGGCCGTGCCTGGCGCAAGCCGTGGGCCACGCTGCTGACCATCATGGTGATGGCGCTGGCCCTGGCCCTGCCGTTGGGCCTGTCCATCGCGCTGGACAACCTCACTCATTTCGCCGGCAGCGTGCAGCAGTCGCGCGACATCAACCTGTTCCTGAAGACCGACATCGACGCCGCCGCCGCCGGGCAGGTCGCCGATTCGCTGCGCGGCCGGGCCGACGTGGCCAACGTCACCCTGCAGACGCCGGATCAGGGCCTGCAGGAACTGCGCGAGGGTGCGGGACTGGGCGAGGCGATCGATGCGCTGCACGACAACCCGCTGCCGACGCTGTTGATCGTCACTCCGAAGGCGGGCGCCGATGACGCGCGCCTGGCGCAGTCGCTGGAAGGCCTGCCGCAGGCGGACCTGGTGCAGCACGATGCGCTGTGGCGCAAGCGCCTGGACGCCTGGCTGGGCTTCGGGGCGCGACTGGTGCAGGTGCTGTCGGTGCTGCTGGGCCTGGGCGCGGCCCTGGTGGTGGGCAATACCGTGCGGCTGGACATCCAGGCGCGCCGCGAGGAAATCGGCGTGCTGCAGTTGCTGGGCGCCAGCGACGGCTTCATCCGTCGCCCGTTCCTGTACTTGGGCGCGTGGTACGGGCTGGGGGCCGGTGCGGTCGCGTTGGCGCTGATCGGCGTGGCCGGGCTGGCCCTGCGCCCGCCGCTGGCCGCGCTGTCTGAAAGTTATGCCAGCCCGTTCGTGTTGCATGGGTTGGACCTGCTGCATTCATCGTTCGTGCTGGTCGGCACCGTAGTGCTGGGCTGGCTGGGCGCGTGGCTGGTGACGGGGCATTTCCTGCGCCAGACCCGACCGACCGAAACCTGAGGCCCGCATGCGCCCGCAAGCCCTGAAGCACCTGGTCGACGACGCACCGCGCGTGATGGTGGTCGACGGCTCCAAGCTGGTCCGCAAGTTGATTGCCGATGTGCTGCAACGCGAACTGCCGGCCGTGGAGGTGGTGGGTTGCGCGAGCATCGAAGAGGCGCGCAACGCGCTTGAAGCCGGGCCGGTGAACCTGGTCACCACCTCGCTTACGCTCAGCGATGGCGACGGCCTGGCGCTGGCGCGGCTGGTCCGCGAAACTGCCGGGCAGGCGTACGTGCCGGTGATCGTGGTGTCCGGCGATGCACAACAGCACCTGGAACAGCGCCGCTTCACCGACTATGTCACCGACTATTTCGACAAGGCGCTGGGCCATGAGGCGCTGGCCACGTTCATCCGTGGCTATGTGCAGCCGGAAACCATTCCCGGCGCCACCATCCTGTATGTCGAAGACAGCCGCGTGGTGGCCGAGGCGACCAAGCGCATGCTCGAACGGCAGAGCCTGCGCGTGCTGCACGTAATGACCGCCGAGGAAGCCTTCGCGCTGCTCACCGCCGAATCGCTGGGCCGCAGCAGCCATCGCATCGACCTGGTGCTCACCGACGTGACCCTCAAGGGCGAGCTGAGTGGGCTGGACGTGGTCGAGCGCGTGCGCGTGGATTTCGGCTATGGCAAGCGCCGCCTGCCGGTGCTGGTGATGACCGGCGACGGCAACCCGCTCAATCAGTCCGGCCTGCTGCAGGCCGGCGCCAACGATCTGGTGCAGAAGCCGATCGAAGAGCGCCTGCTGGTGACCAAGGTCCTGTTCCAACTGCGCCTGTCGCGGCTCAACGAAAAACCCGTGGTGCGATGAACGACGAGGCAACCCCCAGCATCCAGCTTGAACCGAGCTGGAAGGTGCGTATTGGCGAATGGCTGCTGCGTCCGGACATGCGTGACCTGTCCAGTTTCCTGCGCCAGCGCAAGGCGGCCGGCGCGCAGGTGTTCCCGCCTGGCCCGCAGATCTTCGCCGCCTTCGACGCCACCCCGTTCGATCAGGTCAAGGTGGTCATCCTCGGGCAGGACCCGTATCACGGCCCCGGCCAGGCGCATGGCCTGAGTTTCTCGGTGATGCCCGGCGTACCGGTGCCGCCGTCGTTGCTCAACATCTACAAGGAAATCGAAGCCGACCTGGGGATCCCGCGCCCGGACCACGGCTGCCTGCTGCCGTGGGCGCGCCAGGGCGTGCTGTTGCTCAATGCGGTGCTCACGGTGGAGGCCGGCCAGGCCGGTGCGCACCAGAAGCGCGGCTGGGAAGGGTTCACCGACCATGTCGTGGACACCCTCAACCGCGAGCGCGACGGGCTGGTGTTCATGCTGTGGGGCAGCTACGCGCAACAGAAGGGCAAGGTGATCGACACCGCCCGTCACCGGGTGTTGAAGGCGCCGCATCCGTCGCCGTTGTCGGCGCACCGCGGTTTCCTCGGTTGCCATCATTTTTCGATGGCCAACGACTATCTGCAGCGCCGCGGCCAGGCGCCCATCGACTGGTCGCTGCCGCCACGCGCGACGCTGTAATCCGGGCCGGCAACAGGCCGGCCGCTTGGTTTACTCGGTCAACATTTCCATTATCGCGCGGGCGGGCGGCTGCGGTTGGCGCTCGTAGAGCCGGGCTCTGCCCGGCCGGGCCAACGCGATGTCTCTGGCCTGGGAATCGCGCTCTTCGTAGAGCCCGGCTCTGCCCGGCCGGGGGCCACCGATGCACCCTGTTGATTGCGGTGTTCGCTGGCCGACGCCACACCCCCTGCTCGCCGGGCTGAATCCCTGCCAACACTTTTCGCCTGAATGGGGTGGCGGAATCCGGTCGTTCAGCGGAAATCGACGCTCCGTGGCCGCATTAATTCGATCAAGGCATTGATTTAAAAAGTGTTTGCCTTATTTTTTGACCCT
>Ga0308158_10001339_pt1 | contig 27091 bp, 28 predicted proteins | sample PhyBR2_FD_201038 | JGI IMG/M metagenome (GOLD analysis project Ga0308158, IMG submission 201038) | Phyllosphere microbial communities from UC Gill Tract Community Farm, Albany, California, United States - DLSLB.R2 | ecosystem: Host-associated > Plants > Phyllosphere > Unclassified | place: USA... | reverse complement strand
CCCACCGACCCACCCCAGAAACCCATCAGCCCCGACGATTCCCCAATCAGAACTTCGCGTTCAACGACATCCAGTAGCTACGGCGCTGGTCCTTGGTCGCGTAGTCGTCCACGCAGTTGTATTCGCTGTCGCTGATCAACACGCACGACTGCGACACGAAGTCCTTGTCGAACAGGTTGTTGACCCGCGCATTGAGCGTCAGCCAACGGTTGATGTTCCAGCTGCCGCCCAGGTGGAAGATCGTATAGTCCTCGTAATAGCGCACCTGCGAGGTGCTCACCCCGCCCACGTTGCCCACCAGCGTGTCGCGGTAGCGGTCGTAGCGGCCTTCGCCGATCAGCGACAGACTCACCGCATCGTTGATCTGCCAGTTCAGGCTGGCATTGGCCATGTGCCTGGCCGGCGTGGTCGTGCCGCCCACCGGCTTGCCCTTGTCCACCCCGCTGGTCTGCTCGGACCTGGTATAGGTGTAGTTACCGCGCAACTGCAGGCTGTCCAGCAGGTCCACGTAAGCCGCGGCTTCAACACCGCGCGTTTCGGCCTTGTCGATGTTCACGCTCTGGCTGAAGGTGCTGTAGCCCAGTGCCGCCCAGCCCGGGCCCACGTCCACGCAGTACCCGCCGCCGGCCGGAGCCACTTCGCAGTTCGGGAACGTGCCGCCGCTGGCGATCTTGTCGTCGAACTTGTTGAGGAAGCCGGTGACATTGAAGCCCCAGTCGCTGCCTTCGTAGTACGCCGCCACCTCATAGTTGGTGCTGGTTTCCGGCTGCAGGTTCGGCGAACCCACCAGCGGCAGCACGCCCTGGCCACCAAAGCCGGTCACGCCGGGGAACAGCTGGTCCGGGCGCGGGGTCTTGTACCCGGTGCTCACGCCGCCCTTGATCGTCCACGCATCGCTTGCGTTCCACACCAGGTAACCGCGCGGGCTGACGTGGCTGCCGAAAATGTTGTGGTCGTCGTAGCGCACGCCCACCGTGGCGGTCAGCGTGTCGGTCAGCGCCCAGTTGTCCTCGGCGAACACCGACCACATCCGGTGCTGCTGCTTGACGTTGTCACGGTAGCCGGCGCCGTCCATGCCGAACACGCCGTCCACCATGTCGGTGTCGTTGTACTGGCCACCCACGGTCAGCTTGTGCGCGCCGAAGGTCATGTCCAGCATCGTGTCCAGCACGTAGCCTTCCAGCTCCATGGTGCGCAGCGGGCGCGGCAGGAAGGCCTGCAGGCGGGCCTGCTCGCTGGCGTTGAGCGCGGTCAGCGCATTGCCGCGGCCCGCGGCGCAGTTGGCGGCCGCGCCGGTGCGGCGGCATACGTCGTTCCACAGCGTCTGCAGGTCCGCGCGTTCGTCCAGGGTCAGCGGCAGCGAGCGGCCCAGGTTGTTGCTGGTGGTGTGGGTCAGCGTGGTCTGCCACGTGCCGAAGCTGTAGCGGCCCTGGTGGCTCAGCGCCAGCTGGTCGCGCTCGTAGCGCTGGTAGGCGGTATAGCCCACGCGCGGCTGCACCACGCGGCGGGTGATCGTGCCGCTGCCGTTCGGGTTGGGAATGGTCGCATTGCCCACGCGCCACAGGCTGGCGGCACTGTCCAGGGTGCCGGTCTGGCCTTCGCTGTTGTCGTACTTCTGGCGCGAGATGTCGTAGTCCAGGCTCAGGTCGTGGTCGTCGTTGATCGTCCAGTTCAAGCGCAGGCCGGTGTTCCAGTTGGTGTTGGCCACCGCCTTGCCGCCACCGCCGAAGCCGATGCTGCGTTCCCACAGCGTGCCGTCCGGCAGCGGCAGGTCGTCCCACTCCGGGTTGGACGCCTTGGCGTCGTAGTAGCTGCCGCGCACTGCCAGGGCCAGGCGGTCCTTGAGCAACGGGCCGGTCAGGTACACGTCGGTGGTGCGCGCATCGCCGAACTGGTCGTCCTGCTGCACGGTGAAGCCCTGGGTGACCGAGCCGTGCCAGCTGTCCTGGTTGCGCCGGGTGATGATGTTGATCACCCCGCCCATCGCATCGGAGCCATACAGCGTGGACATCGGGCCGCGCACGACTTCGATGCGCTCGATCGCATCCAGCGGCGGCAGGTAGGCGAACTGACCGCCGCCGAAGTTGTTCGGGTACAACTGGCCCACGTTGCTCTGGCGGCGCCCGTCGATCAGCACCAGGGTGTATTCGGACGGCATGCCGCGCATGGAGATGGTGGCGCGACCGTTCTTGTCGGTGGTTTCCATGCCCACGTCGATGCCTTCCACGTCGCGCAGCGCATCCACCAGGCTGGTGTACGGGCGCTTGCTCAGTTCCTCGCGGCTGACCACGCTGATGCTGGCCGGCGCGTCGGTGATCTTCTGCTCGAAGCCGGCGGCGGTGACGACCACCTTGTCCAGCGTGGTCGGCGCGCCGGCAGCGGCGCCGTTGGCGAAGGCCGGGGCACTGAGCGCGCCGAGCAGGGCGATGCTCAGCGAGCAACGGGAAAGGGACGTGCAACGACGCTGGCGCTGGGCCATGGCAATAACCTCGAAGGGAAGCAGACGGACGCGCGCGCGCGGTTGGCAGGCCACGCCACGCACCACAGATCAGGAAGGGACCCGCAGGGCGGGCAGACAGGCGGTGATCGGCATCGACGGCGCGTTGGCGCCGCAGGCGATGCGCGGGATCAGCCCTGCGGTGGCGCCTGGCCGCGCTGTACGCGCAGCCCCGGGGCCGATGGCAGCGGCGTGACCGGTGCCGAATCAACCGATGGCGATACCTGCGGCGGCAACGCGAGCATGGTGGCCATCAGCGCGCCCACTGCATCCACCGGTTCGGGCAACGGCGGCAGCGGGGTACGCGACGCCCGGGCGCTGGCCATCCGGCGCAGCTTGGCCGGTGCCTCTTCCTGCGGGGCGGTTTCGCCGCCGCCGGCGGGGCGTTCTTCCACCGGCATCTGCAGCACGATGGCGCTGCTGCCCGGTATGGCGTGCTCCAGCACCGGCAGGCCGGTGAGCAGCATCGCCAGCAGGGCCAGCCAGGCCAGCACGCTCGCCAACGCCGGACGCTGCCCGCGCACGGCGGGGGCGAAGCTGCGGTGGCGGTGCGGGTGGCGCAAGTGGGGGTGTCCGGTCTACGGCGGCCCGGAGGTTCGGGACGCAACGCGCCGGGATTGTAGTGAGATACGTTCCCGGGTGCAAATGGGAGTGATTTGCGATTGAGGGTGGTACACCTGCTTCAGGACAGGCGCCGGTGCGCTCAGACCTCGCTCCAGCGGCGCAGCAGGTTGTGATACACGCCGGTGAGCTGCAGCACGGCGGCCGCGTCGGCACCGCCGGTGCGCAGCGTCTCGATGGCGCTGTCCATCTCCAGCAGCATGCGCCGCGCGCTGTCGTCGCGGACCATGCTCTGTACCCAGAAGAACGAGGCAAGCCGGGCACCGCGTGTCACCGCGTTGACCCGGTGCAGGCTGCTGGACGGGTAGACCACCAGGTCACCGGCAGGCAGTTTCACCTCGTGCTCGCCATAGGTGTCGCTGACCACCAGTTCGCCGCCGTCATAGGTCTCCGGCGGGCTCAGGAACAAGGTGCAGGACACATCCGAGCGCAGGTGGGCACGCTGTTCGCCGTGGCCGGTGATCATCACCGCCCCGTCGACATGCAGGCCGTATTCGCCCCCGCCCTGGTAGCGGTTGAAGCGCGGTGGCAGGATCCGCAGCGGCAGCGCCGCGGCAAAGAACAGCGGGTGCCGTTCCAGCGCCGCCAGCACCACCCGCCCCAGCTCGGCCTTCAGGGGCGAGGCATCGGGTAGCTGCTCGTTGCGTTTGACCTGCGCGCCCTGCGCGCCCACGGTTTCGCGACCATCGGCCCAGTCCGCCGCCGCAAGCGCGCGCTGCAGATGGGCCAGTTCATCGGCGGAAAGTACGTTGGGAACATGCAGCAGCATGGCGGGATCCTCTGCGCGGCGCGGGGGCTGCCCGCGCCGCCCACGCATCAGAAGCGGTAGTCGGCGCTGAGCAGGAACGAGCGCGGCGCGCCCGGGGTGTAACGGTACCCGCTCTTGTTGATCGCAGCCACGTACTGCTTGTCGAACAGGTTGTAGGCGTTCAAGCGCACCACCAGGCGCGGGTTGATGGTGTACGAGGCGACCGCATCGTAGACCGTGTAGGACTTGGTGAATGCCGGGGTGCCCACTGCGCCATCGGTACCGCGATGCATCCGGCCCGCATACCGTGCGCCACCGCCGAGGGTCAGGCCGAACGGGAAGGTGTAGCTGGTCCAGCTGGTGAAGGTGTCGCCCGGCGTGTAGGTCAGGTTGCGGGTGCCGTCGGCGGCAACGTTGGCGCCTTCCTCCACGTCGGTATCGAGGTGGCTGTAGCCGGCGCTCACCGACCAGTTGTCGGTGATGCGGCCCACCGTGGACACCTCGATGCCCTGCACCGACTTCTTGCCGGTCTGGGTCGGGTTGCCGGCGTCATCGAGCACCTGGGTGTTGATCTCGTTGCTGACCTCGGTCTTGAACAGCGCCACGTTCAAGGCCAGTGCGTCGCCCAGGAAGCTCCACTTGGTGCCCAGCTCGAACGTCGTTGCCTTCTGTGGGTCCAGGCTGGGGTTGTCGGCGCTGCTGGCCGAGGCGCTCAGCTGGAAATTGCTGCCACCGGGGGGCTGCTGCGAGATGGCGTAGTTGGCATACAGGCTGACCAGGTCATCGACCTTGTACACCGCCCCCACTTTCCAGTTGAGCAGGGTGTCCGAATGCGCCAGCGACGGATTGGGGATCACCGTGCCGACTGGATTGCTGCCACAGGCCGGCCCGCGCCCACCGCAGACCGAGGCGCTCTGGTACTCGGTCTTGTAGTGATCTGCACGCAGGCCAGCGGTGAGCAGGAAGCTCTCGCCGATGGTGAGCGTGTCGAACAGGTACGCCGACGACGTCGTGGTCTTGCCATGGCTGTCGGCGCCGTTGTGTGCCCAGGTCAGGCCGGTGGCGTTCCAGTCCGGTGCGTACAGGTTGGCCGCTGACCACACGCTGCCGCCGGTGGCAGCCTGCCCGAAACTTTTCAGTTCTTCGCGGGTGAACTCCAGGCCGGTGCTCAGGTTGTGCTCGACCGTACCGGTGGCGAAGTCAGCGCGCAGGTTGAGCTGGTCGGTAAGGATGGTGTTCTGCTGGTCCTTGAAGGTCGGCAGGCTGCGCGCGAGGGTGTAGCTGCCCAGGTCGGCGGCGGAGGTGTAGCGGATGTTGCCGGTCGCCGCGCCATTGGCACCGCGGGTGCCGGTGCCCATGAAGGCGGTCAGCATGTAGTCCTGGTCGGTGCGGCCCCAGCGCGCGGTGTTGGTCAGGCGGACGTTGTCGTTGAGGTCGTGCTCGATGCGGAACGTGGCCATCTTCGCGGTGACGTCGTCGTGGTCGGCACGGGTACCGTAGAAGTTCTCCGGGTCCACCGGGTGGCCGGCCAGCTGTTCCAGCGTAGGCTGCGGCGTCCAGCCCGGCAGGCCGAGCGTGGGGACGCCGCCGTCGGGCACGTTGTCCTGTTCCACGTAAAGCAGGTTGAGGTAGTAGCGCGTGGCGGTGCCCAGGCCGAACGCAAGCGACGGGGCGAGGCCCCAGCGGCTGTTGTTGACATGGTCGCGGCCCGGCTGGTCGTTGTCCTGCCACATGGCATTGAGGCGCAGCGCGCTGGTCGCGCCCAGGGTCTGGTTCCAGTCGGCGGTGGTACGCGCCTGGCTGTCGGTTCCCGCCGAGACGGTGCCGGACACCGCGTCATGCAGGGTGGCCTGCTTGCTCACCATGTTGATCGCGCCGGTGGGGGCGGAACGGCCGTTGTCGGTACCGGCCGGACCCTTGGCCACTTCCACCTGTTCGGTATTGAACACATCGCGCGAGATCGAACCGATGTCGCGCACGCCATCGACGAAGATGCTGCTCGACGTGTCGAAGCCGCGCATGAAAATGCTGTCGCCGGTATTTGTGTTGCCGTTCTCGCCCACGTAGAACGTCCCCACACCCGGACTGTTGCGCAGTGCATCGGTCAGCGTGGTGGCACCCTGCTGGTTGAACAGATCGGCGGTGATCACCTGGATGGTCTGTGGCGTGTCCTGCAGCGACTGGGTGAACTTGGGCGAGGCGACCTTGTCGGCCTTGTAGCCGCGCACCCCGAGCACGTGCACCTGGTCCAGGGTCTGCGGCGTGGCGGTGCTGGACTGGGCCAGGGCTGTGACGGGCAGCGTGGCCAGGCCCAGGCCGGTGACCAGCCCGGCGGTGGCCAGGCAGGCGGCGCTGCGCGAAGAGGGAGAGTGCTTGCGGCTCTTGATCATGGAGGACAGTCCAGAAGGGCGAAGGTAGGGCAGCAGGGGCATGCAGCGATCGGACGGGGCGATCGGCGGTGCAGGCAGGGCAGGGCGAACAGGCGTGGCCGCTGGCTGCGCGACGCGCAGGCAGGGCCTGGCCACCACGCGGTGCGTGGCAGCCGGATCAGGCGTGGGGAGGGGCGTGGCCGGGGTTGAGCCGTAGCGACGGTTCCATCCGCTGCCAGCGCAGCGCATCGGCCGGCCACAGCGGCACTACTGCCACCCAGGGGGTGCGGCGCAGGCGCAGGGTCACGCCGTGGGTGCTGGTGTCGGGATCGGTCCCGCCTTCGGTGGCGGTAGACAGTTCACTGGCCGGGGGCTCCGGGCAGGGGGCCGGCGCCTGTGGCAGGGGGACGGCGGCGTTGTCCGGGGACAGGGCCATCGCCGACAGCGCCGACGCCTGGGGTACCAGCGGGATGCCGGCGCGTGCGCCGCTCAGCCAGCCGGCGGCCAGCAGCACCACGCAGAGCGTGGCCCACAGGGCAGCAACACCAAGGGCGTAACGGGTGGCGGACACGGTTTACCAGGCAGGCGCGGCCGGGCGGCCGCGGCGCACATGGTAATGCTAGCGATTCCCATTTTCAAAAGGGCGCTGTTCAGTCGCGGTCGTCGCGGGCCCAGACCCCGTCGTGTTCGCGTTTGACCGGGAACCTGGCCACCGGCGAATAGGCCGGGGCGCACAGGGCGCGGCCATCGCGGATGTCGAAGCGGGCGCCGTGCAGCACGCACTCGATGCTGGCCTCGGCGGTATCGAAGGTGCCCGAGGACAGCTCGAATTCGTCGTGGGCGCACTGGTCTTCCAGGGCGTACAGCTCACCGTCCAGGTTGAACACCACGATCGGGGTGCCGGTGACCTCGTCGAACGTGCTTTTCATCTCGCCCGGCAGCAGGTCGGCGCTGGCGCAGACGAAGGTCCAGATGTCGCTCACGCGGAAACCACCAGCGGCTTTTCCAGGATCTCGAAGCGCAGGTCGTCGCGCTTGGGGATGCCGAAGCGTTCGTCGCCATAGGGGAAGGGCTTCTTGATGCCGGTGCGTGCGTAGCCTCGGCGCTCGTAGAAGGCGATCAGCTCCTCGCGCACGTCGATCACGGTCATCTGCATCACCGGCACGCCCCATTCGCGGGCGGCGTGGGCCTCGGCGGCGTCCATCATCTGCTTGCCGATGCCGCCACCCTGCTGGGTGGGGTCGACCGAGAACATGCCGAAATAGCCCGTGCCGTTGTCGTCGGCTACGTGCGCGCAGGCGGCCAGCTGGCCCTCGCGCTCGGCCAGCAGGATGGTCGAACGCGGCTTGGCCAGGTCGGCCTGCAGGCCCTGCGCGTCGATGCGGGCGCCGTCCAGCAGGTCGGCTTCGGTGGTCCAGCCGGCGCGGCTGGCGTCGCCGCGATAGGCCGAGGTGACCAGCGCGATCAGGGCGGGGATGTCGGCGGCAGTGGCCGCGCGGAAGGTCAGGGTGCTCATGCCGCCCATTCTAGGCGGGGGGCGCGATGCCGGGTAGGTACCGGCCAGTGGCCGGTAGCCGCCTCAGCGCATGAAAAATTCCACCGGGAACGACAGTTCCACCGGTGCCTGGCGGTCCTCCGTCACCTTGGGCAACGGCGCGGCGCGGCGGAAGGTGTCCAGCGCGGCCTGGTCCAGCAGCGGGAAGCCAGAGGTCGCTTCCAGCGACAGCGCCAGCAGGCTGCCGTCGCGGCCCACGCTGACCCGCAGTTGGGCGATGCCTTCCTGGCGGCGGGCGCGCGCGGCGTTGGGGTAACGTCGGAAGCGCTCGAGGCGTGCCATCACCCGGCCCTCCCAGCTGTCGCGACCGGGCGTGGCTTCGCTGGGGCCGGCGGGCAGCGGCGGGCTGGGCGGTGCGGCGGCAACCGAGGCCTCCTGCTGCTGGGGCGCGAGGGAATCGGTGGTGGGCTGCGGTGGCGTGGGCGGGGGAATGACCCAGTTGGCGGTGGCGCGCGGCGGTGTCTGCGGCAGCGGGCGCGGTGGCTCCGGTTTCTGCTTGAGCACTGCGGCGGCATTGCTGGGGGTGGGGGCAACGATCTCTTCCAGCGGGACTTCCGGCGCACGCGGCGGCAGCAGGATCAGCTGGGTGCGCTCGGCCGGCGGTGGCGGCAGGTCAGCCGGGGAATAGGCCTGCCTCCAAAGCAGGGCCACGAAGAGGCCGACATGGGCCAGCACCGTGATGCCGGCCGCGAGAGCACGCGCATGGCGTTCGACGAATGCAGGCGGGCGGGGCGACCACGGCAGACCGACGGGCGGCTGGCCCGTGCAAAGGAGGGGGAACGGCATCGCCGATTACGCAAATGAGAAGTGTTCGCATTATCGCATTGTTGCGCCGCTGTTGGGCGCGCGTTGGGCTACGCTGCCGATCGCATTGGGCCACCAGGGGCAGGAATGAACGTGTCGGGGGCGGTGATGGCCGTGGTACTGGCAGTGCAGGGTGCAGGCGCCCCGGTCGACAAGGGGCTGGATCTGGCCGGGACCTACGGCAATGTCTGCGTGCACCCGGATAGTGGCGACATGTTGGGTATCGAGCTGTTCTTTCCCGGCGCGGCCGACCCGGGACACGCCCGGCTACGGCATTACGAAGGCGCCGCCTTGGCGCCGGAGCGTCTGGTCACGGGCACGCGCGGTGCGGCGGTGTACCTGTACGCCAGCGACGGCACTGCGGTGATGGTGGTACGCCGGCAGGGGGCGGCCCTGCAGGTGACCCACCTGGCGGGCTCGCAGGCGTCCTCCGGTGGTGCTCGGGAGACCTTGGTGGCGGTGACGCGGCGTGGCGGCGACGGCACCCGGCCGGTATGCCGCTAGCGGCGGGACCGCCCGAACGCAGAACGCCGCGATCTCTCGCGGCGTTCCGGGGTACCCAACCTTCGGCTGCCGTCAGCCCAGCAGCTTGCGCACCTTGTTCAACGCGGTGATGAAGCGCTCGATCTCGTCATGCGTGTTGTAGAACGCCAGCGACGCACGGCAGGTCGCCGCCACGCCGTAGTACTGCAGCAGCGGGTGCGCGCAATGCTGGCCGGACCGCACGGCCACGCCCTCCAGGTCCAGCAGGGTGGCCAGGTCGTGCGAGTGGGCGCCCTCGATCAGGAACGACACCACCGCCGCCTTGTCCGGCGTGGTACCGAAGATGCGCAGGCCATCGATCTTGCCCAGCTCTTCGTTGAAGTGCGCCAGCAGCTCGGTTTCGCGTGTTTCCACGTGGTCCAGGCCGAGCGATTCGAGGTAGTCCACCGCCACGCCCAAGCCGATGAAACCGGCGATGTTCGGGGTGCCGGCCTCGAACTTGTGCGGGGCATCGTTGAACACGGTGCCCTCGAAGCTCACTTCCTTGATCATCTCGCCGCCCCCGATGAACGGCGGCATCGCGTCGAGGTGCTCGCGGCGTGCCCACAGTGCGCCAGTGCCGGTGGGGCCGCACATCTTGTGGCCGGTGATGGCATAGAAGTCACAGCCGATCGCGGCCACGTCCACCTTGCGGTGCGGCACGGCCTGCGTACCGTCGACCACGGTGATGATGCCGCGCTTGCGCGCTTCCCGGCAGATCTCACGCACCGGGTTGACCGTACCCAGCACGTTGGACACGTGCGCCACGGCGAGCAGCTTGACCTCGGCGGTCATTGCACGGCGCAGCGCGTCCAGATCGAGCGCGCCGTCGGGGGTGATCTCGGCCACGCGGATCGTGGCGCCGGTACGCTCGGCCACCAGCTGCCACGGCACGATGTTGGCATGGTGTTCCATGCGCGACACCAGGATCACGTCACCGGCCTTCAACCGCGGCAAGGCCCACGAGTAAGCCACCAGGTTGAGCGCGAAGGTGGTGCCGCTGCACAGCACCAGTTCGCTGGCGCGCACGTTGAGGAAGCGTGCCAGCTTGGTGCGCGCGCCTTCGTAGGCATCGGTGGCCTCGGTGCCCAGCGCGTGCACTGCGCGGCTCACGTTGGCGTTGTAGCGGCGGTAGAACTCATCCACCGCGCCAATGACCTGCACCGGCTTCTGGCCGGTGTTGGCATTGTCGAAGTACACCAGCGGCTTGCCGTGCACGTCGCGCATCAACAGCGGGAAGTCCAGGCGGACGCGGTCCCAGTCCGGGGCCACCGCGGTATCGGGAGCCGGGCGCGCGGTGGAGAGGTTCATGCCACGCCTGCCTGGGCCAGGGCGATGTCGAGCTGGCGGCGCAGCTGTTCGGTCAGGCGGGCGTCCAGCGCGTTCAGCGGCTCATGGCAGAACGCCGCACTGAGCAGCTGCTGGGCCTGGTCGGCGGCCAACCCGCGCGAGCGCAGGTAGAACAGCGCGTTGGCGTCGAGCTGGCCGACGGTCGCGCCGTGGGCGGCCTTCACTTCATCAGCGTCGATCACCAGCGTGGGCTGGGTGTCGATCTCCGCGTCGGCCGACAGCAGCAGGTTCTTGTTGGACAGGTTGGCATCGGTGCCATCGGCGCCGGCGCGGATGTGGATACCACCATGGAACACCACGCGGCTGCGGTTGGCCGCGACGCCGCGCCAGACCATTTCCGAGGACGTGTCGCGCGCGATGTGCTCGATGCCCAGGCGGGTATCGATATGGCGGCGGCCATTGCCCAGCAACACGCCGTTGGCGGTGAGCTGGGCGCTGTCGCCTTCCAGGCGCACGTTGAGCTCGTGGCGGCTCAATGCGGCGCCCAGTTCCAGGTCGATGCGGCGGTACTGCGCGTTGCGGGCGAGCACGGCATCGGTGCGCAGCAGGGTGGTGGCGCGCCCGCTGTCGGCCTGCACGCGGGCGTGCGAGAGCACGGCGTCCTGGGCCAGGTGCACGTGCACCAGGGTGTTGCCCAGGTGCGCGGCATCGCCCACATGCAGGTGGTGTTCGACCACGCCGAGCGCAGCGCCGGCGCGCAGTTCGATCAGGTGGCGATGGTGCCAGGACAGGTCGGTCTCGCCGGCCACGCTGATGAAGACCAGCTGCAGCGGCAGTTCGACTTGTGCACCATCTTCCACGCGCACCACCACGCCTTCATCGGCGAGGGCGGCGTTGAGGCGGGCGAACACCTCGTCGCTGCGCTCGAAACGGCGGCCGAGAAAGCGCAGGACGTCGTCGCCGGCGGACAGCGCCGAGGACAGGGTCTGCAGCTGGATGCCGGCCGGCAGCGCGGCCACATCGCTCAGTGCCTGCGACGGACGGCCGTTGACGAACACCAGGCGCGGCGACGGAATGTCGGCCAGCAGCGCGGCGTCGACGTCGGTGGCCGCCAGCGGCGCCGGGCTGAAGCTGCGGCGTTCCAGCTGGCGCAGCGAGGTGTACTTCCAGGCTTCGGTACGTGGGCCGGGCAGGCCGGCCTGCAGGGCGGCGTCCAGTTCGGCGCGGCGCGCGTCGCTGCCGCAGAAGCCGCTGGCGAGGGAATCGAGCAGGGCGCTCATCAGACCGCTGCCTCCGGCACCACGCGGTCCTTCAGGAAGTGGTAGCCGTGGGCTTCCAGCTCCAGGGCCAGTTCCGGGCCGCCGGTCTGCACGATCTTGCCGTCGGCCAGCACATGCACCACGTCCGGCTTGATGTAGTCGAGCAGGCGCTGGTAGTGGGTGATGACAATGAACGAACGGTCCGGCGAGCGCAGCGCGTTGACGCCGTCGGCCACGCTCTTGAGCGCGTCGATGTCCAGGCCCGAATCGGTTTCATCCAGGATCGCCAGCTTGGGTTCAAGCACGGCCAGCTGGAAGATCTCGTTGCGCTTCTTCTCGCCACCGGAGAAGCCTTCGTTGACACCCCGGTGCAGCAGCTCGTCCTTCAGGTGCAGCACGGCCAGCTTCTGGCGCACCAGCTTGAGGAACTGCATCGAATCCAGTTCCTCTTCGCCGCGCGCCTTGCGCTGGGCGTTGAGCGCGGCGCGCAGGAAGTAGGTGTTGTTGACGCCGGGGATTTCCACCGGGTACTGGAAGGCCAGGAACAGACCGGCGGCGGCGCGTTCCTCCGGCGCCAGCTCGAGCAGGTCACGGCCTTCGAACTGCACGCTGCCCTCGCTCACGTCATAGCCGTCGCGGCCGGCCAGCACGTTGCCCAGGGTGGACTTGCCGGCGCCGTTGGGGCCCATGATGGCGTGCACCTGGCCGGGCTTCACGTCTAGCGAGAGGCCCTTGAGGATTTCCTTGTCGCCGATGCGGGCGTGGAGGTTGTCGATCTTCAGCATGATACGAATCCGGTGTAGAGCCACGCCATGCGTGGCTGAAAAATTCAAACGAAGGCGGCGGTGGGGTTAACCCACAGACCCTTCCAGCGACACTTCCAGCAGCTTCTTGGCTTCCACCGCGAACTCCATCGGCAGCTCGCGGAAGACCTGCTTGCAGAAGCCATCGACGATCATCGACACCGCGTTTTCCTGGTCGATGCCGCGCGCGCGGCAATAGAACAGCTGGTCGTCGGAAATCTTGGAGGTGGTGGCCTCGTGCTCCACCGTCGCGCTCGGGTTCTTGACCTCGATGTACGGGAAGGTGTGCGCGCCGGAGGTCTTGCCGATCAGCAGCGAGTCGCACTGGGTGTAGTTGCGCGCGCCGTCGGCGTTGCGGTCCACCTTGACCAGTCCACGGTAGGTGTTCTGGCCACGCCCGGCACTGATGCCCTTGCTGACGATCTTGCTCTTGGTGCGCTTGCCGATGTGGATCATCTTGGTGCCGGTGTCGGCCTGCTGGCGATGGTGGGTCAGCGCGACCGAGTGGAACTCGCCCACCGAGTCATCGCCGAGCAGCACGCAGGACGGGTACTTCCAGGTGATCGCCGAACCGGTTTCGACCTGGGTCCAGGTGACCTTGCTGCGCGCGCCCCGGCATTCGGCACGTACGCCTTGTCCTCGCAGATGATCAGGGTGCGCTCGAACTGGCCGGTGTGGCCGGCGTTGATGCGGAAGTAGGTGCTCAGTTCCATCGGGCAACGCACGCCCTTGGGGATGAACACGAAACTGCCGTCGGAGAACACCGCCGAATTCAACGCGGCAAAGTAGTTGTCGCCGACCGGCACCACGGTGCCCAGGTACTGTTTGACCAGTTCCGGGTGCTCCTTGATGGCTTCGGACATCGAGCAGAAGATCACGCCCTTTTCGGCCAGCTCCTTGCGGAAGGTGGTACCCACCGAAACCGAGTCGAACACCGCATCCACGGCCACGCCGGCCAGCTTGGCGCGCTCGTGCAGCGGCACGCCCAGCTTGTCGTAGGTGTCCAGCAGTTCCTTGGGCACGTCGTCCAGCGAGGCGTACTTCGGGCCCTTCGGCGCGGAGTAATAGCTCAGCGACTGCAGGTCGATCGGGGCGATCTGCAGCTTGGCCCAGTTCGGCATCGGCATGGTCAGGAAGTGGCGGTAGGCGTCCAGGCGCCACTGCGTCATCCATTCCGGCTCGTCCTTCTTGGCCGACAGGGCACGAATGGTGTCCTCGTCCAGGCCAGGTGGCAGCGAGTCCGATTCGATATCGGTGATGAAGCCGGCCGAATACTTGCGGCCAAGCTGCTCGTGGATCTCGCGGTTGGGGGTATCGCCGGTGGCGACGGTGTCGAGGATATCGGTGGCCATGGGGGCTGCCTGTGGATCAGGAGACGACATCGGCCGCGATCACGCGGCGCGAAGCATCAACAAGGGGAAGAGGGGGCAGGATCTGCGCCAGGCTGACCGCGCGTAGTGCTTCGGACACCACGTCGTTGATCAGCCGCCAGCTGCTGCGCGCGCCGCATTGCATCTCGCGGCCGCACTGGCTGTGCTCGTGGGCGCACTCGGTCAGGCCCAGCGGGCCCTCCATGGCTTCCACGATCTCGAACAGGGTGATCTGCTCGGCCGGGCGGGTCAGGCGGTAACCGCCGCGCACGCCGCGCAGGCCTTCAACCAGCCCGGCCTGGGCCAGCGGCTTGAGCAGCTTGCTGACGGTGGGCGGCTCAAGGCTGGCGAACTCGGCCAGTTCGGTCGCACTGAGCACTTCGCCCGGGCGGGCGGCGAGCACGGTCAGCACGACGGTGGCGTAATCGGTGAGTTTGGTGACGCGGAGCATGGGGAGGGTTGAACCGTAAAGCGGACTGAAATTGTACGCTTTTCTCCGCGGGCATCCAACCCACCCCGTTCAGGGGCGATCCCGGGGGATGCTGCAGGGGCTGGGCATCGCGTGGCTTTGGCAATCACAAAGATTAAGCGAGAATCGTTGCCTACCTTCCGCAACGGCCAGCCACATGCCCAAGAAGATCCAAGCCCGCAAGTCCTCCATCCACGGCAACGGCGTGTTCGCGCTGGCGCCGATCAAGCAGGGCGAGCGGGTCATCCAGTACAAGGGGTTGCTGCGCAGCCACGCCGATGTGGATGCCGATGATACCGGGGATGTCGAGAGCGGGCACACCTTCCTGTTCACCCTGAACGACGATTACGTCATCGATGCCAACTACAAGGGCAACGACGCGCGCTGGTTGAACCACAGCTGCGACCCGAACTGCGAGGCGGTGATCGAGGAAGCCGAGGGTGACAACCGCCGCGAGGACAAGGTGTTCATCGAGGCGATCAAGGACATCAAGCCGGGCGACGAGCTGACCTACAACTACGGCATCACCCTGGCCGAGCGCCACACCGCGCGCCTGAAGAAGATCTGGGAGTGCCGCTGCGGGTCGAAGAAGTGCACCGGGACGATGCTGCAGCCCAAGCGCTGACCCGGCGGCGTGCACGGGGTGCCGGTGGCTGCCGGCACTGCCCACGCGCCCTGCACATGCTGGTCACTGCTGCTCAATGCGTGGCGCGGCAGACTGAAGGCTCCTTTCTACCGGAGCCTCTCCATGGCACACGCACTCGACGGCAAGCAGGTGGCGATCCTGGCCACCGACGGTTTTGAACAGTCCGAACTGCAGGAGCCCAAGCGCCTGTTGGAAACGTGGGGCGCCACGGTGACAGTGATCGCCCCCGGCGATGCCAGCCAGATCCGCGGCTGGAAGGGCAAGGACTGGGGCGAATCGGTGGCGGTGGATCAGGCGCTGGCCGCGGCCAAGCCCGATGCGTACCACGCACTGGTGCTGCCGGGTGGGGTGATCAACCCCGACAAGCTGCGCATCGATACGCAGGCCGTGGACTTCATCAAGGCATTTGGCGCAGCGGGCAAGCCCGTCGCGGCGATCTGCCATGGCCCGTGGCTGCTGGTGGAGTCGGGGTTGGCCAAGGGCCACGCGGTTACCTCGTGGCCGTCGCTGAAAACCGACCTCACCAACGCCGGCGCGCAGTGGCGCGATGCCGAGGTAGTGGTGGACCGCAACCTGATCACCAGCCGCAAGCCGGATGACATTCCGGCGTTCGCCGACGCGGTGGCCAAGGCACTGGCCGGCTGATCGGGGCGGGGCCAATGCGGTGTGCACCGACCTGATGCGTACCGACGTGATGGGTACCGACCAACGGTCGGTACCTACCGGTGTCTGCTGCGCACCGATCATCCAGTAGGCACCGGCCGTTGGTCGGTGCACGCGCCCATCAACGCCGCGGCATGGACCCCCGGGTAGGCACCGACCGTTGGTCGGTGCGCTCCCGCATCATTTGCCCAGCATGCCCGCCGGGACCAGCTTGCCCAGATCCTGGTTGAACGTCACCACCAACTTGCCGTTCTCCACCTGCGCCGATTGGACCTGGAGCGCGCCAAGCACGCTGGCCACGGTGGGGTCGATCTTGTAGATCGGCTCGCGCCGCGCATAGTCGGTCAGCCAGGCATTGAGCAGGCTGCGCGTGCGCGAATCCAGGCGTCCACCGTTGTTGGCCGGGGTGAAGTCGTCCACCGTCGGCTGGTCCAGGTGGAAGCCCTGGGTCTGTGCGTCGTAGCGCAGGCCACTGCTCAACTTCACCTTGCCCAGCGCGGCCGGCGCGCTGCCGGCGGTGGCCATGGCGATATCGAAGCCCAGATCCAGGCGGTTGCCCTGTGGCAGGGCCAGTTGCGGATGGCTCATGGTCATGGCGATCAGCCCGCCGAGCGCATCCTGGGTGCGTGGGAAGCTGCCGTCCAGGTACTGCTGCACGTCGCTGGCGCCCACCGACAACTGGCGGCCGGACACGCTGGGTGCGGCTTGCGCACCGACTGCGGCGGCGATCAGCACCGTGCATGCGGCGATGCGGGACAACAGCGGGCGTGCGTTCATGGGGCGGGCCGTAGCTAAGGAGGAGGCGCCAACGATAGCGCTTCCGGCTGAATCCAGCTTGGATGCCGCGCCGCCGCTGCAGGGTGGTTGCCGGGCAGTCAGTCCAGCACGGGTTGCACCGACGCGCCGTGGATTTCCCAGCCGCTTGCGTCGGGGCGTGGCTGCAGGCGATACCCGCCCTGGTACCGCAGGGGGCCATCGGCGGTCATCACGCGGATCCGCACCGGGACCTCGCGCAGACGCGAGGGCTGGGCCTGGTCGCGGGCGATGGGGACCTCGGTGTCCATGCGCAGGCTGAGCACACGCGACGGTTCGGGTTGGGAAAGCAGTTGGCGCAGCACCGCGTCATCGGCATGGCTGGCGGTGCGGCCCCCACTCCAGAACGCATCGGCGGCGGGGTGACGCTCGCAGGAGCAACCGCCCAGCAGCAGCGGCAACAGGATCACGGCACGACGCATGCGGGCACTCCCCAAGGTGAAGGGCAGAGTGTAGCGGTCGGGTGGCGCGCTCAGGGCGCCTGCTGGATCGCCTGCAGGGCCGTGAGCACTTCGCCGAGCTGCGGCTGCAGGACGCTCAACGGATGGCCCGGTTCGTGCGCGTGGCGCTGGGCCAGGTCGTGCAGCAGCTGGGTGGCCACGATGGCGGCCGCGCGCTCGTCACCGCTCAGGCCGGTCTGGCGCCGTGCGATTTCCATCAGGCGCATCCAGTCCTGCTGCGCGCGATGTTCCAGTTCGATCGTGCAGCGTCCGCTGCACTGCAACCCGTCCTTCTCGATCGGGGTAACGGTAATGCGATAGCGCTGGGAGGGGCTGGTCATGGCGGCTGGCGTTGGGGGGACGAAACCACCATAGGCGTGCCGGCGGCCGGGGGCGACGGGCGCGGCCGCACGCAGTGTTCCACCGCGCGCGTTCCACGCTGGCGCTGTCGGCCGGAGATGGCCGTGGGTGCAGCGTTTGCGCGCGACGCGGGCGCATACTCCCCAATTGGCAACGCTGTGTTTCGCAGCCCCCGTGGTCGAGCGTCGGCGGTCGGCCCAAAAAGAACGGGACGGCCAAGGCCGTCCCGTCCGGGTGCTGCAGGAAACGCGCTGGTTACAGCGCAGCGTCCTTGAGCTTCTTGAGCGGACGCACCTTCAGCTTGGTGGAAGCCGGCTTGGCGGCAAACCACTGCTCTTCCTTGGTGAACGGATTGATCCCCTTGCGCTTCGGCTTGGCCGCAACGCTGACGGTGGTGATCTTCAGCAGGCCCGGCAGGGTGAAGCTGCCGGCGCCCTTCTTGTGCACCGAAGCGGCGACGGCGCCTTCCAGCGAGGCGAGCACGGCGCGCACGTCCTTGGCGACAACGCCGGACGTTTCAACGATGTGTGCAACCAGACCAGACTTGCTCAGTACGTCCTTGATCGGCTTGGGAGCGGCCGGCTTGGCGGCTGCCTTGGTAGCGACTTTCTTTACTGCCTTCTTCGGGGCAGCCTTCTTAGCGGTCTTTGCCATGGTTTCCTGTTCCGTGAACGGTTGGTTGTTTGGTCGCGCCGAACCCGGTCGGCAAGCGAAATGTAGGCCAACCAGGCGGCGCCGCCAATAGGCAATCGCATAAAAGTTCGCGATTTCCTGCCTGCCGGTTACTGCAGTGTATCAGCACATGCCCGAAAAACAGGGCGGACAATCACCCCGGTGGCCTCGGCCAGGATCGTCAGGATGCCCGTCGGTTTGCTCCAAACCCCTTGAAAACAGCGGTTTTCTCGCCGCCATGCGGCACGGCGATCGGGCCCGGGTGAGCGCCCGCGATGGGCGCGGCCGCCGGACCGACGCCGTGCTAACGCCGCCTCGTCCATGCTGGTCCTGCCATTCATCCGCAGGAGACACACCGATGGGTATTTCGCGTCATGCCACCGCGCACTGGGAAGGTGACCTCAAGACAGGCAAGGGACAATTGAGCACGCCGCAGAGCGGCCTGCTGGACAAGACCCGCTATGCCTTCAGCAGCCGCTTTGGCGATGAGAAGGGCACCAACCCGGAAGAACTGATCGCCGCCGCGCACGCCGGCTGCTTCACCATGGCGCTGTCGGCCAAACTCACCGAGGCCGGGTTCGTGCCGACCTCGCTGGATACCGAGGCCAAGGTGGACCTTTCCATGGAAGGCGGCCCGCAGCTGTCGCAGATCACCTTGAAGGTGAAGGCCGTGGTGCCCAACATCGACGCCACCCGGTTTCGGGCGATCGCCGATGACGCCAAGCAGAACTGCCCGGTGTCCAAGGCGCTGAGCGCAGTGCCGATCAGCATGGAAGCCGAGCTGGCCTAACGCCCAACGGGTGCTTCAGGGGTGCCGGCCAATGGCCGGCACCTGCAGCGCGGCGGTACCTGCGGGGCAGGCCGCAGCCGGTGTTACCAGTCCAGCGTGCCGCGGATGACTGTCTGCACCTGGCCACCCGACCACACATCACCGTTGGCATCGATGTGCAGGCTGAGCCGCGCATCGTGGCCCACTTCGCGGCCCTGGCTCACCACATAGCGGCGTCCTGCGCCGGGCAGTGCATCGCGGCTGTCCAGCCACGCGGCCAGTACCGCGTTGGCGGCCCCGGAGGCGGCGTCCTCGAAGCGACGGCCGTTGCCGACGAACGCACGCACCGCCAGGTCCCACGACTCGCCCGTGCTGCGCGCATAGGCGAACACGCCCATGCTGTCGGTGCTCTCGGCCAGTGCGGCGATCGCGTCCCAGTCCGGCCGCAGCGCACGCAGCGTGGCCTCATCGCGCAGTTCCACCACCCACCAGCTGCGCCCACCGGCCATCCGCGCCGGCGGCAATGCGCCCAGCGACCAGTCGGCCAGGGCGGCCTGCAGGCGCGGGTCATCCGGCTGCGCCACCTCGGCCACGCTGGCGCGCGGGGTGCGGATGGCGATGGTGCGGGCCGCGCCCGTGCCGTCCACCTGCAAGGGTAGGGTGCCGGCGATGCCGTCCTGCACCAGCACGCCATCCACCGGCGCTGCCACGGCCTCCTCCAGCACCGCATGCGCGGTGCCCACGCTGGGGTGGCCGGCGAAGGGCACTTCCTTCTGCGGGCTGAACATGCGCAGGCGGTAGCTGCTGCCCGGCGCTTCCGGCGCGAACACGAAGGTCGTCTCCGGCAGTCGGGTCCAACGGGCAATGGCCTGCATCGCCGCCTCGTCCAGGCCTTCGGCATCTAGCACCACCGCCAGGGGGTTGCCGGCGCCGGGGTAGGGGGAAAACACGTCCAACTGCAGGAAACGACGGGAAGTCATGGCATCAGGGTCTGTGAAACGGTCGGGCAGCTTACCAATCCGGGACGGCCCCGGGCCCACCTTCGGCGCGGACCAGGTGCCCGCGCAGGCCCTGCCGGGGCCGGGCTTGGCATAGAATCGGGGGTTCGGCCGGTGTGCCGGGCGAATCCCCCCCCTCACTACGAAACCCTCTTTACTTCCATGTCAGCTTCCCCCCTTGTCGATCGTTGGATCGTACTGAAGTTCGGCGGCACCTCCGTGTCGCGTCGTCACCGCTGGGACACGATCGGGAAGCTGGCGAAAAAACGTGCGGAAGAGACCGGCGCGCGCGTGCTGGTGGTGGTGTCGGCGTTGTCCGGGGTCACCAATGAACTGACCGCCATTGCCGACGGCGCCGCCGACAGCCGTGCCCGCGTGGACGCGCTGGTGGCCCGCCACCGCGAGTTCCTGGTCGAGCTGGCGCTGGACGCCACCGCGCTGGATGAACGCCTGGCCGGCTTGTCCGGGCTGCTCGACGACCCGCGCGCGGCCAGCCGCCCGCTGGACTGGCAGGCCGACGTGCTGGGCCAGGGCGAGCTGCTGTCCTCCACCGTGGGCGCGGCCTACCTGCATGCCAGCGGCCTGGACTTCGGCTGGATGGACGCGCGTCAGTGGCTGGATGCGCTGCCGCCGCAGCCCAACCAGAGCGACTGGTCGCAGCGGCTGTCGGTGAACTGCCAGTGGCGCGCCGATGCCGACTGGGCCGCGCGTTTCCGCGCCCAGCCCACGCGCATGCTGATCACCCAGGGCTTCATTTCGCGGCACGCCGATGGCGGCACCGCCATTCTCGGCCGCGGCGGCTCGGACACTTCGGCGGCGTACTTCGGGGCGCTGCTCGGGGCCAGCCGCGTGGAGATCTGGACCGACGTGCCGGGCATGTTCAGCGCCAATCCGCGCGACGTGCCCGATGCCCGCCTGCTGACCCGCCTGGACTATTACGAAGCCCAGGAAATCGCCACCACCGGCGCCAAGGTGCTGCACCCGCGCTCGATCAAGCCGTGCCGCGACGCCGGCGTGCCGATGGCCATCCTGGACACCGAACGCCCGGAGCTGCCGGGCACCAGCATCGACGGCAATGCCGCGCCGGTGCCGGGGGTGAAGGCGATCAGCCGCCGCAACGGCATCGTGCTGGTGTCCATGGAAGGCATCGGCATGTGGCAGCAGGTCGGCTTCCTGGCCGACGTGTTCGGGCTGTTCAAGAAGCACGGGCTGTCGGTGGACCTGATTGGTTCGGCCGAAACCAACGTCACCGTGTCGCTGGACCCGTCCGAGAACCTGGTCAACACCGACGTGCTGGCTGCGCTGTCGGCGGACCTGTCGCAGATCTGCAAGGTCAAGATCATCGTGCCGTGCGCGGCGATCACCCTGGTCGGGCGCGGCATGCGTTCGCTGCTGCACAAGCTGTCGGACGTGTGGGCCACGTTCGGGCGCGAACGCGTGCACATGATTTCGCAGTCGTCCAACGACCTCAACCTGACCTTCGTCATCGATGAAGCCGACGCCGATGGGCTGCTGCCGATCCTGCACGCCGAGCTGATCGACAGCGGTGCGATGCCGGTGGAAGAGGGCGAAGTGTTCGGCCCGCGCTGGCGCGAGATCGCCGGCACCGTGCGCCCGCGCGAAACCGCCTGGTGGCGGGGCCAGCGTGCCCACCTGCTGACGCTCGCCCAGGCCGGTACGCCGCGCTACGTGTACAACCTGCCCACGGTGCGGGCGCGTGCGCGCGCGCTGACTGCGATCAAGGCCATCGACCAGCGCTACTACGCGATCAAGGCCAATTCGCACCCGGCCATCCTGGAAGTGCTGGAGCAGGAAGGCTTCGGCCTGGAGTGCGTGTCGCACGGCGAGCTCAAGCACGTGTTCAACACGCTGCCCACGCTGTCGCCCCGGCGCGTGCTGTTCACCCCCAGCTTCGCCCCGCGCGCCGAGTACGACGCCGCGTTCGCGCTGGGTGTCACCGTTACCGTGGACAACGTGGAAGCGCTGCAGCGTTGGCCGGACCTGTTCCGCAACCGCGAGCTGTGGCTGCGGGTGGACCTGGGCCGTGGCGAAGGCCACCACGCCAAGGTCCGTACCGGCGGCAAGGACTCCAAGTTCGGCCTGCCGATCGCCCGCGTGGACGAGTTCGTGCGCCTGGCCACCGAGCTGGGTACCCGCGTGGTGGGCCTGCATGCGCACCTGGGCAGTGGCGTGGAAACCGCGCAGCACTGGCGCCTGATGTGCGATGAGCTGGCCGGCTTCGCGCGGCGCATCGGCAGCGTGGAAACCATCGACATTGGCGGTGGCCTGCCCATTCCCTACAGCGCCGACGACGAGCCGTTCGACCTGGACGCCTGGGCCGTTGGCCTGGCCGAGGTCAAGGCGGTGCACCCGGCGTTCCGGCTGGCGATCGAACCGGGTCGCTACCTGGTGGCCGAATCGGGCGTGCTGCTGGCCACGGCCACCCAGGTGATCGAAAAGGACGGTGTGCGCCGCGTGGGCCTGGATGCCGGCATGAACACGTTGATGCGCCCGGCCCTGTATGACGCCTGGCACGACATCGAGAACCTGAGCCGGCTCGGCGGCTACGCCGAGGCCGCGTTCGACGTGGTCGGCCCGATCTGCGAGTCCAGCGATGTGTTTGGCAAGCGCCGCAAGCTGCCGGTCTCGACCGCGCCGGACGATGTGATGCTGATCGCCGATGCCGGTGCCTACGGTTACGTCATGGCCAACACCTACAACCAGCGCGAGCTGCCGCGCGAGGACGTCATCGATGACGGTCCTTGACCGCCGCCTGCCGCCCACCCTTGAAGACGCGCCGTGCACACGCACGGCCGCCCTCTGAACCGGATACACCATGACTGCTTTCGATAAACACCAGGTTGCCGTTTTCCGCTTCGTCCGCTGCGATTTCGCCGCGGATACCGGCGTGGCGCAGCTGGTCTATGCCTTCGACGACGGCCCCGAGCTGACCGAGACGGTCACCATTCCCGGCGCGCCGTTCGCGCTGGACGGCGCGCGTGCCGAGGCGGTGCAGCGTGCCCTGCGCCTGCTGCACCTGATTGCCGGCGTGAGCTACTACAAGGCTGGCGTGCCCGACCAGGTCCGCATCGACAGCTACAGCATCGATGCGGCGACCGCAGCGCTGGTCGAGGAGGTCTACCTCAACGGCCTGGGCGAGTTCGCCTACCGCAACGGCCTGAACCTGCGCGGTCGCTTCCGCCTGCCCGTGGACGGCGAGGCGTTCAGCGCGCCGGCGGTGGGCCTGCGCGAACACGCGCTGGTGGCCATTGGCGGCGGCAAGGATTCGCTGGTCAGCATCGAAGCCCTGCGCGGGCTGGGCATTGCCGAAACGGTCACCTGGATCGGCGGTTCGCAGTTGATCCGCGCCTGCGCCGAACGTACCGGCCTGCCCACCTTGAACATCGGCCGCGCGCTGGCCACGGAACTGTTTGACCTGAACCGCCAGGGCGCGTGGAACGGGCATATCCCGGTGACCGCGGTGAACTCGGCGATCATGGTGCTGGCCGCGCTGCTGCAGGGCGTGGACCAGGTGGTGTTCTCCAACGAGCGCTCGGCCAGCTACGGCAGCCAGATTCCCGGCACCGGCGAGGTCAACCACCAGTGGTCCAAGGGCTGGGCGTTCGAGCAGGCGTTCGGGGAATACCTGGAGCAGCACGTGGCCGCCGACCTGCATTACTACTCGCTGCTGCGCCCGCTGTCGGAACTGGCGGTAGCGCGGCAGTTCGCCAAGAGCGATGTCTACGACGCGCACTTCTCCAGCTGCAACCGCAACTTCCACATCCTGGGCGAGCGCCCGGTGAACCGCTGGTGCGGGGTCTGCCCGAAGTGCCACTTCGTGTTCCTGGCGCTGGCCCCGTTCATGCCCAAGACCCGCCTGGTGGCGATCTTCGGCCGCAACCTGCTGGACGATCCGGAGCAGACCGGCGGCTTCGATGCGCTGCTGGAATTCCAGGACCACAAGCCGTTCGAATGCGTGGGCGAAGGCCGCGAATCGCGCGCGGCGATGGCTACCCTGGCGGCGCGCCCGGAGTGGGCCGAAGATGCGCTGGTGAAGCGTTTCGTCAGCGAGATCCAGCCGCAGCTGGACAGCACCGAGCTGGGCATCGCGCCGTTGCTGGTGCTGGAAGGCGAGCACCGCATCCCGGCGTCGATCTGGGAGCGCCTGCGTGCGAATTTCGCAGCTTGAGGGCAAGCGCGTTGCGTTGTGGGGGTGGGGACGGGAAGGGCGCGCCGCCTTCGGCGTGCTGCAGCAGCGGCTGCCGTCGCTGCCGCTGACCCTGTTCTGCCCGGAGGCCGAGGCGGCGGCCGCGCGCGCGGAAACCGCCGGCGCGTTGGCCGTGCGGTCGGACGTGACCGGGGCGGCATTGGCCGCGTTCGAGGTGGTGATCAAATCGCCGGGCATCAGCCCGTATGGCGAGGCGGCCCTGCACGCCACGGCGGCGGGCACGCAGTTCATCGGCGGCACCTCGTTGTGGTTTGCCGAGCACGCCGCGGCCGATGGCACCGTGCAGGACACCGTGTGCGTGACCGGCACCAAGGGCAAGAGCACCACCACTTCGCTGCTGGCGCACCTGCTGCGCGCGTCCGGCGCGCGTACTGCGCTGGTGGGCAATATCGGCCTGCCGTTGCTGGAAGTGCTGGACCCGCAGCCGGCCCCGCAGTACTGGGCGGTGGAGCTGTCCAGCTACCAGACCGGCGAGGTCGCGCGCAGTGGCGCGCACCCGCAGGTGGCGATCTTGCTCAACCTGTTTCCCGAACACCTCGACTGGCACGGCAGCGAAGCCCGCTACATCGCCGACAAGCTGCGCCTGGTGACTGAAGCGCAGCCGCGCATCGCCGTGCTCAATGCCGCCGATCCGCATCTGGCCGCGTTGTCGCTGCCGCACAGCCAGGTGGTGTGGTTCAACCAGCCGCAGGGCTGGCACATGCGGGGCGAGGTGGTCTATCGCGGCGAACACGCGGTATTCGATACCGCCAACACGCCCCTGCCCGGGCGGCACAACCGCGGGAACCTGTGCGCGGTGCTGGCCGCGCTGGATGCCCTGGGGCTGGATGCGGCGGCGCTGGCACCGGCCGTGCAGGACTTCCGCCCGCTGCCCAATCGCCTGCAGACCGTGGGTACGCGTGATGGCCTGACCTACGTCAACGATTCCATCAGTACCACGCCGCACGCCAGCCTGGCCGCGCTGGACTGTTTTGCCGGGCAGCGCATCGCGCTGCTGGTGGGCGGGCACGACCGCGGCCTGGACTGGCAGGACTTCGTGCAGCACATGGCCCACGACACGCCGCCGGTGGAGATCATCACGATGGGGGCCAACGGGCCGCGCATCCATGCGCTGCTGCAACCACTGGCCGATGCCGGCCGCTTCGGGCTGCATGCGGCGGCTGACCTGGCCGAGGCGATGCAGCTGGCCCGCACCGCACTGGGCGTGCAGGGCGGGGTAGTGTTGATGTCGCCGGGCGCGCCCAGCTACGGGGTGTACCAAGACTACGTCGCACGCGGCCGCCACTTCGCCGCACTGGCCGGGTTCGACCCGGAGGCGATCACCGCCATCGCCGGCATCGGCATCGCGTAGAGCCGACCGTTGGTCGGCTGCGGTCGCGCTTGCCCGTTCCGTCGCGCCTCAATGCATCACCCGTCCTGGTCTCCCATGAACAGGTACTCGTCCTCGATCAACTGCGCCAGGTACGCATCAAAACCCGGCGCGATCACCGCATAGCTGTCCGGGTCATGCAGGTAGCGCACTACCTGGCCGACAACGCCGCCGGGCGCGGGATCGAAATCCAGGTACAGCATCGAGGTGCCGCCGTTGTTCACGCAGTGCGCGAAGCACAGGCGCTGGCCCATCGGCAGGTCGGCATCGATGCCGGCGCCGAGGATATCGGCGTCTTCCTCCAGCCATTTCTCGTAGATCGAGCGGATGCTCTCGCCCCAGCTGTCCCACTGGGCGGTGTCTTCGAAGATCTGTTCGATCGACCGCAGGTAGTACGGGTAGCTGCCCAGGTCCGAGCCGAGCATCGGGACACAGACCTCGCCGCCGGGGTAGGCGCGGTAATGGGTGCCATCAATACGGCCCAGCAGGTCCACCAGGCTGTCAGGCACCTGCGGCCAACGGTCACGCAGGCGCTGCCGGTCTGTGGCGCTGGCCCCTTCGGTCCAGGCCCACATGGGGACTTCGTCGTCGGGAAGGCGGGGCACCAGGCCGGTGAGGAAGCGATCGACAAGCGTCATGGCGCAGCAGCCGTGCAGAAGCGGCCGACAAGAGTGCCAGATTTCCGTAGAGCGGGGCTCTGCCCCGCTGCTTTGGATTGCGGACGGTGGGGAACGGCAGCGGGGCAGAGCCCCGCTCTACGGGATGGGCGCAGCGGGGCAGAGCCCCGCTCTACACGGGGTGTTCGCCCGACCGTCCTACACTCGGGGTTCTTATCCGGAGGAGCAGGCGCATGGTCAGGCAATGGCGGTGGGGAGCGGCGGTGCTGTTGGGGATGGTGGCGCTGCCGGCGATGGCGGCAATGAAGACCCAGCCGGTGGAATGGCAGCTGGACGGCACCACCTTCAGTGGCGTGCTGGTCTATGACGACGGCGACAGCGACAAGCGTCCCGGGCTGGTGATGGTGCCCAACTGGAAGGGCGTCAATGACTCGGCCATCGCCAAGGCCAAGCAGTTGGCCGGCGACGACTACGTGGTGCTGGTGGCCGATGTGTACGGCAAGGGCGTGCGCCCGAAGACCGACGCCGAGGCGGGACCGGTGGCGACCAAGCTGCGCAACGAGCGCCCCGTGCTGCGGGCGCGCGCGCTGAAGGCCATCGACGTGCTCAAGGCGCAGGCAGGCAAGGCGCCGCTGGATGCGTCGCGGATCGGCGCGGTCGGCTTCTGTTTCGGTGGCACCACCGTGCTGGAAATGGCCCGGGCAGGCGCACCGCTGGCCGGCGTGGTCAGCCTGCACGGCGGGCTGGGCTCACCGTTGCCGGCCAAGGCCGGTGGCACCCATCCCTCGGTGCTGGTGCTCAATGGCGCCGACGACAAGGGCGTGAGCAAGGACGACATCGCCAGCTTCGAGCAGGAAATGAACGCGGCCAAGGTCGACTGGGAGTTCACCAACTACAGCGGCGCGGTGCATTGCTTCGCCGAGGCCGACGCCAACAGTCCGCCGGGGTGCCTGTACAACGAACGCGCCGCCAAGCGCGCCTGGAAGGCGCTGGACGAATTCTTCGAGGAGCGGTTCGAGACACGACGCCGGTAGAGCCGACCGTTGGTCGGCAAAGGCAAGCGGTAGAGCCGACCGTTGGTCGGCTGCACCGCGCAGGGCGCGGTGCATCTATCGGTGATCGTGGTGCCGGGGCGAAGGGCAGCCGACCAACGGTCGGCTCTACGTGTGAGGGGCTACGCTGCCCCGGCCGTCGGCCCGTACGAACGAT
>Ga0308158_10001337_pt1 | contig 27115 bp, 26 predicted proteins | sample PhyBR2_FD_201038 | JGI IMG/M metagenome (GOLD analysis project Ga0308158, IMG submission 201038) | Phyllosphere microbial communities from UC Gill Tract Community Farm, Albany, California, United States - DLSLB.R2 | ecosystem: Host-associated > Plants > Phyllosphere > Unclassified | place: USA... | reverse complement strand
AGCTGCACCAGCAGCTGATCAACGACCCGTTCACGGTCCTCAACCTCGCCGGCGGCTACGACGTCATCGCGCGCATCTCCGGTGGTGGCCCCTCGGGTCAGGCCGGCGCGCTGCGTCTCGGCATCGCCCGTGCGCTGAACGAGATCGACGCGGAGAACAACCGTCCGACCCTGAAGAAGGCCGGCTTCCTGTCGCGCGACGCTCGCGTCAAGGAGCGCAAGAAGGCCGGTCTCAAGAAGGCCCGCAAGGCGCCTCAGTACTCGAAGCGCTAAGGTCTCACCGACCGATGCCGATCTTTGGCACGGACGGCGTGCGAGGGCTTGCCAATGGCACCCTCACCGCCGATCTCGCGCTCACCCTGGCCCAGGCGACTGCTGTCGTCCTGGGCCAGGGCCGTACTGCGGAGGCTCGCAAGGCCGCCGGCAAGCGGCTCACCGCAGTCGTGGCACGCGACCCTCGCGTCTCGGGCCACTTCCTCGAAGCGGCCGTCGCCGCAGGTCTCGCGTCTTCGGGCGTCGACGTGCTCGAAGCGGGTGTCATCCCGACGCCGGCTCTCGCCTTCCTCGTCGCCGATCGTGACGCCGACTTCGGCGTCATGATCTCCGCGTCGCACAACGCCGCGCCCGACAACGGCATCAAGATCTTCGCCCGCGGCGGCGTGAAGCTCCCCGACGTGGTCGAAGAGCGCATCGAGGCGGCGATGGCCGGAGAGAAGCTCCGCCCGACCGGCGCGAGCGTCGGCCGGATCATCCGCTTCGCCGACGCCGAGGACCGCTATGTCGTGCACCTGCTCGGCTCGATCCCGCACCCGCTCGACGGCATCAAGGTCGTCCTCGACTGCGCGAACGGCGCGGCGTCCGGCGTCTCTCCCGAGACGTTCAAGGATGCCGGTGCCGACGTCACCGTGATCGGCGCCGACCCCGACGGCTGGAACATCAACGACGGCGTCGGCTCGACCCACCTCGACAAGCTGGCAGAGGCCGTCGTGCGCCTCGGCGCAGACATCGGCATCGCCCATGACGGCGACGCCGACCGCTGCCTCGCAGTCGACGCCGAGGGCCGGATCATCGACGGCGACCAGATCATGGCGATCCTCGCCGTGTCGATGAAGGAGCGCGGTCACCTCACCGACGACACCCTCGTCGCGACCGTCATGAGCAACCTCGGTCTGCACGTCGCGATGCGCGAGCACGGCATCACCGTGCGCCAGACCGCCGTCGGCGACCGCTACGTGCTCGAGGACATGAACGCGGGCGGTTACGCACTCGGCGGCGAGCAGTCGGGTCACGTCATCATGAGCGAGTTCGCGACCACCGGCGACGGTCTGCTGACCGGCCTGCATCTGGTGAGCGAGATGGCGCGACAGAAGAAGACCGCCGCCGAGCTCGCGAGTGTCATGAAGGTGTACCCGCAGGTGCTGATCAACGTGCGCGGTGTCGACAGGGACGCGCTCGAGGGCGATGAGGTCGTGCAGGCCGCCGTCGCCGAGGTCGAGGCCGAACTCGGCGACACGGGGCGCGTGCTGCTGCGCAAGTCGGGCACCGAGCCGCTCGTGCGGGTCATGGTCGAAGCGGCGGATGCCGAGTCGGTTCAGACCTACGCCACGCGTCTGGCCGACGTCGTGCGCGAGCGCCTGGCGCTCTGAGAGAACGTTCGAAGTGGGCGGGTGCTGTCACGGCATCCGCCCGCTTTCTCCGTCCCGGGTGCGAGAGGATGTCACCATGACTCGCACCGCACTCGTCCTGGCCGGCGGAGGATCCACCGGCAACGCGTGGATGATCGGCGTGGCGGCGGGCCTGCTCCACGGCGGCCTCGACGTGACCGACTCCGACCTGGTGATCGGCACCTCCGCCGGCGCGACCTCGGCCGCGCAGCTGGCAGCCGTGCCGCCCGCGGAGCTGTACGAAGCGTCTCTGGCCCCCGTTCCGGCACGGGTCGGGCTCGTGCACACGCAGGCTGCGGCCGACAACATGGCGCGCACAGCCGCGATCATCGCGGAGGCGGCGGATGCTGCGGACATGCGGCGCCGGATGGGCGCCGCCGCCATCGCCCTCGACCCCGACGGAGAGAAGTCCCGCCATTGGCGCGGCATCGTCTCCCGGCGCCTGCCGGAGACGGAGTGGCCGGAACGCCGGTTCAGGATCACAGCGGTCGACGCGCGCACGGGTGAGCCGGTCGTGTTCGATCGCGACAGCGGTGTGGACCTCGTGGATGCGGTCGCCGCGAGCTGCTCGAGCGGCTTCGCCTACGCGATCGGCGACGAGCGGTACATCGACGGCGGATACCGGCGCAACGAGAACGCCGATCTGGCAGGCGGCGCCGACCGTGTGCTGGTGATGTCTCCGTTCGGCGGCCGCACGCGGCATCCGCTCGCCTGGGAGACGGATCTGGCGACTCAGGTGGCCGAGCTGCGGGCGTCCGGGAGCACGGTCGAGACCGTCGTCCCCGGGGACGGCACCGAGCGGATGCTGGGCGCCACCGCCATGGACCTGTCGCTGCGCGCAGAGGCGGCCCGGGCCGGGTTCGATCAGGGACGCGTGCTGGCGGAGTCGCTCGCGGAGTGGTGGCGCTGAGCGCTCAGGCCCGCCCGCTCCAGCTCAACTGCTCGGTGTACCGAAGCAGGACGCCTTCGCGCAGCGCCCACGGCGACACCTCGAGCTCGTCGATCTTCAGCATCGTCATGGCGGTGTGCAGCGAGACCGCCGCGGCGACGATCTGCAGCGCCCGATCGGCGGTGATTCCGGGCAGCTCCTGACGGGCGGATGCCGGAATCCGCGCGAGCCGTGGAATCCACGAGCCCAGTGATGAACGCGACAGCACCGTGCGGTCGAAACCGAGACCCGTCACCTCGCGGCCGGCGAGGTTCGCGAGCGAGCGGATCGCCTTCGACGAGCCGATGACGTGGTCTGGGCGGGGGAGCGACATGATCCGCTCGACCACGGGAGCGAGCACCGTCTCGGCGTGCGCGCGGAGCTGGGCTGCGGCATCCTCTCCGGGCGGGTCGGCCGGCATGAACTGGACCGTCATCCGTCCGGCGCCCAGAGGCACGGATGCGGCGACCTCGGGCACCTCGTCGGCCCCCGCCGCGAACTCGAACGAGCCGCCGCCGATGTCGAGGAGCAGGATGCGTCCGGCATCCCACCCGAACCAGCGGCGCACCGCGAGGAAGGTCAGCTCGGCCTCCTGCTCGCCGCTCAGCACCTGCAGCGGCTGGCCGAGCGCCGCCTCGATCCGGGCGATCACGTCGTCGCCGTTGAGGGCTTCGCGCACCGCGCTCGTCGCCGTGGCGAGCAGGGTGTCGACGCGCTCGGCATCCGCCATCGATCGTGCTCGGGTGACCGCTGCGACCAGCGCCTGCACGCCCTCTTCGCTGATGGCGCCCTCAGACGTGAGATAGCGCATGAGTCGAACGACCGTGCGATCACTGGTGGTCGCCAGAGGGCGGCCTCCCGGGCGGGCATCCGCGGCCAGGAGGTGGACGGTGTTCGAGCCGATGTCGAGAATTCCCAGACGCACGGAAAGAGACTACCGGCGCCACGGATACGATTGAGCCGTGACCACTGTCGACCCCACGCTCCCGCTGTCTCCCTACCGGGAGATCGGCCGGGCGGAATGGGCGCGGCTCGCGGCGGGGCTGGACCAGCCGCTCACCGAGACCGAGGTCGTCGAGCTCCGGGGCATCGGAGACCGGCTCGACCTCACCGAGGTGCGCGAGGTGTATCTGCCGCTGAGTCGTCTGCTCTCGCTGTACGCCACGTCGACCAAGAAGCTGGGGGCGGCGACCTCGTCGTTCCTGCAGGAGGATGATTCGACCACGCCGTTCGTCGTCGGGGTCGCAGGCTCCGTCGCGGTGGGCAAGTCGACCATCGCGCGACTGCTGCGCGAGTTGATGAGCCGGTGGCCCGGCACGCCTCGCGTCGAACTCGTGACCACTGACGGCTTCCTGTATCCGAACGCCGAACTCGAGCGCCGCGGACTCATGGAGCGCAAGGGCTTTCCGGAGTCGTACGACCGGCGGTCCCTCATCCAGTTCCTCACCGAGGTGAAGAGCGGTGCGCCTGAGGTGCGCGCGCCCTTCTACTCGCACATGCGGTACGACATCGTGCCCGACGCGCACGTGGTCGTGCGACGCCCCGACGTCGTGATCGTCGAAGGGCTCAACGTGCTGCAGCCGCCGGCAGCGCCGAACGACGTGGCCGTGAGCGATCTCTTCGACTTCTCGATCTTCGTCGACGCCGACACCGCGCACATCGAGAAGTGGTACGTCGACCGCTTCCTCGCGCTGCGGCAGGGCGCGTTCTCGAACCCCACCTCGTACTTCAACGTGTTCGCGCACCTCACGGATGCCGAGGCCATCACGACGGCGCTGGGCTACTGGAACGAGATCAACATGCCGAACCTCGTCGAGAATGTGATGCCGACGAAGCACCGCGCGCGCCTCGTGCTCAACAAGGGCGCCGACCACGCGGTCGAGAGCGTGCTGCTGCGCAAGCTGTAGGCCGACGCCCGCTCCGGTCGTTGAGCCGCTCCGGTCGTTGAGCGAGACGAAACGCAGAGACGAAACGCAGAGACGAAACACGTCGCCCGCAAGACCGGGGGAGCCCCGGCATCCGCTATTCGTTCGGATCCCTGTCAAAACTTCGCGCTTACCCTTGGTCCTATGTGTGGAATCGTCGGATACGTGGGCCCGCGCCCCAGCCAGGACATCCTGCTCGCAGGGCTCGCCCGTCTCGAGTACCGCGGCTACGACTCGGCGGGTGTCGCCGTCATCGATGATGCCGGAACCCTGGGGATGCGCAAGAAGGCCGGCAAGCTCAGCATGCTGCGCGATTCGCTCGCCGAGGCGGCCCTTCCCGACGGGAACACGGGCATCGGTCACACCCGCTGGGCGACGCACGGCGGTCCGACTGACGTCAACGCCCACCCGCACCTGGCGGACGACGACAAGCTCGCGCTGATCCACAACGGGATCATCGAGAACTTCGCCGAACTCCGCGACGAGCTCCTCGCCGACGGCATCGCCTTCCGCAGCGAGACCGACACCGAGGTCGCCGCAGCGCTCCTGGGCCGCGAGTACCGCGACAACGGCGGCGACCTGCAGCTCGCGTTCCGCGGCGTCGTGAACCGTCTCGAGGGCGCGTTCACGCTGCTCGCGATGCACCAGGACCACCCCGGACTCGTCGTCGGCGCGCGCCGCAACTCGCCGCTCGTGATCGGTCTCGGCGAGGGCGAGAACTTCCTCGGCTCCGACGTCGCCGCCTTCGTCGAGCACACCCGCAAGGCGCTGGCGATCGGTCAGGACCAGATCGTGTCGATCACTCCCGAGACGGTCACCGTCACCGACTTCGCCGGTACCCCGGTCGAGGCCGAGCCCTTCGACATCTCGTGGGACGCCGCCGCAGCCGAGAAGGGCGGATGGTCGTCGTTCATGGCCAAGGAGGTCGCCGAGCAGCCCGAGGCCGTCGCGAAGACGATCCTCGGACGCGTCCACGACGGGCAGGTCGCGATCCCCGAGCTCGACGGTCTCGACGACCTCTTCATCGGCATCAACCGCATCATCATCACGGCGTGCGGCACGGCATCCTACGCGGCCCTCGTCGGCAAGTACGCGATCGAGCAGTGGGCACGCGTCGCCGTCGACGTCGAGCTCGCGCACGAGTTCCGCTACCGCGACCCGGTGATCGGAGCCGACACCCTCGTCGTGTCGATCAGCCAGTCCGGCGAGACCATGGACACCCTGATGGCAGTGAAGTACGCCCGCGAGCGCGGCGCGCGCACGCTGTCGATCTGCAACACCCAGGGCGCCACGATTCCCCGCGAGTCGGATGCCGTCGTCTACACGCACGCCGGTCCCGAGGTGGCGGTCGCCTCGACCAAGGCGTTCTCGGCGCAGATCACGGCGCTGCTGCTGCTCGGCCTGCACATGGGGCGCGTCCGCGGAACCGTGGCCGATGCATCCGCAGAGGTCGCCGAACTGCAGGCGCTGCCCGAGAAGATCGCCAAGGTGCTGTCCTCCGAGCAGGAGCACGTGGAGCAGCTCGCCCGCTGGATGGCCGACACCCGCTCCGTCCTGTTCCTCGGACGCCACGTCGGCTTCCCGATCGCGCTCGAGGGCGCGCTCAAGCTCAAGGAGATCTCGTACATCCACGCCGAGGGCTTCGCCGCCGGCGAGCTCAAGCACGGTCCGATCGCGCTCATCGAGCCGGGTCAGCCGGTCTTCGTGCTGCTGCCGTCGCCACGGCATTCCGCCCTGATCCACTCGAAGGTCGTGTCGAACATCCAGGAGATCCGCGCCCGCGGCGCCCGGGTGATCGTGGTGGCCGAAGAGGGCGACGTCGCGGTTCTGCCGTTCGCCGACGAGGTCATCCGCATCCCGCTCGCCGGTGCGATGTTCGAGCCGCTGCTGTCGGTCGTGCCGCTGCAGATCTTCGCTATGGCGCTCGCCACCGCCAAGGGTCTCGATGTCGACCAGCCGCGCAACCTCGCGAAGTCGGTCACGGTCGAGTAGTCCCCGACGTTCGTCGGTCCAGAACACAGATGTCAGTCGAGAATCCGATTCTCGGCTGACATCTGTATTCGGAGCCGCCATCATGCATGCGCCCGGTCGAGCGCCGGAAGGATCGCCGCGACGACGACATCCCACTCGTACAGCATCATCGCGTCGTCGAATCGCAGGGTCTCATACCCGAGAGCGGATGCGGCGGCATCCCGCATGAGATCCGAGTGCCGCCTTGATCCCTCATGGTTCAGCCGGCCGTCGACCTCGAGGATGACGCGCCCGCCGATGACGAAGTCCACCCGGCCGACGCCGTCGATCTCGACCTGCGTGTCGAGGGCGAACCCCAGCAGGTGCAGGCGGAACCGCAGCAGCGACTCCAGACCGCTCTGCGCATCCGGACGGGCGAGATCGAGCATCCAGGCCGCCGTCTTCGGCAGCTCCGCCCTGATCCTTCGGCGATCGGCGGCGCTGAGCTTGCGCTGGTTCCACGCCGACTCGTAGGCGGCGAAGAACGCCTCGGGCTCGAGGCAGCGGTAGGCGTGGATGAGCGCGGCGACCAATGGCGCGACACCGGGGTCGGCACGTCCGGGGGAGTAGTGCACCGTGCATCTGCACGCCTCGTGCACGAATCTCCGCCCGGCCTCGCCGAGCCAGACGTGGACTTCGTCGTCGGTGCGAAGGGTCCAGATCCCGTGCGCGCGGAGCGCGTCGGCGCAGGTCAGGGAGCCTCCATGCGCCGCCGCAGCGACCACCTTGGGGTCGGCGCCCGGGACGGCGAAGACGCCGTTGCGGACCCGGGTGATGGTGCCTGCGGCCACGGCATCCGCCAATCTGGTCCGCGTGCATCCGTGCTGCTGCAGGCGCATTCCGCGCGCGATGCCGCCGAAGCGGGTGAGCAGCTGTGCGGGGGTGAACATGCGCCGAGCCTTCCTCATCTCGAGGCTCCGAATGTGGGCGGATCAGGCCGATGTGGATGGATCCGTCGAGAATCCGGGCTGTGCAGGAGGAGTCGGCCACGACGAATGTCGGCTCAGAATACAGATGTCGGCCGAGATGGGCGTTCTCGGCTGACATTCGCCTTCTGAGCCGACATTCGTGCGGAGGGACGATGCCGGACGGCGGAGGGCGGAGGGCGGACGGCGGAGGGGAGAAGAGGGGTGGGACGGGATGCCGGACGGCCCGCGGGTAGGCTGAGGGGGTGATCATCGGGACCGGCATCGACCTCGTGGACATCCCGCGGTTCGAGCGGACCGTCGCACGGACGCCGAAGCTGCTGCAGCGGCTGTTCACGCCCGCCGAGCAGACTCTGCGCCTGCCGTCGCTGGCCGCGCGATACGCCGCGAAAGAGGCTCTGATCAAGGCTCTGGGCGGTTCGGACGGCGTGCACTGGATCGAGATCGAGATCGCCTCGGCGGCATCCGGCGCCCCGCATTTCGTTCTGAGCGGCAGCACCGCCCAGGTCGTGCAGGACAGGCGGATCACGAAGCTGCACCTCACCCTGACCCACGATGCGGGGCTCGCCGCCGCGTTCGTCGTCGCCGAAGGAGAGCTGTGACCCTGTTCCGAGAAGCGACGATCGATCTCGACGCGATCAGCGACAACGTCCGCCATTTCCGTCGCCTCACCGGCGTGCAGGTGATCGCGGTCGTGAAGGCCAACGCATACGGTCACGGAGCCGCGGCTGCCGCGGTGGCGGCACTCGCGGGCGGGGCCACCCGCCTCGGCGTCGCCGAGATCCCCGAGGCGCTCGAACTGCGCCGCCAAGGCATCACGGCGCCGATCGTAGCCTGGCTGCATGCGCCGGGGGAGAGGTTCGAGTCAGCCGCAGCGCAGAACGTCGAAGTGGGCATCTCCTCTTTCGACCAGCTCGAGGCAGCGGCGAGGGCCGCCGAGGTGGATCGTCCCGTCGCCGTGCACCTGAAGTTCGAGACCGGGCTCTCGCGCAACGGCATCGCGCCGGCCGACTGGGGTCGCGTGCTCGCCGAGGCCGCTCGTCTCGAGCGCATCGGCCGACTGCGCATCGTCGGGCTCTTCAGCCACCTGTCCAACGCCTCGCCCGACGACGACCGCGCTGCCCTCGCGAAGTACCACGAGGCGGTCGCGGTGGCGGAGGGCTTCGGCATCCGCCCTGAGATCCGGCACATCGCCGCCACCGCGGCCGCGATCGATCTCCCCGAGACCCGCCTCGACGCGGTCCGCGTCGGGATCGGCCTCTACGGCCTCTCGCCCTTCGACGACCGTTCCTCTGCGGAACTCGGACTGCGGCCGGCGATGACGCTGCGCGGATCGATCGCGGCCGTGCGCCGCGTGCCGGCCGGCACCGGCGTCTCGTACGGATACGACCACCGCACCGACCGCGACACGACCCTCGTGCTCGTGCCCCTGGGCTATGCCGACGGGGTGCCGCGCAGCGCCTCCGGCCGGCTGCCCGTCTCGATCGCCGGTCGCCGGTTCGTGAACGTCGGCCGCATCGCGATGGATCAGTTCGTCGTCGACGTCGGCGACACGGCTGTGTCGATCGGCGACGAGGTGGTGCTGTTCGGCGACCCGACCCTCGGCGTGCCCTCGGCCACGGAATGGGCGGATGCCGCCGGCACGATCAACTACGAGATCGTCACCCGCATCGGCGGGCGGGTGCCGCGGAGAGCATCGTGAGCGTCGATCCCTCTCTGCTCGGCCGACGGGAGATCGCCACGAGCGAGCAGATGGAGCAGCTCGGCTTCGCGTTGGGGGAGACCCTCGAAGCCGGCGACCTGCTGATCCTGACGGGTCCGCTCGGAGCGGGCAAGACGACCTTCACGCGAGGGCTCGCCGAGGGGCTCGGCGTGCGCGGCCCCGTGCAGAGTCCGACCTTCGTCATCGCGCGCACGCACCCCTCTCTCGTCGGCCGGGCGCCGCTCGTGCACGTCGACGCGTACCGCCTCGGCTCGGGTGCGGAGCTCGACGACCTCGACCTCGATCTCGCGCGCTCTGTCGTCGTGATCGAGTGGGGGCGAGGCATGGCCGAAGACCTCGCCGATGCGTGGTGGGACATCGAACTCGAGCGCCCGATCGGGCAGGACGGCGACCTCGACGCCGCGGAGCTGGACGCGGATGCTCCCCGCATCGTGACGATCACGCGCGTACCCGCCGCCGACGGCTGACCGCCCGGCGAACTTCTCTGCGGGCAGGGGCGCCCGATCGCTAGAATGCGAGACACGGATTCGCGCGACCCATGGCGCGCGAGCGCTCTCAGCGTGGGGGAGACATGGTCGAGCACAGCGCGCGTGCACGCGTCGCGGTCATCGTCGAAGACGACCCCGACGTGCAGAGCCTGCTCGACGAGGTCTTCCTCGCCGCCGGATTCGAGACCGTGCTCACGGGCGACGGTCCGACGGCGCTCGCGGCGGTCGCGAGGCACGAACCCGTGATCACGACGCTCGACGTGAACCTCCCCGGCATCGACGGACTCGAAGTCGCCCGACGCATCCGGACCCTGAGCGGTACGCACATCATCATGATCTCGGCGCTCGGAGACGAGTCCGACGTGGTGCTCGGGCTCACCAGCGGTGCCGACGACTACCTGGTCAAGCCCTTCCGGCCCCGTGAACTGCGTGCACGGATCGAGGCGTTCATGAGGCGCCCGCAGAACGCTCCCGCCGCCGCCCGTCCGGCGGTCGCGCCTCCGACCGCGACGTCTCCCCGCAGATCCATGCAGCATCTCGATCTCACCGTGGACCTCGACACCCACACGGTTCAGGCGGGCCGGAGCGAGGTCGTGCTCACGCCCACGGAGTTCGTGCTGCTCGCTGCCCTTCTCGAATCGGAACGGCGCGTGCAGAGCAAGGCCGACCTGGCCCGCCTGGTGCGCAAGGCGTCGGGCGCCGCATCCGACTACATCGCCGCCTCCGACACGCGCGCCGTCGAGGTGCACATGACGAACCTGCGCCGCAAGATCGGCGACACCCCGGCCAGCCCGCGCTACATCGAGACGGTGCGGGGGGTGGGATACCGGCTCACCGCCGGTGAGCCGAGCGGATGATCGGTGGCCGGACGAGGCCGCGGCTCCCCAGAAACCGCAGCCTCGGCATCCGCTTCTCCCCAGAACGCGGACCGGCCCCTCCCCAGCATGCTAGGGCTCTCGAGGTTCCGACCACGTCTGCTCAAGACGTTCTTTCACGAATCTTGCGTCAACCTTGAGGAAGCGAGGGGATCATGACCCGAACGCTCTCCATCTGGCGCTGGCAGCTGATCTTCACCGGCAGCATGATCGCCATCACGCTGGCGATCGCCGCGTTCAAGCCGGTGTCCTTCGGCAATCCTCTCGTCGTCGCAGGTCTCGGGATGATCCTGGCGACGACCATCGCGACCCTCGCCGTGCCGTGGCAGCGACTGCCGCACACCGCGGTGACTGCGGTGCCGTTCCTCGACGCGCTCGCGATCGGCTTCACGACCAACGCGCCGGACAGCCGCCTCGGTTTCCTGTGGGTGTTCCCGATCACCTGGCTCGCCACCTTCTTCACGCTGCCCTGGGTGTTCGGCGGCATCGCCTTCGTCGCGGCTTGTCTCGCGCTGTTCGCCGACCACAGCGGCTCTCAGGCCGACATCGTCCTGCGCGTGCTCAGCGTGGTCTTCACGCTGAGCTTCCTCGGCACGACCGTGCGCCTGGGGGCACACAGGTCCCGCGCGTCCCGACGCCTGCTGAAGCGGCAGTCGGAGCAGGCGGCGAGAGCTGCCGAACGCGCGGAGACGCAGCAGCTGCGGGTCACGCAGATCATCGACGCGCTCGACATCGCGCTCGTCGTGGTCGCCCAGGACCAGCGGATCGTGCGGATGAACGGCGCGTACCGGACCCTGTACGGCCGCGACCGGTTCGGAGCCGTTCTTCCGTCGGCATCCGTGGAGTACGACGATCGGCGCGGCAACCCGGTACCGCCCGAGCGCACCACGCTCGCACGCGCCGCGAGGGGCGAGCGACTGCAGAGCGAGCGGGTCTGGCTGTTCGACAGCGGCGGGTCCTGGCACGCCCTCGACGTGAGCACGCACGCGATGGCCGGCGACTCCGATCAGCTCACCCTGGTGATCATCGACGACGTCACCGCGCTGATCGACGCGGACGTGGAGCGCCGTGCGCTCACGGCAGTCGTCTCGCACGAGCTGCGCAATCCCCTCACCGCCATCATCGGCCACGCCGATCTGCTGCTCGAGCGCGACGACCTGCCCGAGCGCGTCGCAGGGCAGGTCGGGGTGATCGTGAACGCGGCCGAGCGGATGCAGCGACTCGTCACGAGCGCTCTCGACGATCCGCGTGGAGGCGAGGCCGAGCATCAGCCCGTCGACCTGCGGGAGATCGTCGAGGCGTCCGCCGCGTCGTATGCGCCGATGGCCACGGCAGCGGGAATCGAGATCGACATCCGGGGCGCCTCCGAGCTCGTGATCGTCGGCGATGCGTTCCGGCTCCGCCAGGTCGTCGACAACCTTCTCAGCAACGCCGTGAAGTACACGCCGGCAGAGGGGAGGATCACCGTGATCCTCTCCTCGGGGGACGCGGCAGAGATGGTGATCGCCGACACCGGGATCGGCATCGCCGAGCGCGATGTCGGCAGGCTGTTCGAGCCGTACTTCCGCACGGAGTCGGCGATACGGGCGTCCATACCGGGAACAGGTCTCGGCATGGGCATCGCCAGAGACATCGTCGCCCTGCACGGCGGCGCCATCGACGTGCACAGCGTCGAGGGTGACGGCACACGGGTCGTCGTGCGGTTTCCGATGCATCCCACCGACCGCAATTCAGAAGGGGTCTCGTGATCGGAGCAGCTCTCGCGCCGCTGAACGTCGACGTCACGACCAGCATGGTCGCCGTCGTCACCGTGCTGGCGGTCCTGGTGTCGGGCCTCGCCACACTCGCCAGACCCAGCCGCGCCACGGTCGCGTGGGGCACGGCATACGCGATCGGCATCTTCGGGGCGTATCTGTGGCTCGGCGGCTATCAGCTCGACGATCCGGTGATGCGCGCGGGAGCCTCGGCGATCCTGTTCAGCTTCGAGCCGCTCGTCTGGTGGGGTCTTCGCGCCTTCGCAGGCCGACGCCCGATCTGGTGGCCGGTGATCGTGTTCGTGCTGGTCGGTCCCGTGCTGCTGCTGGGCACCGCCGGACATCCGGCCTACCAGGTCGCGTTCCGTGCGCTGTTCCTCGCCGCGAGCGTCTTCGCCGGGCTCATCGTCTACGAACTGATCCGTCTGAAGAACGTCGCACGCGACATCACGATGCCCCTGGTCCTGGCGTCGGTGACGTTCGTCCTGCTCGCGGTGGTCGCGGCGATCTCGGCGTTCGTGGTCGACGGACTGACGGCGGAGCAGCAGCTCGGCATCCTCCGCGGCACGAACAGCACCGGTGCCATGGTCATGAGCACCTGCGCCGCGTTCACGCTGATCCTGCTCGTGCGGACGGACGCGCCGCGAGGGACGGGCCGGGGCGATGCGATCGAGCAGACGCGCCGGCGCCTGCAGCGGGCCGAGGCGCAGGGCGACGACGCATGGTCCGTGCTGGAGGTGCGTCTGGACGATCAGGTCGACCTGCGCGAAGCCCTCTCCGCGGGAGTCTTCTCCGAGGTCGCCGATCGCTTCCACGCCGACATCGAGGACTCGCTGCCTGCGGCGGCCGACATCCATCGCCTCGACGACGGCCGAGCCATCGTCGTGATCGGGGCAGCGGACGAGGCGATGCGGCACCATCTGCCGGCCATGCTCGGCCGGATCTCGGCGATGAGGGACGGCGCGACGGTGGCCGGCATCCGCCTCTCGGCCAGCGTCGGCTGGGCGACGGCGTCGGACTTCGGATTCGACTACGACGCGCTCGTGGCCGCCGCGGATCGTGCGGCCGTGGCGGCCCGCGCCGCCGGCGGCGATCGATGGGCTCGGGCGGAGCGACCGGCCCCGGCTTCCCCGGCTAACCTGGAAGCGTGATCCTCGCCGTCGACACCTCTCTCGGTACCTCCGTCGCCCTCATCGACGGCGACGGGACGCTCCGTGCCGAGGCGGCGACGACCGATCCGCTCGGGCACGCCGAGGTGATCGGAGATCTTCTCGCCGGCGTGCTCGCCGAAGCAGGCTCCGACGACATCACCCACGTCGTGTCCGGCATGGGCCCCGGTCCGTTCACGGGGCTCCGCATCGGCATCGCGGCCGCCCGCGCGTTCGCGATGGGGCGCGGCATCCCCGTGATCCCCGTGCCGAGTCATCTGGCGGCCGCCCTCACACACGCGGACGAGGGGCGATTCGCGATCGTCACCGACGCGCGCCGTCGCGAGGTGGCGGTCACGGTGTTCGATGGGACGGATGCCGACGGCCTTCCCGCGGTCGTCGCCGAGACGGCGCTCGTGCGCGCAGTCGACGCCGATGCTCATCTCGCCGGCGTCCGGCGCATCGACGTCACCGCTCTCTCGGGCGCCGATCTCGCGCGCATCGGGGCGCTCGCGCTCGCCGCAGGACGCACGCTGAGCGACGATGAGCCGCTGTACATGCGCCATCCCGACGTGGTGGTTCCCGGCGCCCCGAAGAAGGTGGGGCTGTGAGCCTCAGAGCGGCGACGCCTGACGACCTCGCCGGAATCATGGCCATCGAACAGGCGTCGTTCCCGACCGATGCCTGGAGCGTCGAGGCGATGGCCGCGGAACTCGCATCGCCGCACAACCGCTACCTGGTCGACGAGGTCGACGGCGTCGTGATCGGCTACGGCGGCGTGCGCGCACTGCAGGGCGGGGCGGATGCCGACATCCAGACCATCGCTTTCGATGCCGCCCGCCGGGGCGGAGGTCTCGGACGAGCCCTGTTGCGCGCACTGCTCGATGCGGCCTCGGAACGGGGCGCACGCGAGGTGTTCCTCGAGGTGCGCGCGGACAACCCCGCAGCCGAGGGGCTGTATCTGTCGGAGGGCTTCGAGGAGATCGGGCGTCGCCCCGGCTACTATCAGCCGGATGACGTGGACGCGATCGTGATGAGACTCGATCTCGCGAACCGGGGAAATGTGCTTCGCCGGTCGTTGAGCGAGGAGCGCAGCGACGAGACGAAACTCAGTGACGGCACGGAGGGACAGGAGTGACTGAACCACTGGTCCTCGGCATCGAGACGAGCTGCGACGAGACCGGCATCGGCATCGTCCGTGGCCGCACCCTGCTGTCGAACACGATCGCGTCGAGCATGGAGGAGCACGCCCGCTACGGCGGCGTCGTGCCGGAGGTCGCGGCGCGCGCCCATCTCGAAGCGCTGCAGCCGTCCATCGACGCGGCTCTGGCGGAAGCGGATGTCGCTCTCGACGACCTCGACGCGGTGGCGGTCACGAGCGGCCCCGGGCTCGCCGGCGCGCTCATGGTCGGCGTAGGCGCTGCGAAGGGACTGGCCGTCTCGATCGGCAAGCCGCTCTATGCCGTGAATCATCTGGTCGGGCACATCGCGGCCGACATCCTCACCCCTGACAGCGAGCCGCTCGAATACCCGACCGTCGCGCTGCTCGTGTCGGGCGGGCACACGTCGCTGCTGCATGTGCGCGACCTCACGACCGACGTGGAGCTGCTCGGCGAGACCGTCGACGACGCGGCCGGCGAGGCGTTCGACAAGGTGGCGCGGCTCCTGTCGTTGCCGTACCCGGGCGGCCCCGAGATCGATCGAGCCGCGATCGACGGCGACCCCACGGCGATCCGCTTCCCCCGCGGCCTGTCGAAGGCGTCGGACCTGGTGAAGCACCGTTACGACTTCTCGTTCTCGGGTCTCAAGACCGCGGTCGCCCGCTGGGTCGAGCGGTGCGAAGCAGAGGGCGTCGACGTGCCGGTGGCCGACGTCGCCGCGAGCTTCCGCGAAGCCGTGGTCGATGTGCTCGTGACGAAGGCGCTCGCCGCCTGCGAGGACCTCGGCGTGCCCCGCCTGCTGCTCGGCGGAGGCGTGATCGCCAACCGTCGTCTCCGCGAGGTCGCGCTGGCGCGTGCCGAGGCCGCAGGGGTGACGGTGCGCATTCCGCCGCTGTCCCTCTGCACCGACAACGGGGCCATGATCGCGGCGCTCGCGGCCGAGTTGATCTCCTCCGGCCGCCGCCCCTCGGCCCTCTCCTTCGGGGCCGACTCGACGCTGCCCGTGACCGAGATCCAGGTGGCCGAGCGATCATGACCACTCCCGACGACGGACTGCCCGCCCGTATCGAGAAGCCCAGCGGCGAGGTCGAGCGACCAGCCGGGGCAGCTCGTCTGCCTGGCGCCCGTCGTGAGGGGTACACCAAGCTTCCCACCGGGCCGGTCGGCATCGAGCCGGTCGTCGCGACCGGGCCTCACCTCGAAGCGGATGAGGGAGAGGAGGAGTGGTCGCCCAGCGACACTCCCACGCGGGTCGACGACGCCCGGCTCGCGCCATGGGCGCTGATGGCGGCCATCGTGGCCCTGTGCGCCTCGTTCTTCGTCGGATGGGGCATTCCCGTGGCGATCGTGGCGGTGATCGCCGCGATCATGTCGCTGCGCCGCCCGTTCGAGAACCACACCATGGCCCGCTGGGCGCTCGTCTTGGGCCTCGCGGCCACGGCGTACAGTCTGGGCTGGCTCGTCTGGGCCGGTCTGCAGTTCGAGCGATTCGGCTGAGCGGATGCCGGACGCCGAGGCCGTCGCCGAGCTGCGCTCGCTGCAGGAGCGCGCCTACGGTCGCGCCGGCGGTCTGTCCGTTGCTGAGGCCGCACGCCTGAAGGAGCTGCAGGAGTTGCGACTCATCGCCGTAACTGCGGGCCGTCCGCTCGAAACCGCGTCGGCAGCGCCTCGGTTCGCGACTGGGGAGCCGTCGCTCGAAACTGCGTCCGGGGTGGCCCCGATCATTGAGCGAGGGAGCGAAGCGACCAAGGATTCCCCGCTCGTTGGGCGAGGGGGCGCGGCGACCGAGCGGCCCCCGGTCGTTGAGCGAGGGAGCGAAGCGACCGAGACGAAACGCGGCTTCCTCCGTCGACTTCACGAAACCGGCGATGCGTCTCCGTCTGCTCGCTCGACGATCGGGCTGAGACGCGGGCTCCGCGCCCGGAGCCTGGCGCTCGCCGCAGCCCTGGTGGTCGCCGTCCTCGTGGGCGTGCTGATCGGGTGGGTGGTGTTCGCGCCGCGCACACCTCGCGCTGTTCCGCTGAGCGCCGAACAGCAGTCGTGGCAGGACGAGATTCTCATGTCCGCGGTCTACGACCCGGGTTCGGTGCGCGCGATCGGCGAGGAGGACGGCACGATCGTGTGGTTAGCGACACGCGACGACGGAGCCATCGTCTGTGCGATCATCGGCGACGGCGTGACGACCGCGCCCGCCTGCCGTGAGCGTGACATCGCGATGATGCAGGGTGTTCAGACGAGTCTGAGGCGGGCGGTGGAGGGCGGTGAGGGTCTGGTCGAGGCGCAGGTCCAGTTCGACGCCGAAGGCGATCCCGCTGTGCTGAGCTCGAGCTCGCTGATCGGCGGCGGTGCGGGCGGCGCCTACGCGACCGAGGAGGAGCACGCGACGGCGGCGCTGCTGACCGAGGGCGGTTACGCCCCGACCTCGTTGACGGTCGTCGGCCACGACGGCGACGTGCCCATCTGGATCGGACTGCACCTCGATGCCGGCCGCTGGTGCTTGATCTACGACGGATCGACAGTGCCTGTGGAAGCGGCGTGCGACGACGGCGCCGCTCTCAATGGAGGCGGAACCCTCGCGCTGACGCACCTCGACTTCACGGCCGGCACGTCGACGACCATCGAGTACCGCTTCGGCCCGGGCTCGCCCTACCTCGAGATCACGAGGAATCACGATGACGCAGCTTCCTGAGCCCGACGAACTGCGCGCGCTGCAGCGGAAGGCCTACGGCCGCGGAGGCGGATTGACGGATGCCGAGGCCGCACGTCTCCGTGAGCTCGAGGCCGTCGACCAGCCCCCGGAGCCACAGGTCGTCGCGCGAGAGAGCGAGCAGCCCCCGGTCGCCCCGCGAGAGAGCGAGCAGCCCCCGGTCGCCCCGCGAGGGGGCACAGCGGCCGAGCGTCGTGCTGAGCGCGCGGAGCGAGTCGAAGAGACGAAACGCGTCATCCGGCCTCGACCCCAGGGAGCAGACTCTTCCGCACCGCTTTTCGACTCGCCTGCGGCTCGCTCGACGACCGAGGCGGCCCCGGATGGATCGCATCCCGAGGAGCTCGCGCCCGCCGCAGCCTCTTCCTGGCGCCACGACCTCCGTCAGCACTGGAAGGCCGCTGCCGCGGCATCCGCTCTTCTCCTGCTCATCGGGGTCGGGGCGGGCTGGGCGCTGTTCGCGCCGCGCGTGCGCGACGCGGTTCCCCTCACTGCTGAAGAGGCGCAGCACAAGGTCGAGCTCGACGCGAAGTACGAGTTCGACGAGGGCACCCTGCGGGCCGTCGCGCGGGAAGAGGATGCGCTGGTGTGGTTCGGCACGCAGGGCGACGGCGATCAGAACTGCCTCGTGCTCGAGGCCGCGGGGCAGAGTCAGGTCGGCTGCGCGCGGGCCGACGACGCCGACGCGGCCTACGGTCTGAGCGCAACCATCTCGCTCCCGCCGGACGATGACGCGCCCGAGGGTGATCTCGGAACGTCGATCAACGCGTACGGGATGCTGTCCACCGCGGGGGAGCCGATGATCACGATCCAGCGTTGGGACCAGGACTCCTCGATACTCGACCAGTTCGAGGGCGACGATCGCACACGAGCGCAGGCGCTCATCGACGAGGGCTTCGAAGCTGGACTCTCGCTGGTCGGGTACGTGCGCGATCAGCCGGCCTGGATCGCCTACCGGTTCACGGACTCGAGCGAGAACGAGCGCTGCCTCATCGTCGACGCCCTCGATGCGACCGCGTGTGGCGTCGAGTCCGACACTCTGCAGGATGGACTCACGATCACCGCCGAAGACGAGAGCGGGCGCATCGAGGTGTCCGCACAGTTCACGAACTGGGGAACGCCGTATCTCACGATCACCGAGAATGCAGGCGCTGCGTCCACCATCGTGATCGACACCGAGACGGGCGACCCCATCGAGGTGACCGACCCCGACGGATGACCTAGGACGCGGCGGGCACCCGATCGGCGAGGATCGCCAGTCGTCGGGAGCCGACGCGCGTGAGGATGAGCGTCGCCGCCTCCGAGCCCTTGAGCGCGAGCTTCTTGCGGAACGCCGCCGGATCGACGTCCATGCCGCGCTTCTTGATCTCGATCGTGCCGATGTCGTGGCGCTTGAGCACGGCGTTGATGGCCTTGGGATTCGCCGGCGTCGTCTCGCGCACGCGGAACGACTGCACGAAGGGGCTCGTCAGCGCGGCATCCGAGGTGAGGTAGGCGATGTGCTCGTCGAGCATGCCGGCGTCGAGGCTGCGGGCGACGTCGCCGATCAGACGGGCGCGGATCACGGCTCCGTCGGGCTCGTGCAGGTACCCGCCGAGCTCGCGCACGGGGGCGTCTTCGGCGTCGGCACCCGCGGTGAGCTCGTAGGAGCGATCGCCCCGGATCAGCAGGGCGGAGCGACGGATGCCGGTGCGCGCGAGGACGCCGGTCCAGACGACGAGCTCGACCACGCTCCCGTCGGCGCTCACCCACTGAGCCTCGCAGTCGTCGGGAAGCGCGTCGCGGTCGTGCGCGGGACCGAGCTTGATGCCCGTCGGCACCTGCGAGGCGACGTCGAAGGCCCAGTTGAGAGAGGGGGAGTAGTCGTCGGCGGAGACTCGTCGCGTCTCGCTGTGTCCCGAGGTGCGGCGCGCCGGATCCATCCAGATCGCTCGGGTGTCACTCACGGGGCTCTCATCGCTCAACGACCCGTATGCGTCCTCAGCAGTGCCGTGGTGCACGTCAGAGCCGAACGGGGCGAGGTTGTACGCGGCGATCGCCGCGGTGACCTCGTCAGCGTCGACCGCGAGCACGTCGAGTCCGGCACCAGCGAAGGCGAGTGCGTCTCCGCCGATGCCGCACCCGAGGTCGGCCACCGCCGTGATTCCCGCTGCGCGCAGGCGCTGGGCGTGGCGTGCGGCGACCCCGAGTCGGGTGGCCTGCTCGAGACCTGCACGGGTGAAGAGCATCCGCTGGGCGAACTCGCCGAACTTGGCGGTCGCCTTCGTGCGAAGGTGCGCCTGACCGACGACGGCCGACACGAGGTCGGGGGAGTGACCGGCGGCGCGGAGCCGCGACACCGCTTTCGCGACCTCGTCCGTCGACTCGACGGATCCGAGAGCGTCGAGCAGCTCCAGACCCTCGGGGGTGAGCAGGGCTCGCAGCTCGGACATCTCCACCTGCTCAGCTTAGGTCCCCCGTCCCCGAGCCCGACGAGGGGTTGGCACTCGCATTGCATGAGTGCCAGCGGAGCACCTAGACTGGATTAGCACTCTCGGGTTGAGAGTGCGAACAAGTCTTTCGTGTCAGCGTCAAGAAAGAAGAGGTAGACCGTGTCGGTTTCCATCAAGCCGCTCGAGGACCGCATCGTCATCAAGCAGGTCGAGGCCGAGCAGACCACCGCGAGTGGCCTGGTCATCCCCGACACCGCCAAGGAGAAGCCCCAGGAGGGCGAGGTCGTGGCCGTGGGCCCCGGCCGCATCGATGACAACGGCAACCGCGTTCCGCTCGACGTCGCCGTGGGCGACCGTGTGCTCTACAGCAAGTACGGCGGCACCGAGGTGAAGTTCGGCGCAGACGAGTACCTCGTCCTGTCGGCTCGCGACGTGCTGGCTGTCGTCGTCCGCTGATCCAGCGTGCAGCACTGAGGGCCCGGATGCTTCGGCATCCGGGCCCTCTGCGTTTCGGGCATAGGGTGGCGTGGTGAACTCAGCAGCGATCAGGGGCGCCCAGACCACGGGCGCGTTGTACGCGATCACCGCCTACCTGCTCTGGGGGCTGCTGCCGCTGTACTTCCTGCTGCTGGCACCGACCGGGGCGTGGGAGCTCGTCGCGTGGCGCGTGGTGCTGTCGCTGGTGTTCTGCCTGCTCCTGCTCACGGTCACGCGCGGCTGGACGGCGCTCGGCGCGATCATCCGCCGCCCGAAGCTCCTCGCGCTCACCGCTCTCGCCGGAGCGCTGATCTACATCAACTGGCAGGTCTTCGTGATCGGCGCTCTCAACGACCAGGTCGTCGAGACGAGCCTCGGCTACTTCATCAACCCGATCACCACCGTGCTGCTGGGCGTGTTCGTGCTTCGCGAGCGCATCCGCGTCGCGCAGTGGGTGGCCATCGGCATCGCCGCCGTCGCCGTCGTGGTCATCGTCGTCGTGTACGGGAGCTTCCCCTGGATCGCCCTGTCGCTCACGGCGTCGTTCGGCGTGTACGGCCTCATCAAGAAGAAGATCGGGCCGGCGGTGGATGCCGTCAGCGGTCTGACGCTCGAATCCTTCTGGCTGATTCCGATCGCGGTCGTGCAGCTCATCCTCGTCGCGACCACTCCGGCCGGCATCACGATGGGTCAGAACGGCGTCTGGCACGCCGTGCTCCTCGCCTTCGCCGGCGTGGCGACCGCGGTTCCGCTCCTGTTGTTCGCCGCCGGCACCCGGCGCATCGACCTCACCCTGATCGGGATGATCCAGTTCATCACCCCGATCATGCAGTTCCTGCTCGGGGTCGTCGTGCTCGGCGAGGCCATGCCGCCCGCTCGCTGGGCCGGCTTCATCCTCGTGTGGATCGCGATCGCCGTGTTCGTGGTCGACATGCTGCTCGCCTCCCGACGAGGGCGCCGCGCAGCGCAGCCCGAACTCGTCTGACCCCCAGGCGCACGTCCGGCGAAACCCGGTACCGGATCGTTAACGCACCGAAACACTTGCGACCCCTGCGCGCGCACCGCGCGCTCTAGGGTTAGAGCACCCGATCGTGGTCACGATCCACGCTCAGTTACGCAAGGGAGCATCATGAACGCACTGAAGGGCTCGCGAACCGCGAGGGTCTTCGCCGGCATCGCGCTGGTCAGCGCATCGGCACTCGTCATGTCGGGCTGCGCGAGCAGCACACCGTCCGATTCCGGTGACGACGGCGGCAAGCCCGCAGCCGACCTCACTCTCAAGCTCGGATCGCTGCTTCCGCAGACCGGTTCGCTGGCCTTCCTCGGCCCGCCCATGGAATCCGGCGTCGGTCTCGCCGTGCAGGAGATCAACGAGGCCAAGGCCGGGATCACCATCGACCTCACCGCTGAAGACGAAGGCGACACCGACACGAAGGCGTACGAGACCTCGATCACCAAGCTCCAGGGTGCCGGCGTGTCGGCGATCGTCGGGGCCGCGGCATCCGGCGTCTCCAAGCTGATCCTCGACGGCAACGTGGCCGCCGGCATCCTGCAGATCTCGGCGTCGAACACCTCGCCCGACTTCACCGACTGGGACGACAAGGGACTCTACTTCCGCACCGCCCCCAGCGACCTGCTGCAGGGCGAGGTCCTCGGCAATCTGATCGCCGAAGACGGCCACAAGACGCTCGGCATCATCTACCAGAACGACGCCTACGGCACGGGTCTCGATGCGGCGATCAAGTCGACGTTCGAGGGCACCGGCGGCGAGGTCGTCGCCGAGGCGTCGTACAACGTCGGCGATGCGCAGTTCGACGCGCAGGTCGAGACGATCAAGGCGCAGAACCCCGACGCCATCGCGATCGTGTCGTTCGAGCAGTTCAAGACCATCGCCCCGCTGCTGGTGAACGCCGGCATCTCGGCCGACAAGTTCTACATGGTCGACGGAAACCTGTCCGACTACGGCACCGACATCCCCGTCTCGCTCGAGGGAGCGCAGGGCACGAAGGCGGGCCCCGCGCTCGCCGACGACTTCACCGAGCGTCTGCAGACGTACTGGACCGGTGAGGGCAACGCCGAGGTCAAGGACTTCACCTACGCGGGTGAGGCCTACGACGCCGTCGTTCTCGTCGCACTCGCCTCACTGGCTGCGGGTTCCACCGAGGGCGCGGACATCGCGGCCAAGATGCAGGAGGTCTCGGGCGGCTCGGGCGACGGCGAGGCGTGCACCACGTTCGCCGACTGCGCGAAGATCATCAACGACGGCAAGGTCGCCGACTACAACGGCTACTCCGGCGATGTGACGTTCGACAAGAACGGCGACCCTCAGGGCGCCACCATCGGCATCTACAAGTACGGCGCGGACAACAAGGTCACCCGCACCAACTGACATGAGTCGAGCGAAGGCCCCGGATGCGAGCATCCGGGGCCTTCGTCATGCCCGCTGCGCGCCGGTGTTCCGGTCGCAGTTGATGCCGCTTCTCGCTCGGGGCCGGAAGGCGGGGGCAGATGCCGGCGGCGGCGTGAACCGCAACCGGAACGCGGCCGCGGTCAACGACGAGCAACCGGTCGTTGAGCGAGGGAGCGCCAGCGACCGAGACGAAACGCGTGTCCGACGAACGGCTGGAACTCGTGCGAGCCTCGAGCGTTTCGTCTCGCTGCGCTCGCTCAACGACCGGGGGAGGCGTTTCGCCTCGTGCGCTCGCCCGACGGCCGAGGATTCGCCGCGCTCTCAGGCCGCGTCGGTGCCCAGCGTTCCCAGGTACAGGCCGATGACCTTCGGATCGTTCAGCAGGTCGCGGCCGGAGCCCTCGTATGCGTCCTTGCCCTGATCGAGCACATAGCCGCGGTCGCAGATCTGCAGGCAGCGGCGGGCGTTCTGCTCGACCATGATCGTGGTGACTCCGGCCTTGTTGATGTCGGAGACGCGGATGAACGCGTCGTCCTGTCTGACGGGGGAGAGCCCGGCGGACGGCTCGTCGAGCAGCAGAACCGAGGGGTCCATCATCAACGCGCGCGACATCGCCACCATCTGGCGCTCGCCGCCCGAGAGCGACCCCGCGCGCTGCTTGAGACGCTTGCCGAGCTCGGCGAAGATGCCGGTCACGAACTCGAGCCTCTCCGCGTAGATCTTCGGGTTCTGGAAGAGCCCCATCTGCAGGTTCTCCTCGATCGACAGCGAGGGGAAGACGTTGTTCGTCTGCGGCACGAATGCGACGCCGCGGCGGACGAGCTTGTCGGCCTTGAGCCCGATGATGCTCTCGCCGTTCACCGTGATCTCGCCCGAGCGCACGTTGACCATGCCGAAGATCGCCTTCAGCAGGGTCGACTTGCCGGCGCCGTTCGGTCCGATGATGCCGATCAGCTCGCCCTTTCGGGCAATCAGATTCGCGCCGTTGAGGATGTTCACCCCCGGCAGGTAGCCGGCGTGGACGTCCTTCAGCTCGACGATGACGGTGTCGTCGCTCATGCCTTGTCCTCCTCGTGGGGGCGGGTTTCGGAAGCAGGATCGGTCGAGGCAGCGGCGAGCTCGGCTTCAGCCTCGGCTTCGATCTTCTCGCGCAGCCTCGTGGCCGCGGCATCCTCCAGCACCGGAATGCGCCCCGTCACCGCGCCCAGGTCGAGATCCTGGTGGGCGCCGAGATAAGCGTCGATGACGGCCGGGTCCTCCATGACCTCCTCGGGCGGGCCCTCGGCGACGACGCGGCCCTCGGCCATCACGACGACCCAGTCTGCGATGTGGCGCACCATGTGCATGTCGTGCTCGACGAAGAGCACGGTCATGCCTTGCTCCTTGAGATCGAGGATGTGGTCGAGCAGCGACTGCGTGAGGGCCGGGTTGACGCCCGCCATCGGCTCGTCGAGCATGACGAGGTTCGGGTCGCTCATCAGCGCCCGCGCCATCTCGAGCAGCTTGCGCTGGCCGCCCGAGAGCGCGGCGGCGAAGTCCTTCTCCTTGGCGTCGAGCTTGAAACGCTTGAGGAGTTCGCGAGCCTTGACCTCGATCTCAGCATCCTGTCGCCGCCACAGGAACGGGAACAGCGATGCCCAGAAGCCCTCGCCCTTCTGCCCGGGCGCCCCGAGCTTCATGTTCTCGAGGACCGTGAGCAGCGAGAGCGCCTTCGTCAGCTGGAAGGTGCGCACCTGGCCCATCCTCGCAACCTTGAAGGACGGCACTCCGGAGAGGTTCCTGCCGTCGAACGACCAGCTTCCGCTGTTGGGCCGGTCGAAACCGCAGAGCAGGTTGAACAGCGTCGTCTTGCCTGCGCCGTTCGGTCCGATCAGAGCGGTGATCGCTCCGCGCGGGATCTCGAGGTGATCGACGTCGACGGCGACGAGTCCGCCGAAGCGGCGCTGCACGGCATCGACCACGAGGATCGGGTCGACCTTGGCGACGCCGGGAGCGGCGGGGCCCTTGGTGAGCCCGGTGGTCTTCGGGCGGCGGATGCTGCCGGTGGGCGTCTCCACGGGCGCATCGGCGTCAGGGGTCAGTTCACTTGACAAAGGTCATCTCCCTCTTGTCTCCGAGAATGCCCTGGGGGCGGAAGATCACGAGCAGCATCAGGGCGATGCCGACGAACACGAACACGAGCGTCGACGCCTGGCTGTCGGACATGGGCAGGTATCCGGCCTTCGCCATGCTGGGCAGGAGGTTCGCGAGGAAGGCGAACACCACCCAGAACAGGATCGCGCCGAGGGTCGGACCGAACACCGTCGCGGCGCCGCCGAGGAGGAGGATCGTCCACAGGAAGAAGGTCAGCGAGGTCGTGTAGCTGCCGGGCACGACAGCGGAGGGGAGCACGAAGACGATGCCGCCGGCCGCGCCGATCACACCGCCCACCACGAGCGCCTGCATCTTGTAGGCGAACACGTTCTTGCCGAGCGAACGCACGGCGTCCTCGTCCTCGCGGATGCCTTTGAGCACGCGTCCCCAGGGGCTGCGCATCAGCGACCAGACCAGCACGATCGACAGGGCGAGCAACAGCACGCCGAACACGCGGTTCCACAGGTCGTCGGCCGAATAGGTCCACGGGCCGAAGCCGTAGGTTCCCTGCGGGAACGGGTTCGCGTCACGGAATCCGCCGTTGTACTGGGCGAGTCCGTCGGCGGAATTCGTCCACTCGTCGAAGAGCTGAGTCGTGAACAGCAGTCGCACGATCTCGCCCGCCGCGATGGTCGCGATCGCGAGATAGTCGGCGCGCAGTCGCAGCGTCGGGATGCCGAGGAGCACGGCGAACAGGGCGCCGCCCGCCAGGCCGATGAGCATGCCGAGCCACCACGGCAGGCCGAAGGACAGCACGGAGATGGCGTAGCCGTAGCCGCCCACCGCCATGAACGCGGCCATGCCGAAGTTCAGCAGCCCGGCGTAGCCGAAGTGCATCGTGAGACCCGTCGCGGCAAGCGCGTACGCGATCGTGACCGGGCTGAACAGGTAGACGGCGGTGTTGGAGAGGATGCTTCCGAAGTCCATGATCAGCCCAGCCTTTCCTTGCGTCCGAGCAGGCCCTGCGGCCTGACCAGCAGGATGATGATGAGGACGACGAGGGCGCTCGCGTACTTCAGATCGGAAGGGATCCAGAGAGTCGAGATCTCGACGGCCATGCCCACGATCAGCGATCCGACCAGGGCTCCGAACGCCGTGCCGAGTCCGCCGAGCGTGATGGCGGCGAACATGAGCAGCAGCATCTGCCCGCCCATGTCCCATTTCACACCCGGGCGGAAGTACGCCCACAGGATGCCCGAGATCGCCGCGAGGACGCCGGCCAGGATCCAGACGATGCGGATCACCCTGTCGACGTCGATGCCGGATGCCGCGGCGAGCTGCGGGTTGTCGGAGATCGCCCGTGTCGCCTTGCCGATCCGGGTGCGGGTCAGGAACCACGCGACGATGAGGATCACGACGATGCTCACGCCCATCGCGATCAGGTCGATGTACGACAGCGAGATCGGGCCGAACTGGATCGGCGTGGGGCTCGCACCCGGCAGCTGGTAGGTGCCGCCGCCGATGAAGTACTGGAACACGTAGCGAAGCGCGAGCGACAGGCCGATGCTGACGATCATCAGCTGCACGGTGCCGAGGCCCTTGCGGCGCAGCGGGCGCCAGATGCCTGCGTCCATTCCCCAGCCGAACAGACCGCCGCCGATCACCGCGGCCGCGATGCCGGCCCACAGCGGAAGGTGCCAGAAGGTGGTGGTCACGAGCGCGAGCATGCCGCCCCAGGTGACCATCTCGGCATGCGCGAAGTTCGACAGGCGCGTGGTGCCGTAGATGAGCGCCGCGCCCATGGAGGCAAGAGCCAGGAGCAGCCCGAAGTTCAGACCGCCCACGAGACGCGAGAACAGCTGATCCCAGAACGAGACCGTGATGCGCTCTCCTTCGCCGAGGAAGAGGTTCATGATCTTCGTGCCGGTGAGTCCGAACTCGACCTCGAAGGAGGCCGTCGTGCCCGCGATCGGCTGCGTGCCTTCGGGCAGCAGCGCCGGATCGACGATCACGCCGTCGGGGAGGGTCTCCTCGTCGACGGTGAGGGTGTACGTCTCCTTCTCAGGCACGTACAGGCGCCACTTCCCGTCGGCATCCGTCTTGGTCTCGCCCTCGAAGCCGTTGCCCTTGATGGTCATGACGACGTCGGGGACCGGCTCATCGTCGAAGGTGATGACGCCGGCGAAGTAGAAGTCGGTGACTTCCTGTCCATCGTCGGTGGTGTCGGCCGACGCGGCCGTCGCAGGTATCAGCAGGAGCACGAAGGCGAAGAGCGTGCCGAGAAGGGCGATTGCCCACCGGCTGCCGCTCCGTTTCGCCGAGATCGTCGGACTCACAGAACCTCCCAGTCCAGTACACAGGCCATGACAGGGTGTTCATCAGCCTTGATGTACGACGCTATGAGCGTAGTGTGTCGATT
>Ga0308158_10001332_pt1 | contig 27163 bp, 18 predicted proteins | sample PhyBR2_FD_201038 | JGI IMG/M metagenome (GOLD analysis project Ga0308158, IMG submission 201038) | Phyllosphere microbial communities from UC Gill Tract Community Farm, Albany, California, United States - DLSLB.R2 | ecosystem: Host-associated > Plants > Phyllosphere > Unclassified | place: USA... | reverse complement strand
TTTACTGGATAAAAAACCAGTTTATACTGTATGAAAAACCATATGTGTTTATTCATACAGGTGAACCTATGCTGGCCCAACTGACCATCAGTAATTTCGCTATCGTTCGTGAGCTCGACATTGATTTTCAACGCGGCATGACAGCAATCACTGGTGAGACCGGTGCCGGTAAGTCTATCGCGATTGATGCGCTGGGCTTATGTCTGGGCGGTCGTGCTGATGCCGACATGGTGCGTCAGGGCGCCAGCCGGGCCGACCTCTGCGCCCGCTTCCAGCTTAAGTCCTCCCCTTCTGCTCAGCGCTGGCTGATTGATAATCATCTGGACGATGGCAACGAATGTCTGCTGCGCCGGGTTATCAGCGCTGACGGACGTTCCCGCGGCTTTATCAACGGCACGGCAGTGCCGCTCTCTCAGTTGCGCGATCTCGGCCAGTTACTGATTCAGATCCACGGTCAGCATGCCCATCAGCTTCTGCTCAAACCAGACCATCAGAAACATCTGCTGGATGCCTATGCCGGTCACGACGATCTGCTGCAGCAAATGCGCGCCAGCTATCAGACCTGGCATCAGAGCTGCCGCACCCTGGCGCTGCATCAGCAGCAGGCGCAGGAGCGCGAATCCCGCCGCGAGCTGTTGCAGTATCAGCTGAAAGAGCTGAACGACTTCGCTCCGCAGCAGGGTGAATATGAGCAGATCGACGAAGAGTATAAGCGTCTGGCCAACAGCGGACAGTTGCTGTCGACCAGCCAGCAGGCACTGCAACTGTTAGCAGACAGCGATGACAATAATCTCAACAGCCTGCTCTACAGCGCGCGTGAGATGATTTCAGAACTGACCTCGCTGGATGAGAAGCTGAATGGCGTTCACAACCTGCTGGAAGAGGCGGCGATTCAGCTGAGCGAAGCCAGTGACGAACTGCGCCACTACTGCGATAGCCTCGATCTGGACCCTAACCGTCTGTACGAACTGGAACAGCGTATTTCGCGCCAGATCGCCTTAGCCCGTAAACATCACGTCACCCCTGAAGCGCTGCCTGAACTGCATCAGCAACTGCTGGCAGAAGCGGAACTGCTGTCTCAGCATGAGAGCGATCAGGAGAGCCTGCAATCACTGGTGGGTGAACACTATCAGGCAGCGTTGCACAGCGCAGAGCAGCTGCATCAGCAGCGCAGCCACTATGCAGATGAGTTGCAGCTGCTGATTACCCAGAGTATGCATCTGCTCTCGATGCCGCATGGCCAGTTTAAAATCGCGCTGACCTTTAACCCGGATCAGCTGACCGCAGACGGTGCGAGTCGCGTCGATTTCCAGGTGACCACTAACCCAGGTCAGCCGCTGCAGCCACTGGGCAAAGTCGCTTCGGGCGGTGAACTGTCACGTATCGCCCTGGCGATTCAGGTCATCACCGCGAAGAAAATGGAAACGCCGGCGATGATTTTCGATGAAGTGGATGTCGGCATCAGCGGCCCGACCGCCGCCGTGGTGGGTAAACTGTTGCGTCAGCTGGGCGAATCGACTCAGGTGATGTGCGTAACCCACCTGCCGCAGGTTGCCGGTTGTGGCCATCAGCATTTTTATGTCAGCAAAGAGACCGATGGTGCGATGACCGAGACCCATATGCAGCCACTGGACAAGCGTGCACGCCTGCAGGAACTGGCACGACTGCTGGGTGGCAGCGAGGTCACACGCAATACCCTAGCCAACGCAAAAGAACTTTTAGCCGCATAGCAGCGCACTTTTTTAACCGGCTGGGGTCATAAGCTTGCTCTGTAGAGGTTTCAAATAGCGAAAAGGTTTATTATCATCGGCACTTATGTCGCCAAAGTAATAAAGCCTGCCGCAGGCAGAGTTCAGATTTTGATGGCAAGAAAACCGCCTGTAAAAGGTGTTTGGCCCCGGAAAAGGAATGTATAGATGCGCTGTAAAACGCTGACTGCCGCGGCAGTAGTAATGTTGATGATGACCGCCGGATGTTCCACCTTAGAGCGCGTGGTCTATCGTCCTGATATCAACCAGGGTAACTATCTGGTAGCTAACGACGTAGCCAAGATCCATACCGGTATGACACAGCAACAGGTGGCTTACACCCTCGGTACGCCGATGATGAAAGACCCGTTTGGCAGCAACGTATGGTATTACGTGTTCCGCCAGGAGCCAGGTCATGAGCGCGTGAAACAGCAGACACTGACGCTGAACTTTGATGGTAACGGTGTTCTGACTAACATCGACAATAAGCAGAATCTGGCCAGAAACAGCGACTGATTGAACGTAAAACCGTTTAAACGACAGACAGCAAAAAGGCGCACTGAGCGCCTTTTTTTATGCCCGCTATCCACTTAGCCTTAAGGGATAGCGACTTATTTTTTGCTTTCTGCCGCTCGCTCTGCGCGCTGACGGCGCAGCTCTTTGGGATCGGCAATCAGCGGACGATAGATCTCAATACGATCGCCCTCATCAACCTCATCACCCAGCTTCACTGGCCGACTGTAGATGCCGACTTTGTTACTGGTGAGGTCAATCTCCCTACGCAGTTCCAGTAGCCCTGACTTTTCGATGGCCTGCTCTACCGTGCTGCCCTGCTCCACTTTCACGTAAAGCTGATACTGTTTTTCAGGTAAGGCGTAGACCACCTCAACGGAGATCTCAGGCACTGTAGACCTCTTTGGCACGCTGAGTGAAAGCCTGCACCATGCTGTTGGCAAGCTCTTTGAAGATACGTCCAAAGGCCATCTCTACCAGCATGTTGGTGAATTCAAACTCCAGGCTTAATTCAACCTTGCAGGCGTCATCGCCCAGCGAGACGAACTTCCAGCCGCCGGTCAGCTTGCGGAACGGTCCATCAACCAGTTGCATATGGATGCTCTGGTTATCTGTCAGGGTATTGCGGGTGGTAAATGTCTTGCTGATGCCCGCTTTCGACACATCCACGGACGCAGTCATCTGATTATCTGACGCATCCAGCACGCGGCTTCCGGTGCAACCCGGCAGGAATTGCGGATAGGCATCCACATCATTTACAAGTTTGTACATCTGCCCGGCACTAAACGGGACCAGCGCCGAACGACTAATCTGAGCCATAATGGTTCCTGTTCATCACGAAACCGCTGAATAATAGCATTTTCAGCGATTAAACAAAAATGTCCCCGAGTGAGGGTGTGCTAGAATATCCCGTTTCCTGCCGCCCCGCTGGACTGGGGATGCGATAACCGACTAAGTGATGTAAAATACGCCGCACTATGACAAAGAAAAAAGCACACAAACCCGGTTCTGCCACTGTTGCCATGAACAAACGCGCCCGTCACGAGTACTTCATTGAAGAGGAGTACGAAGCGGGATTGTCGTTACAAGGATGGGAAGTTAAGTCACTTCGTGCTGGTAAAGCCAACATCAGCGACAGCTATATTCTGCTGCGCGATGGCGAAGCCTTTCTGTTCGGTTCAACCTTTCAACCCTTAGCCGTTGCCTCCAGTCACGTGGTCTGTGACCCGACGCGCAGCCGTAAGCTGCTGCTGAAGCAACGTGAACTCGACTCCCTGTATGGCCGCGTCAACCGCGAAGGCTACACCATCGTGGCGCTGTCGCTGTACTGGAAGAACGCCTGGTGCAAACTGAAGATTGGTGTTGCACGCGGTAAAAAAGAGCACGACAAGCGCGATGATATCAAAGACCGCGAATGGCAATTAGACAAAGCACGTATCATGAAGAATTCAAAGCGTTAAGCACTGGATTTTGAGTTGTTTTGTTGTTAGTATTTGAAGTTCTGGGGCTGATTCTGGACTCGACGGGATTGTGAAGCCTTAGGAGCATGCCGAGGGGCGGTTTGCCTCGTAAAAAGCCGCAAAAAAATAGTCGCAAACGACGAAAACTACGCACTAGCAGCTTAATAACCTGCTTAGAGCCTTCTCTCCCTAGCTTCCGCTCTTAAGACGGGGATCAAGAGAAGTCAAACCCAAAAGAGATCGCGTGGATGCCTTGCCTGGGGTTGAAGCGTTAAATCCAATCAGGCTAGTCTGTTAGTGGCGTGTCTGTTCGCAGCTAACCGGCGAATGTAAAAACTGACTAAGCATGTAGTGCCGACGGTGTAGTAATTTCGGACGCGGGTTCAACTCCCGCCAGCTCCACCAAATTCTTGGTTGATGGTTACCAGAACCATCATCGAAGTCCTGAGAGCCCGCAAGGTGAAAGCTTTGCGGGCTTTTTTGTGTCTTTAATTTGCCCAGCATAGTCTGAAGCCAGCTAATTAAATCCGAACTTTTTAAGCACCTCATAAAGCTTTATTGTTTTGAGGTGCCTAAAACTATGGAAACCCGGCAATGGCAAGATAAACTAAATCTCTCTCCGTTAAGGAACTCGAATCTGCCAAACCCAAGGAAGCGGACTATGTGCTCTATGATGGCAATAGCCTTGAGCTACTGATCAAATCCAGCGGAAGTAAAATCTGGCAATTTCGCTACATTCGCCCCGTCACCAAGAAGCGAGCGAAAAAGAGCATTGGCTCCTACCCGTCAGTTACCCTTGCCGATGCAAGGAACTACCGGGCACAGTCTCGCTCTCTCCAGACTAAACAAATCGATCCACAGGAACATCAGCAAGAACAACTTCGCAGTTCGCTTGAAGCTGAAACCAATACTTTCCAGCTCGTAGCTGAACGATGGTGGAATGTGAAGAAAGCCAGCGTGACAGAGGACTATGCCGACGATATCTGGCGCTCTCTTGAAAGAGATGTCTTTCATGCAATTGGCGACGTTAGCGTTACAGATATTAAAGCTCACACATTAGTTAAGGCCGTCCAACCGGTTCAGGTTAGAGGAGAAATGGAAACCGTCCGTCGTCTTTGCCAGTGTATCAATGAGGTGATGCTCTATGCCCAGAACACGGGGCTGATTGATGCGGTGCCCAGCGTTAATATTGGCAAAGCCCTCGAAAAACCGCAGAAGAAGCATATGCCAATTATTCGCTCGGATTAGCTACCGCAGTTGATGCAGACAATGCGAACTGCCAGCATTAACCTTTCCACACGCTGCCTGTTCATGTGGCAACTTCTTACCATCACCCGCCCTGCCGAAGCGGCGGAGGCTCGCTGGGATGAAGTAGATCTGGATGCGCGAGAATGGAAAATCCCTGCATCACAGATGAAAATGAACCGTGACCATAGGGTTCCATTGTCATATGAAGCAATAACTGTGCTGGAGATAATGAAATGGCTAATCGGCAACCGAGATTTTATCTTTCCTAGCCGTATCAAGCCAAACCAGCCAATGAATAGTCAGACCGTAAATGCTTCGCTTAAACGTGCGGGCTTTGGCGGTATCCTCGTTTCGCACGGGTTGCGCTCTATTGCCAGTACAGCACTTAATGAACAGGGTTTTCTACCTGATGTTACTGAGGCAGCATTGGCCCACGTGGATAAGAATGATGTTCGCCGTGCTTATAACCGCAGTGATTACCTTGAGCAATGTCGTCCTATGATGCAATGGTGGGCTGACTTCGTTATGGCTGCTGATCGTAGAAGTATGATTGAGGGAGGTATGAGAGGAGTACGTTTAACGGGGTGATGGATAATTAATGACGGGTCCCACTTTAGCAGTGGGCCGAATGAGACTTTATATTCCAAGCCGAAGTTAATAGTTTTAGAAATCAAGCTAAGTAGCATAATATCTCTTAATTGAAGGGATATGGAGGCGCAGAAATAAATGAAGACACGGCAGTATGCGCAAAAATCAATCTTCGATCTGGAAGCAATCTTCGAACAGTCCCGCAACAATGTTAGTGAACTTGAACAACTGTTGAGCGAGCTAACCTTTCGCAACACTGCCAGGGCGCGGACGCTGACGTCTAAAATCGAGCAATCTCTAACTGCACTTAGCGACCGCAGCGAGGTCGCCATGTCGGCTTCCAGTCCATCAACATGTAATCCCGGTTCGGCATCCATACAATTTTCTCAAGCTGTGCCCCACAATGCACCTGCAGCTGTAGAGCAACTGCAACCGATGGCTGTCCCAGACACTGCCAAGCGACAGCAATTCGACAAAGGCCAAATTGATCTAGGTCCACTACCGTCTTTCTCTCCGTCAGATAAGGCGAATGATGCGCGAGCAATACTGGCAGCATGGACAGCCCTCGAAGCACTGTCGCCTCAAGGTTATAAACGCCCAGAGGATATGGCAACCGGCGACCGCTCCAGGGTTGCTCTATTGGAGCGAGGTGTTCCATGGGGACCAAATGCCCGCAGCAAGCCCAACTATAAGCTTTATTTCGAGATTGTCCTCGGCGCCATCGCTCTCGATAAAGCGACGGACGAACTGGTCAAAGTTTTTGGCGAGGATGAGGAACGTTCACGCCCGGATGGCAAGAAAGCGGCCATCGGCTCGATCCTGATCGACAAGGAAGGTTATGTGCTTGAGGACAAAGGCGTCGCCGTTTCCAGTTTTGCCTGGGCACTCAAGCCGGCTCTCGATCTGAAGCTTAAGAGCTTAGTGAATTGGCCAAATGTTGAGCCGCGCATTATCGAGCATCTGGATCGAATGGTTCGCCGCCACAACGAGGATGGAGACCCCATACCGATCGATTTGGATGTCGTTCTTAACGCTTATAAATGGCTTGTGTCTCAGTTCGGTGTACCCGAGCATTTGGTTGAGCCACCCACATTCGCGGTTAAGGTGTTTCATCATTTCAAGGCCAAGGCGCCGCCTGAACCTTCGTTACTGAATTCCTTCTATCTTGAAGATCTCGGTGAAGCAACCAAATTGCTCGAGACGGGCAAAGCCGGAACCGGTTTGCGCCGCTATATGGGAATTGGCAGGCCTGACCAAAAAATCGACGTGCTATCGCCCAATTCCGCAGTTGAGCCTTTCGTCGCACCGTCGCTCATGCCGCAGGCTCGTTGGCCTTCGAAAGGCGGCCATCCATTGGTACTGCTTCAACAGGCTGCCGTGAATGCGGCGCGTGCTGAGCTGAATGATGCTCCAGGTATCATCGGTGTCAATGGGCCACCGGGTACTGGAAAGACCACTCTTCTGCGAGATATTGTCGTTGGGTGCATTCTTGATCGGGCCATGGCGATGTGCGGCTTCAACAAACCGCAGGATGCCTTTTCCACAACAGGCGAGAAGCTGGCATTCGGCTCCAATGCATTCCTGCTCGAATAACAAAGCGGTCGAAAACGTTAGTAAAGAGCTTCCTCTCAAGGAAGCCAATGGTCGTCATGAACAGATCGCCTACTTCCGGTCCATCAGCGACCTGATTGCGAATCCCAAACGCGCCGGCTATTTCGAAGCCGAGGGGGACATCCCGTCCGACCCTGTCGAAACCTGGGGGTTGATCGCCGCTGCTCTCGGCAAGAGCAGCAACCGAGGCGCATTCCAGCAAAGTTTCTGGTGGAATGAAGACGGTGGTTTCCTTACCTACCTGAAAGCAGCTCGCGGCTTAAACGTCTTGCGTGAGATTAAGGACGAACAAACTGGCGAAATCATCGATCGCGTGATGCCCAGCGTGGTCGTCAATGAGCGGCCCAGCACCAACGAAGCGGACGCTTTAGCGGCCTGGCGGAAAGCGCGAACCGTTTTCCTTAAACTCAAGGAGACGATAGACGCCGAAATCGCCAGCATCGAAGAGATGCGACGGGATATCCAGGCGCTCAAGGGAGCGACCACCGAACTTCAAAGGGTGGAACAGCGTCGTCCGAATCTGAATGAAGCCGTCGAAGAGGCACACCAGACTGCTAAATCCTGCCAACGGGAGCATGAGAAGGCAAAATCGCAGATCGAGCAGGATAAGATCATGCTCGACAGCCATCTTGCAGGCCGTCCAGGTTTCTTCTCCCGTTTGTTCGCGACTACGGCCTGGAAGTCGTGGAGATCGACACTGCAGAAGCTCTCGGCGACCTTGCAGCAATCAGTCTTACGGGCGCAGGAGACAGACGGTGCCCTGGAGCTTGCAAGGACAGAGTGGAGCAATACAGAGTCCCAGTTACAGCAGCTCGACAAGGAAATTTCCAGCAAATGTCAGGCTGTCTCGAAATTGAAGGCAACCGAGGCACAGGCACGAAACCGCATGGGAGACAGGGTCGTTGATGAGAGATTCTTCGAGCGCGAGCACGAGGCCATCCACCTGACTGCGCCATGGCTTCCCGATGAGGTTCATCGCCTGCGGGAGGATCTTTTCGCCGCTGCCCTGAATGTTCATAAAACGTTCATCGATGCTTCGGCCAGCCGCTTGCAACACAATCTTGGGCTATTGATGTCGGGCATGGTGGCTGGTGCCTTCCAGTCATCCGCTCACCGTGAACATCTCCCCGACCTTTGGTCGAGCCTTTTCATGGTTGTGCCGACCGTGTCCACGACCTTCGCCTCTGTTCGGACGATGTTCGGGGATCTGCCACCAGAGAGCATTGGCTGGCTTCTGGTAGATGAAGCGGGCCAGGCCGTTCCTCAGGCAGCAGTTGGAGCTATCATGCGGGCAAAGCGCTGCATCGTGGTAGGTGACCCGTTGCAAATCCCACCTGTAGTTTCACTTCCTGAAAAGCTGAACGCCGAAATCTGCAAGTTCTTTGACGTTGACCAAGCTGAATGGTCTGCACCCGCAGCATCTACGCAGACCCTTGCTGATCAGGCATCGCGCTTCAAATCCACCTTCGTCATGGACGTAGGTGATCGAGAAGTCGGGCTGCCACTGCTCGTTCACAGGCGTTGCCAGAACCCAATGTTCGACGTTTCTAACTCCATCGCGTATGCCAAGCAAATGGTCCATGCCGTCGGCCCTAAAAGACCTGGATCTATCGGCTCAGCATTAGGGAGATCTCGCTGGGTGGATATCAATGGCGATGCTGAGACGAAGTGGTGTCCCGATGAGGGCGAAGCGGTTGTACGAATGCTAAAAGAGCTGGCAGCATCGGGCATTAAAAATCCAGACGTATTTATCATTACACCATTCAAGATCGTAGAGCAGAACATGCGTCGGCGTCTCGACAGAGAAACCGACCTGCTGCGAACGTTCGGCGTAAAGTTGGACGAGTGGTGCCGTGATCGTGTAGGCACGATCCACACGTTCCAAGGCCGAGAAGCGGACACGGTCATCCTGTTACTGGGTGCTCCGAAAGCGAGTCAGCAAAGGGCGCGTCAGTGGGCGGCAAGCCCGCCAAACATAATCAATGTAGCCGTCTCACGCGCCAAGCAAAACCTGTATGTGGTCGGCTCGGCTACTGCACGGGCTGGGGCGGGAACTAGTCTGCAGGTCCTGCATCGGCAATTGGCGCAATCAGCCTGACAATCTCCAAGGTGGCCTTCATTGTTGAGGGCTCATAGCAACTCATTTTTGGCTTACTTCAGTAATGGGCCGGCCGCTATGTGCCAAGAGCAGACATTGCACATTTCAGTCATGTTAATCAAGGGAGCAGGTCACCGGTATCAAATTGCTGTGTGGCATATTATCTCAAAAGTTGAATAAGTTACCCAGAACTCCCTTTGCAACACGACTATCGCTGCATTTTTCACAACAATACACCGTGCAATGACCCCAAAATATATCCATAATAATCGTTTAATAGACAATAACTGTGCGTGTAATTAGATGTGCAATCTCGCCATTGTTTCTAAGTGAGTAAGGCAAACCTCAGATAGCTTATGAGACAAAAATGAATAAAAGGAGCTAGGGCAATGGTAATTCTATCCAATGAATTGGATACTTCTAGCAAGGGGCTAACACTACTTCGCCAGCATTGGATTGACGGTTCTCCTTTAGTAGCTATCTGGGGACAAAACGTCGGCTGGTCTCCATCCTCTCCAGATCCAGTTTTAGATCGCGCTTTTGAGCATGCAATGCGTCAGGGAAAGCAGTGGAGTTCTTTGCTCACCCGCGAACCGCTTCAAGATGAGTTCTATCTATGGCTTGCGGACAGATTCATATATCGTGCTGCCTCTCCACTTTTGATTGAAGCAGCCCGCGCGCCTTGGTGTGCAGTGTTTACTTCATCAATTGACAACGGTCTCGCAAATTGTATTGCAGGGAATGGGCGAGCACCCGAAGTTATCTTGCAAGGTGATCCGGCACCTCGCTTTTTACGTAATAATCGGCGTCCTCCTTTCTATTATCTTTTTGGTCAAGCGGGCCAACACGTTGCAGCATTAGCACCACCATCCACTCGCCAAGGCTTGTCAATACATAGTATGCGCCACGCTAGTCCTATGTTGCGAAGATTACAAGATACTGTGACCCCATTGGGTCTTATAGTCATAGATGGATATGCTCCTAATTCTGACTGGTTAAACGCCGACCAACTTCTCGCCGCAATAAGTGACTCACCAGTTGAGGGGGTTCTTTGGTGTGGAGACGAACCTACATTTTTAGAGGATTCCCAATTCATTTATGATGATCTTGTTAATAAAGGGGTTATCGTTCGCACTCCTGAAACACTAGGGAAAATCGTCAACGAGCTCATTCAGAGTTTACATGTACCTGAGGCTTTGAGCTGGGACGACCCTGAAGTTGTATCATTGAAGGGCGGTGGAATTGTAAAAACAACTCCTAACTTACGTCTTATTACCCAAGCTTCTGCTACTCTCATTGATGATTCATGGGTTGGAACTCTAGATCCTCATTCGCAGATCGAAACAGATGCTGCGTTTCAAGCGTTCCATGCTACATCGTCGAGCTTTCGCTCCATCACTGATGGTGTTCGCCGTGACTATGCCATCAAGCGTTCTTTTGAGAAGTCGCTTCATAAAAGAGTCGTAGAGGCTTTAGAACAACATCACAATGCCTCTGCAATTATTCTACATGGCCAATCCGGCGTAGGTAAGACAATCGCTTTTGCTCGCTTAGCCGTACAAGCGAAAACTCAGGGTTATGCCGTTCTTTTCATCAATCGCCGTTTACCTCAGGCATCGGACCTGAGTAGTTTTCTCGCGGCCGTAGATCAACAGCAAGGTGTAACTCTCTTGCTAGTTGATACAATGTCAGCAGTGTCGAGATACGATGACCTTCTGAGAGCATTACGAAGTGTCGGTCATCGCGTAGTTATCGTTGGTACGTCGTATCGTTTAGACCTAAATGAGAAGGCTACAAATCGCTTTATAGAAGCAAGGGCATTGCTGGACAATGATGAACAATCACATCTTCTCAATTTAGCTGCACGTTTCGCGCCTACTATGGTCAATACGATAAAGAAAGAGAAATCGAGCCAGTATGTACTGGCGAGCTTCTATCGCCTTCTCCCTCATAGTAGAGCAACGTTATCTGCTGGCCTTCGAAGAGAAGTTGACCGTTCTAGCTTGGCTTTGCGAAACCGAGCCGCCTCTGCTAAGCCAGCCCAACTGGGTGCATTTGCACAAGCTTTCAGAAAAGCTGGTTACCCTATTGGTAAATCAGAGCTTCTTCCCAACGCAGGTGGTGAGTTAGATAATTCCTCTGAGGCTAAAGCTATTGACTTAGTCATGATCAGCAGTCGTCTTTTCAAAGCCGTTCCGCTAAGCATTATTCTGCGAGCAGTAAGTACGAATACAAACACTAATAGTTTATTCGATATTGACGCTATGCTCAGTTTAATTCGAGGCCAAGACCTCTTCCGCTGGATTTATTCCGATGAGGAGCAAACAGACATTCTTGTCGAAGCAAGGCTACAAATTGAAGCTCGTTTGATCTGTGAGGCTCGCTTTGGGAGTGCTCTGCGTGAAGCGGAAGCAATCGCATGCCTCATAGCTGCAGCAGTCCGTGCAGGGCCAGAATCGAATGGGGAGACTTCATATTTAGTTGAGCTGATCCATGCTGCAGGACCTGATGGCCCTGAGGGGGATCGATACAGTGAAAGTTATGCCTTAATTGCCCGTGCATTGTCTAACCTCCGTGAAATAACGGGGATGCCAAATTCTCGTCTTATGCTCCAAGAATCGGTTCTTCGCCGACATTATCTGCGCACTCAAAAAACAATAGAGCACTCGGAGAAAATTAAACTTCTGAATGAGGCGGTTACTGTTGTTGATGAAGCATTGCATCGAATCGAGGAAAATGGGAGCAATGGAATCTTTGCCTCTCGCCAGACAAAAGATAACCTTTGGAATGAGCGAGCAGCAACTTACGGCTTTGTTGCCACTGACATGGTCCAACATGGACAAAGTGATGAGGCATATTCAGCGTACAAAGCTGCCCACGACGCAGCTATGCTTGCTAAAGCAAGGCGTGATTCATCTTTTTCAACGGATGTATCGCTGTGGATGCCGACAGGTATACTTCGTCAGGGTAGCAAACTCTCAGAAATTCAACGCATTGAAATATCAGCAGACCTTAAGTCAACTATTGATTCTGTCGACGAAAGTATGCTTGATGAGGCTCAGAAAGAAAAATTTCAAACACGTCGCTTAGATGCAGGAATAGCAATGAAAAGCACTGTTATTTCCGATGATGCTTTTGCTCGGCTTGATCAGTCAGGCTCAGCGGCAGGCTATTTTATTCGCGCTAGAAACTTAGCGCCTGATATGAAAGCTCAGAATGAACCTTCTGCGGAAGACATGGCGAGCGCGCAATGCTGCGTATCCTATCTTAGGGAGCATTACGATAAAATCAGTCAAGACGAACGCTGTCTTAAATTATTACTCGACATGGAGTGGGTGACTCGCACGAAGAAATGGATGATGAGGGGGCTGCGACAGCCATTCCCAAATAGCGTGGAAATTCGTAAAGTTGTGCATACGATCGTCAGTGGTATAGCAGCACTTGGTGAAGATAAATTGGCAACTAAATATCGCTATTTGCGCGCACTAACAACTTGGCTCGAGGGAAATCAAGGCGCAAGTACCGAAATGTGGAATGAGCTGAGCTTTGATACGCAATTCGCTGACTCTCAGCGAGTTTTTATCCGTCATTTATTAACCGACGCGCAAGGGACTCCAATCATTTACAGAGGCGTTGTTGAGCGGCAGATCGGTCCGGGTCGTTACTCTGTTCGCGTAGACGAATTAAAAATGACTATTGACTGCATTGCTGATTATTTCCCAAATGTAGATCTTGCCGTTGGTCGTGTTATTACGAATTTTGCAATTGCTTTCAACTATCGAGGGCCATTAGCAGATCCTCTGGGTGGGGTTCGGAGGAGTGCCCGATGAATTTTCCTAAACTGGAGGCTGCTGCAACAACATTCACAATCTTGATTAATAAGGATTTAGGTCGTGAGGTTATTAAGCCTATAACTTTAGAAGCCCCTGAGCCTCCTCCGGACGAGCTGCATTTTTTTCGATTGGTCGTATGGTGTTATGGATTTTTTTTCGAAGCAGCTTCTGATGTACTAAAGGAGTGTAAAGCTTTAATGAAACAGAGTGCACCTGAGCGTACTAATCGGTATGATCAAGGTAGCCGAACCATTAATAACCTGAGGACTTACAAGGTTCACAACTTACCACCTAGTAAAGGCAATACTAAAAAGCTTTCTGATGCAAAGGCTTGGTTAGCAGAATATAGGACTGAAAGTAGTAGTATAGAGAAAGCAACTGAAGAGCTTTGTAACATTGCGCTGATCATGATCCATGATGTCACTAACGTATGGGAAGCTGCATCTAAAGATCCAACTGATGCGATTCAATTATTTGAACGTGTAAAGAATGCACTCGATAATGCCTGGGCGGCACATGAATTTCATCAGATTGCAAATGAAACCGCAGATGAAATTAACTTATCTGGCTTCAATGCTAAAGCTTTTTGCGAGACACATATTGCTGAATGGCGTCAGACTGCTAGTTGTTTTTTAGATAGAGAATCAGCAGCCCAAGGTCTTCGGCGGACTATTCGTAATACTATGCTTCGAGAATTCGGTCAACCTACTTAAAATTTGCAATTCGAGTCATAATTGCAAAAGCTTATTATCATAAGGTGATAATCATTATGAAAATAGAAAATCGAGTGTGAAGTCATGATGTTATTTTTCATAGCTTCACATTTCAATAAATACCACCTCCTTTAGAGGTGGTCAGCAACTAGTTGAGTCTATCATTAGTAAATGACATATCGCTTAAACCTCAAAGTAACGATTTTTCATACAGAAGATCAATCGTTTTGCTCCTTATTAATTATTACATATCGACCTTAGAACACCCGGCTTCGAAATTGATCATGGCTATTGCACATTTCCGCTTATCGCTGTGATTTTAATAGGCCAATGAAACATTATCCTCAATCTACGGGGGAACAGATCGCCCTTATTACATAGCCAGTTTACTGAAGGTGCTGCTTCAACCAAATACGAGCACCTTCAATGTCATACGCTTTTTGCCCAAATCCCTTAGCAAGCAGGGACTCTGGTAAATACTCGTCGTATTTATCCAACAACTTTTCTGGAACATCTTCGGCAAGATCAAATGCAGATGGTAAGCCTGACAACAGCATTTTTTTAAGCGCTTGTTGAACGGTTGCTACACTTGCATCATCAATCTCTATAACACCTACGAATGAATTGGCTTTAAAACCACAACGTATGAGCAAGGCTGTAATCGTATTCACAACTTTATCCCCCATCCAGGGAATTACGTAACAGTGTTGCCCACTCGTAATAAAATACTCATTTTGCAGGTTATAACGCTGAAAGTTACTACTGCCTTCCGCAAATAGGTTTCTGGCGGCAGCATCGGCATAATCTACTCTCTTACAACCTATCGCTATGCGGTAATCACTTTCCCTATAGATAGCGAGCATTTCCTGACGAACGGCATCATGAATAGACATTCCTCCCCCACTAAATTGTGGTGGCTGACCGCCTTTGGTCGCCTCTACATAGATAACTTTTCTCTCTGTCTCGATCTCTGTCACTTTCCAGCGCCGCCCACCGAAGATGATGTGTTGGTCTGGTAGCAGTGGGGAGTCCACAGGTATTGTTCCAAGGGTTCTGTTTCCGGTGACAATGCGGAACTCCTCTGGTGTATTGAACACGGCATAAAAAGTGTAATGGTTAGTCAGTTTTTCCCCCTCTGCCCCAACAACCATTTCGCCGCTAGCAAGTTGAGTGAGCAGGCCACAGGTTCCCATATGTTTAAGCAGACTTTTGAAATCGTTTAAATCTACATTTTTAAACGGCCCTGTCTGACATAGTTGTGACCAGAGCTGATCAGCACGAACTCCACCCCATTGTGCCGTAATAGCAAGAACCTGGTGTAGCAGCGTGGAGTAATGCATCTGTCGAGCATCAGCTGGTTCAAACCATTGTTTAGAGATCATCAGTCTGATCATTGCCATCGACTGGACCAACTGCAGCCGTAGGTGGTCAACGATACTGCTAGTCACAGTAAGCTCATTTTCTGTAATTAGCATTCTTAGAACTGATGGGGAGTCGCGTCGCCCAGAACGCCCCATGCGCTGACGCAGACTGGAAACAGAATGCGGAGGCGTAACTTGAACAACCGACTTAACCTTACCGATATCAATTCCCAACTCGAGCGTCATTGTACAAACAGCTGTTGTGGGTAAATTTCCTTTCTGAAGCCGAACTTCAAGCGCCTCACGTGTTTCCCTGGCAAGAGAACCATGGTGGGGAAAAAATTCATTCGGAACAATATGTTCCTCACACATGTCGCTCAACGTTGCCGCAATGCTTTCAGTGCGCTTTCGGCTGTTTGCAAAGACCAAATGAGAATCGCCACGGCAAAGTCTAAAAATGTCAGCGCAAACGTCATGTTCAGCTGAACTCTGAAGTTCTTCCTCTTTTTGGAGTACTCGCTCCAGGTACCCTTTGACCTGTACCTGAAGAGTGGCCGTGCTATTACTATCAGTAACAGTTACGCAGGGGAGCCGTTTGTCCGGGCGCAACAGTTCAGGCACTTTATCCAGTTCCCCCAGCGTGGCACTCAACGCAACGCGGGGAATTGGATTTACCTGGCGTCCTAGCACATGGTCAATTCTATTGAGCAGAGAAAGCAGCTGAACGCCTCGCTCTGAGCCAATAAAAGCGTGAAACTCATCAATAACAATGTATGCGACTGAAGAAAATGCCTGTTTGAGCCAGCCCATTGAGTTTATGAGTAAAGACTCAAGTGACTCAGGTGTAATCAGTAAAATGCCAGCAGGGTTCGTCCGAGCCTTCTTCTTTTTGCTTTGTGGTACATCCCCGTGCCAGGGAGTCACTGGCATGTCCAATGCATCGCCAAGGCTCTCAAGACGACGGTGCTGATCGTTAATCAATGCCTTCAACGGACTGATATAGACGATGCCAAATCCATCAGTGAGATCTGCAACTGCCGAACAGGCAGGAAGAAAGAAAGCCTCTGTTTTACCCGCTGCTGTACCTGCACTGATTAGCACGTCTCGATCACGGGCTAAAATTTCCGGGATAGAACTCTCCTGCAAGGGCCTTAATGTAGACCACCCCTGCTTGTAAACCCACTTACGGACGCGGGGATCGAGACTATCGTAGGCACTGCTCATAGTTTGAAGTTCGCAAGGCCGTCGTCGTCATCACTTTCCTCTACAATGGCGTCATCCATATCGCTGGGTCTGTCCACTTCAATTGCCACACCCTCGATTAGTGTTTGCCAGTTCATCGTTCTGTTTTGTTCCAGCACGGCCAGCATATCCAGGAAACCTTTTATGGTATTACGGGGGGTACGGAAGTAAGCGTCTCCAATGGTTTTACTACAGTGATGCAGAAATCCAGTCAGTGCCTCATCTGGTACCAGATAATTCTCTAACTCTCCGCCTGCAAAAACATGGCGAAGATTTCTCAGTAAAATATAGAGTTCCTCAGGGGTGAGGCTTGCAAGATGCAAAGTGGGAGACGAATAGTCAATCACTCCTGCTTTTTGCGCGAACCGGTTTTCAGCCAGACGTGATTGGAGCGCCTCATAGCTGTAAAGACCTTTGCGCGGATCGAAAAGGAACTCTGGCGTCCCCCCGAGAATAAAACCAATATTCTCGGCTGAGCCTTGCAGGCAGTCATTCAGAATCCGCAAAATCTGTTCGTAGTTCGCTGTTCTTGCTTGCGTATTATTCAGCTTAAAGAGGTTCACCATTTCGTCGAGGCTGACCAAAAGACCGGCATAGCCTGCCTGTCGGACAAAAAGACTCATCAGTTTCAAAGAATCATAGAATGAAGCGTCTGAGATAATAGTCCGAACATCGAGATCGTTTCGAGCATCAGTTTTGGTGGTGTACTCTCCCCGCAACCAGCGAATGGCATTAGATTTTAGCGTTTCGTTATCCTGCTCATGCCCCCGCCAGAATGCATCAATGACCTTCGCAAAGTCATATCCGCCCACCATATCTGACAGAGCTGCCAGGCGTTTATGAATAACTGATGAAACCTCTGAGCTGTCCGTGTCAGCTTCCTTTCTTGCCTCCGTAACGAACCTTTCAACAACGCTAAGTAACGCATTACCATCCGGCTTGTTTCTGGTGGACATGTTTTTCATAAGTTCTGAATAGAGATTACGAGCCTGACCTCCCGATGAGTGAATACGTCTGTCAGGAGAAAGGTCTGCACTGACTGACACCAGCTTCTTCTCTAGCGCAATAGAGCGCACAACACTCAGAAAGAACGTTTTACCAGAACCATACTCACCGATGATAAGCCTGAAGCTTGCACCACCGTCAGCAATCCTCTCAATATCCTGATGGAGAGCAGTGATCTCATTCACGCGGCCAACCTGGATATGCTGAATGCCAATCCTTGGCGTTACACCTGACTTAAGTGATTGAATAATAGCATCGCGTTCTTTCACTCTTATACGTGTTACAGACATTCACTATCCCTCTAATTCTTTGGCAATTTCCAGGTCAACCCAGATATCATCATCGGCATCGTCTAGCACCGGAGCATCAACAACCGCATAGGACCAGTCATTGATCACCTCAAGCGCACCGCCGAGCATCAAATTAAAATTTCCGCACAATTCTGTCGCCTCTTTCCGGGACCACTGTTCTTTCTCCAGCAAACTGCGATAAAGCTGGCTATGTGCGGAATCAAGGCCCCCCGCCTCCGTTAATGAAGCTGGAGCACTTACTGGTTCTTCCGATTCTTCTTCGGTGAAAATTGTGTTCAGTAATTTACGGACATCATCCGTGGCAGACTCGTGGCGGGCAAGTACATTAGCATCCAGTGTGAACCCTGCCGTTTGCTGATCAGTTGGTACAGACGAGACGAGATCATGTTCAGCTGCGGAATGCTGATGGATATTGCTCGAGACAGATGAGGGATCCAGACCCAAACTTGAATAAATCTTCTCAAGCTGTTTGATTTCGGCAGGCGCTATTGTCCCATCCGAGCAGGCAACACTAACGATAACTTTACCCACAGCAGCTTTTTCCGCAGCCCCCATCAACTCAATCCTGCTTTTCATTCCCGTCATATTGGCTGGGGTATGAAGCTGCCACGTTAAATACGCATGTAGAGAGCGCTTTTCATCATCGGTGAAGCCAGTATTATTGTTGATGGCATTCTCAAGCACTCTCTGCTCAGCTTGATCAAGAGAATTGTCAATCAAGGCGACCATCGCTCCTAATCTAAGAGTCATTACAGCTGAGATAAATTCAGCTGAAGGTGAGAAGCGTCCACCTTCGGCGGATGGGAATAGAACAAGTGCACCATCAACATCAGCCTTCACATGGTGATAATACGGGTCAGGTGCCAGACTGTAGCCCATCTTCAGAGCAAAGGCCTGCATCAAATCGGCCTCTTTTTTATTGATCTTAGTGGGGCAACTGGCATTCATATGTGCCCAAAAGTCAGCAACTGAGACTAATCCCTCCTTACCGAGGATCGCTTCATCAGCCCAGAGTTTGAATGAGCTTAATATTTTTTCTGCGCTTTCATTAACGATCTCTGAAGGGAGCAACATAATTGCAGCAGTATCATTGACTGAAGTACCTTTCCTACCAAGGTAACGACTGTAAGCATCAAGTTCATCTGTACATATTTCGACAAGGGCCATAATTTTCTGGACAGGGCCCTTCAATGCACTTGGATCAGGCAGGTCGGGAACAGGAAGTCGGACGCCTCGTAAACTAGGACTTGCCGGAGTGTAATCTAAACGTAAGCGCGTTTTATTCGCCTTAACGACCATCCCTTCACCATATTTGAGGGCGTAACGCCGTTTGAAAAGTGCAGCAAACTCTTTGGCACAGCGGCGAGCCGGGGTACGCAGCGCATACTCGGTATGGTTTATTACCCATTTCAATGCCAGTTCGGCTGATACAGGAACGCCCTCATGCACAGTTTTTGCCAGAGCCAGCTTAAATTGCATGCCATTGCTGAAACCTGAGTCGCTATCGAGCGCAGTGACTAAATCCATGTTCGGGCGCAGAATAGACATGGCTTCGAGTAACTGGGTCGAATATCCACGGAAAGAGCGGTTCTCATTGAATACTGATCTTAACCGGGAGATTTCATTGAACAGGTTACGGAACTCAGCATCAGAGACATTTTGGTCAGTAGAATCTACAAGTGCTTTTCTTTCCAGACCGTAGAGATATATAAAGACATAGCCTATGGGACATGAAGGGTCGGACCTATCGCTGGCAAGCCAACTGACATACGCGCCACGTGCTTCTGGTGAAAGAGAGGAAAAACTGGGCCAGTACCCTAATGAACTGTCTTCGTAATAAAAAGAAGTGGGTTGTATCTTACATGTGTCATCAATTAATGATGCCTCACTTCCATCGTCATAATAGCCGCCTGACTCCTGACCTGAGGGCTTCATACGTTGCCCTAAGTAAATGTAACCACCGCTAATTGCTACACCAGCTACAGTTATCATGTCACCTGGAAGTACCCACCGCGCCAATGCTCCTGCTGATTTTGAAGTTTTCTGATGATGATTGGTTGTTACTCGGAATTCTACGCCCCGGCCACTGCTCAGTGTAAAGGTTGCCAGGTCGTCATCTTTACCATCATCTTTTCGCACAAGGTCCTCTTTTTTCTTGATGTCAGCACCCCATGCTTGGGGTGGAGCTTTGACTGTTCTGGGAACAGAAGGCCCTGCAGACCTATGCTTTTTCTTTTTGAAAAAAAACAAATAAATAACATAAATCGCTGCTAAAAATATCCATAACTCCATGAATATAAACCTTAAAAATGACTTCTCATGCACACCGAAAATAGGGTGAGGAAGAGCATAGCAAGTGGAATAATCTCAAAATAATACTTCTAATTTGCGAGGGTTAAAAGCAAATCGCCATCAAAATTAACCCAGTTATTTAAGCGATAAAATTCATTGAATAACGCACTTAACCAGCATGATGACCTGCTCCTCTTTGATTAATTCACCGCGATATTAGTAATGTTTTCATAAGTCACATGAAGACATCCCCATGAAGAAGTGATTTTCCGACGAGCAGCTCATCAGTGTCCTCCGCGAGACCAAAGGTGGGGTTTCGGCACGGGAACTCTGCGGCAAGCATGCTATTTCAAACGCTACCTTCTACACTTGACGCAAAAAGTTTGGCGGCATGGAGGTACCCGAAGTGAAGCAGCACTGGGCCGATAGCTCTGTTGACAGACCAGATGCGGGATGCCTTGGAAGTCAAATGTTAGGCAATGGGGCTTTCGAAACGTCGTGCCTGCAGGTTGACAGGTTTCCCCTGTCAACCTGTCGTAAGGAAAGCAAAATGCTAATCTCACAGACGAAGAGACTCCTTCTGTAAACTCCCCTTCCCACAAAAAACCTGACATTTTCTTTTAGGACCAACAATGGTTCCAAAATGAAAGTCTAACTGAAGGTCACAAGCCACTGAACAACAAGTCATATAACCTATTCAGGCTCAGCCTGCCGACCATTATCGAAGTCCTTAGAGCGCGTAAGATGAAAATTTTACGTGCTTTTTGTATCTGCGATCTTCTTTAAAACATACATCCCAATTGATGCAATTATTGCTTAATCTTCTGACTAATTTCATAAACTAACGAAACTGGCTAGCGCCCTGCTGTGTGAGTTAACCACCATAGTTAGTGACCTGAGTATATTATTTTAAAAACAAATAATGAATAATTCAGATAACGATGATTTAAGGAAACAGTCTTTATTTAAGTTAGATCTAATCAAGGCACGTACCTGCCTGATTTAACAAGGATGTCGTTTACACAGATGGAGTTGAATCATGGATGATGGGTTAAAAATAGTATTGTCTCCTGTCCAGCTGGCTGCTGCCCTTTCTGACAAGTCAGTTACCGAATCTGAGACAATGTCTAACCGTCTTATGGGCGGGCTGGGGCTGGTAATGGGAACGCTTGAGCTGGCCGGGGCAACTGCGCTTTGTATGGCACCCGAGCCTACAGGCTTAACAAAGGCGGCCTGCATCGTTGTTGGCGCACACAGCATGGACAGTATTAATACCGCAGCAAATCAGGTTCTGAGCGGCAAGAATGTTCGTAGTGCAACATATCGCGCCGCCATTGAGATGGCGAAACAGTTTGGTGCTGATGAAGATACTGCCTGGAAGGTAGGTTTGACCTTCGATGTTGCAGTACCTGTTGCTCTTTCTCTGGGAACAGGAGCGGCGAGAGTTGCAGCCATTCGCACAGGACGCATCAAACTTATTCAACATGAATCAGTAACTGGTAACACGCCCGGAGGCCATGCAATTTTAAAGCATATTGGTAAAACGCAGCATGAATTAGCAGCCCGGTTAAAAAGCACAGAAAATATGGCTCGCCCGCCAAATGCCATTAGCTCTTTCACCAATATAGATCTGGCCGAAAAATCAGTATCCGATGCCATAAAGGTAAATAAAGAGTGGATAAAAATTTGGGCGGCAAGCAGACCAGGACATAATTTAAATATCAAATATGACACCGGAAAAGCCATTGGTTATTCCCTGTTCAGGGGTAGTCAAAAACTGACTCCGGCAACGAAAGTCAATGTTGTTCTTAAATATGAATTGTATAACGGCAAGCCTTACTATATTCTGACTGCATTCCCGGAGGTTTAAATTATGTTACTCACTACTAATATAGATATTCTGATTGAAGGGACATTAAATCAGGACTTTGATTTTATTACAGGTGCTGACACCATTGATGAAGCTATTGATATTTATACAGCTGAATTAACATCCCAGAATCGTGAAGATCTAAAAAAAGAAGTGATGAACTTTCTGACATATGACGATGAAATGATTAAATCAGAGTTCAGAGACAGGTATATTAACGCCTTTGCACCGGAAGATGGTAAAGGGTTGCTTCTGCGAATACTCGAAAGCATCAACAAGCATAGTGACCATGGCAATCCCTTATAAACGAGCATTGGTGTTCGATGGAGGGTTACCAGAACTTCGTCGAACTCCTCAGAGCCCGCGAGATAAACGTACTGCGGGCTTTTTGTGTCTGTGCAGCCCTGCGGCCTTCCGTGCGAATGCGCTTCAGGCATGTATATCAACATTTTCTGCAACGTCATTACTATACTTCCCCTCCCCACTCCCCCTTTACAGCCCCAACCCAAACACGAAATAATACCCCTCTACGCCGGGCCACCACGCCCTGCCAACGCTTAAACCCAAACTCAACTCTGCGGACACCCTATGAATAACGAAATCTCTCTCAAATACTATGATGTCGCAGATGAGTATGCGACGGAGTCCGCTAAGCCGGTGAGCGAAGCTGAACGTACCCCGCTGGCGCATTACTTCCAGTTGCTGATCACCCGTCTGATGAACAACGAAGAGATCAGTGAAGAGTCGCAGCAGGATATGGCGCGTGAAGCGGGTATCGATGAGCAGCGTATTGATGAAATTGCGGAGTTCCTGAACCGCTGGGGCAACGAGTAACAGACGCTCACCGGCAGACGAGCTTTGCGCAGTTCGCCGGTTAATCTGCCTGACTCAACAACCTGATTCGACACAGCGCCGGTATCCCCGCAACAACGCCCTGTGCTGACAGCCACGTGTATCACGTGGCTGATGTCCGTTACCTGCTCTACCAACCCATCACTTCGTCTTTATCTGCCGCTACACACTCCATCGCTCTCGCCTTAACCAGCCACAAAGCCCCCTTCCGCCCCACATCCTCTGGCGCACCTGAAAATTATCATCCAGACTTATATAGTCTGCGCAGGCATTGTGTTTTACACTGCGCGCTGTAAAAAACTGAGTAGATTAAGCAGGCAAAAATGGCGATGAACGGAACGATCACAACCTGGTTTGAAGATAAAGGTTTTGGCTTTATCAAAGATGAAAACGGTGATAACCGCTATTTTCATGTGATTAAGGTCGCCAATCCTGATCTGATCAAGAAAGATGCGGCGGTGACGTTTGAACCCACCACCAACAACAAGGGCTTATCCGCCTATGCGGTGAAGGTCGCGCCGACAAGCAAATACATCTATATCGCAGGCGAGCGGCTCAAGATCACCTCGATTAAGTCTTATCTGGTCTACAACGAAGAAGTGCCGGTCGATGCCGGTGTCGATAAAGAGAACGCGGTGTTGTCAGTGGGACTGCTGCTGAATAATATCCGGCCGAAAACTGACCCGAACGCCAATGAGATGCGCTCGCTGAAAAAGCTGGCGGTCACCACCTTCCAGGGTACGACACTGATCTTCTCTGAAGATGAGATCGACATTGAAAGCACAGTTAAAGTGCTTAAAGGCCTGAAGTAATCCCGCAGGCGGGCCGAAATTCTGTTGGCAGGATTTCGGCCTTCAGCCTCCTGCCAGCCTGCACTTCAGGCATATTTCTCTGACACGAAATCCCCGCCCACAGGGCTGATACATGACAAAGCGTTCCTCTGGCGGATAAAACCGTCCTGCTCTCCCCTCTAATCCATTGTTTATGATAAAACAAAGGTCAAAAGCGCAGCTCATCAAGGTTCATCCCCACAAAGCGACTTTCCAGGGTAGAATTAGAAACTTTGTTCAGTCATTGCCAATGTTTTCCATCATCGCAAAGTGATACGAAAAGCGGGTGAAATAAGGTATAAAGCCGCATGAAAATCCCAAACAGAATCCAGCCCCTGGTCGATGACGGCCTGATTGACGATGTCCTGCAGCGGCTGAAAAGCGGCAAAGAAGCAGACGTCTATACCGTGCTATGCGGCGGCAAGGTGCAGTGCGCCAAAGTCTATAAAGAAGCGACCCAGCGTAGCTTCAAGCAGGCCGTGCAGTATCAGGAAGGTCGTAAAACCCGTAACAGCCGTAACGCCCGCGCCATGCAGAAAGGCACAAAGTTCGGCCGTAAGCAGCAGGAAGAGTCCTGGCAGACCGCCGAAGTAGATGCCCTGTTCCGCCTGGCGAACGCCGGTGTTCGCGTGCCACAGCCTTATCTCTGCATCGACGGTGTGTTACTGATGGAGCTGGTGACCGATGCCAATGGCTCGGTCGCGCCACGTCTCAGCGATGTCTCTCTGTCTGAAGAGCAGGCGGTGACGGATTTCCACACCATGATCCGCAACATCGTCCGTATGCTCTGTGCCGGTATCGTTCACGGTGACTTATCCGAGTTCAACGTGCTGCTGGACGAACAGGGGCCGGTGATTATCGACCTGCCACAGGCGGTCGATGCGGCGGCCAATAACCATGCCGAGTCGATGTTTGAACGTGACGTAGACAACATCACCTCCTACTACGGTCAGTTCGCTCCACAGCTGTTGAAGACGCGCTATGCCAAAGAGATCTGGCTGCTCTATGAAGATGGCAAGCTCACCCCGGAAACGCCGCTTACCGGGAAGTTTGTGGAAGAGGAGCGCGTGGTCGATATGGATTCTCTGATGGATGAGATCATCACCGCAGAAGATGAATATTACGAGCGCCAGCGCGCCAGCCGTGAGCGCGACGAAGAGTAACTGCATCATTAAAAAAAGGCAGCGAGTCGCCTCGCTGCCTCTCACTTCCCGCACTATCACAACGCCATCACCGCACGATGACCGTCAGCGCAATCAGAGTTAAGCCGATGATCATCACGCCGACAAATACCGTATCGAGCCTGCTTTTTTTCATCGTCTCCTCCCTAGAACCACTGACCAAAGCGACGGATGTAGAAACGCTTCATGCCCTGTGCCACCAGGCAGTAGCTGAACAGCGTCAGCACCAGCCACGGGAAATATTGCCATGGCAGTGGCACCAGACCGACCATCGCACCCAGCGGGGAGAACGGGATCAGGATGCCCAGCGCCATCACCGCCAGCGTAGTCAGCATCACCGGTAAGGTGGCGCGGCTCTGAATAAACGGAATCTTCCGGGTACGCAGCATATGCACTACCAGCGTCTGTGACAGCAGCCCCTCAATAAACCAGCCGGACTGGAACAGCGACTGCACGCCTGCATGGTTAGCGCCGAAAACAAACCACATCAGCGCAAAGGTGGTGACGTCAAAAATTGACGAGGTCGGGCCCATCCACAGCATGAAGCGTTTGATGTTGCCGGCATCCCATTTACGCGGCTTATTCAGAAACTCACGGTCAACCTTGTCCCACGGCAGCGCCAGCTGGGAAACGTCATACATCAGGTTCTGAATCAGCAGATGAATCGACAGCATCGGCAGAAACGGAATAAAGGCACTGGCCACCAGCAGCGAGAAAACGTTGCCGAAGTTGGAGCTGGCGGTCATGTTGAGATACTTGATGATGTTGCCAAAGGTCTCGCGTCCTTTGAGTACACCCTCATTCAGCACCTGTAAATCCTTCTCCAGCAGGATGATGTCCGATGAGGCTTTCGCCACATCCGCCGCGCTGTCCACGGAAATCCCGGTGTCAGCTGCCCGCAGCGCAGGCGCGTCGTTAATGCCATCGCCCAGGAACCCGACGGTGTGACCGTTCTGCTGCATCAGCCGCACCAGACGGGATTTCTGCAGCGGCGTCAGCTGAGCAAACAGGGTGCAGCGCTCTGCTTCCTGAGCCAGCTCATCATCGTTCATCGCCTCAATCTGATCGCCGGTCAGCATCGCCGGATCGGTCAGCCCGACATCGGCACAGACCCGCAGCGTCACCAGCGGATTGTCACCGGTCAGCACTTTCACCGTCACACCGCTGTCACGCAGGGCTTTAATCGCCTTACCCGCGCTGGCTTTAGGCGGATCGCGGAAGGTCAGCATTCCCTGGATAATCAGATCGCGCTCATCACTGTCGCTGAGCGGCGCGTGTAGCTCGCCATCACGGGTTGCCACCAGCAGCACGCGATAACCCTGCTGATGATAGTGTTCGGTCTGCGCCAGCAGCGCCGCACGCTGTGCCGCATCCAGTGCGACCACCGTGTCGCCCTGCCGCACGGCAATGCTGACGGCCAGCATCTCTTCCACTGCGCCTTTACAGATCAGTTGTGAACGATGCTGAGTCAGATCCTCCACCAGCACCGACACCCGACGGCGGGTAAAATCAAACGGCAGCTCATCGATCAGCTGGAACTGGCTGCGCTGAGACTGTGAAATGACCTTGTCGCCCGCGCAGAGTAAGGCGCGATCCATCAGGTTTTTCGCGCCACTCTGGCTGCCGCTGTTGAGCCATGCCAGCAGCAGCACCTGTGCATCTTCGTTGCCCCGCGCATCCAGATGATGCGCCAGCAGGATGGTGTCCTGGGTCAGCGTGCCGGTTTTATCAGTGCAGAGCACATCCATCGCGCCGAGGTTCTGAATGGCGTTGAGCTTTTTAACGATCACTTTGCGACGTGACATCGCAATCGCGCCCTTAGCCAGGTTGGCGCTGACAATCATCGGCAGCATTTCCGGGGTCAGCCCGACCGCAACGGCCAGTGCAAACAGCGTGGCATCCATCCAGTCGCCTTTGGTGAAGCCGTTAATCAGCAGCACCACCGGGACCATCACCAGCATAAAGCGGATCAGCAGCTTGCTGACGCTGTTCACCCCGCGATCAAAGGCGGTCTGCGGACGGCTTCCGGTCAGCGATGAGGCCAGGGAGCCGAACCAGGTTTCGCCGCCCGTCGCTACCACGACTGCGCTGGCTGTGCCGCTGGCCACGCTGGTGCCCATCAGGCAGATATTCGGTGATGCCAGCCGCTCCTGGGCGGTCTGACCTTCGGCATCGATACCCGCATCGCTGCTCTGTTTCTCAACCGGCAGCGACTCGCCGGTCAGTACTGCTTCACTGATAAACAGATTACGTGAACTCAGCAGACGGACATCGGCAGGCACCTGATCGCCGGTGCTGAGCAGAATGATATCGCCCGGCACCAGTTCACTCATATCCACATCCTGACGCTGCGCGGTTTCGCTGCCTGGCTCACGGCGCAACACGGTGACCTGGCTGCGCACCAGTG
>Ga0308158_10001329_pt1 | contig 27232 bp, 22 predicted proteins | sample PhyBR2_FD_201038 | JGI IMG/M metagenome (GOLD analysis project Ga0308158, IMG submission 201038) | Phyllosphere microbial communities from UC Gill Tract Community Farm, Albany, California, United States - DLSLB.R2 | ecosystem: Host-associated > Plants > Phyllosphere > Unclassified | place: USA... | reverse complement strand
GCAAGACGACGATGCTCAACGTGATCTCGGGCTTCATCAACCACAACGAGCGCATCGTGACGGTCGAAGACGCGGCCGAACTGCAGCTGCAGCAGCCGCACGTGGTGCGTCTTGAAACGCGCCCTGCGAACATCGAGGGCAAGGGCGAAGTGACCCAGCGCGCTTTGGTGAAGAACGCGCTGCGCATGCGACCCGACCGCATCATCCTGGGCGAGGTGCGCGGCGAAGAAGCGATGGACATGCTGGGCGCGATGAACACCGGTCACGAAGGCTCGATGGCAACCCTGCACGCGAACACGCCGCGCGAAGCGCTCACGCGCCTGGAAAACATGATCAGCATGGCGGCGCCGAACCTGCCGCCCAAGGCCATGCGCCAGCAGATCGCGTCGGCCGTGGGCGTCGTGGTCCAGGTCTCGCGCCTGACGGATGGCAAGCGCAAGGTGCTGTCGATTACGGAAGTGACGGGGATGGAGGGCGACGTCATCACGATGCAGGAGATCTTCACGTTCCGCCAGACCGGCGTGGCCGATGACGGCACGGTGCTGGGGCAGGCCACCGCCACCGGCGTGCGGCCGCACTTCGCCGAGCGCCTGCGCACGTTCGGCGTGAACCTGGCGCCGCATATCTTCGAGCCGCGCTAGGACCCCGGGCATGGATACCACCTTCCTCCTGTTCATCCTGCTGGTGTTTGCCGCCGTCCTGCTGCTGGTATGGGGCGTGTACACGGCCTGGCAGGCGAACAACAACCCGGAAGCCGAGCGCATTGCGCGCCGGCTGCGCAGCGTGATCGGGCGCGAGACGCGCGAGCTCGATGTCACCATCGTCAAGGAGCGGCGCCTGTCCGACAACCCGGAGCTCGAGCCGCTGCTGCAGCGTCTTCCCGGCGTGTACCGGCTGGACCGAATGCTGCTGCAGGCGGGCAGTGCGCAGAAGGCGGCGTCGCTGCTGGCCGTCTGCGCAGCGTGTGCTTTCGGCGGACTCGTGGCCGCCTTGCTGCTGCGCCTGCCGTTGCTTGGGCTGCTGGCCTGCATGCTCGTTGCCGGCTGGCTGCCGCTGCTGCGCCTGACGCGTGCGCGCGACGCACGCATGGTGCGTTTCGAGCGCCAACTGCCCGAGGCACTGGACATGATGAGCCGCGCGATGCGCGCCGGCCACGCGTTCCCGACCGCCCTGAAACTGGTGGCCGACGAAGTGAGCGCGCCGCTGGGCGACGAGTTCAAGACCGCCTTCGACGAAGTCAATTTCGGCGTTTCGATGGGCGACGCGCTGAACAACCTGGCGCAGCGGGTGCCCAGCATGGACTTGCAGTACTTCGTCGTGGCGGTGCTGATCCAGCGCGAGAGCGGCGGTAACCTGACCGAATTGCTGACGTCGATTTCCAGCATCATCCGCGACCGCCACAAGCTGGCCGGCCAGGTGCGCGTGCTGTCGGCCGAGGGCCGCATCTCGGCCTGGGTGCTGTGCCTGCTGCCATTCGGCGCTGGCGGCATGATGGCGGTGGCCAATCCCGAGACGATGGGCGTGCTGGTGAACGACCCGATCGGGCGCCAGCTGAGCGGCGCGGCGCTGGGCATGATGGGCTTTGGCGTGCTGGCGATCCGCAAGATCGTGCGCATCCGGATGTAACGAAAGAACGACACGATGACCATCCCGAAAATAGTCATGCTGGCAGCGATGTTCCTGCTGGTGTTTGGCGTTGCGGTGGCAGCCTTGCTGCTGCTCACGCGCGACCCCGTCAAGGCGCGGCTGGTGGCGCTGGACGAGCGCGATGTGCCGAAAACCAGGCGCGGTGACGGCTGGCGCGAGCGCCTTGCCGAATTCGCCGAGCCGCTGGCCAGGTTGTCCGTGCCGACCGAAGGGTGGGAATCGTCGCCGTTGCGGCTGCGCTTCATCAATGCCGGCTGGCGTGCGCCCTCGGCCCCCGGGTTATACCACGCCGCCAAGACGGCGCTGACGCTCGGCTTGCCGCTGCTGGTCTGGATCGCGCTGCCGCATCACGGTAACCGGCCGCTGGCGCTGACCTTCCTGTTCCTGGTGAGCGCGGCCAGCATCGGCTACTACCTGCCGGATTTCCTGCTCAAGCGCCGCGTCGCGAACCGGCAGCGCGACATCTTCGAGGGCTTTCCCGATGCGCTCGATCTGATGACGGTCTGCGTCGAAGCAGGCCTGGCGATGGATGCGGCGCTGGCGCGCGTGGGCAGCGAGATCGGCCTGAAAAGCCCGGTGCTGGCCGACGAACTGCAACTGGTGACACTGGAGCTGCGCGCCGGCAGCGCCAAGGAAAAGGCGCTGCGCAACCTGGCGCTGCGGACCGGCGTGGAAGACGTCGATGCGCTGGTCAAGATGCTGATCCAGGCCGAACGCTTCGGCACCAGCGTTGGCACGGCGCTGCGCGTGCAATCGGAGCAACTGCGTACGCGGCGGCGGCAACTGGTCGAGGAAAAGGCGGCGCAGATTGCGACCAAGCTGCTGTTTCCGCTGATCTTCTGCATCTTTCCTGCCTTGCTGGTGGTCTTGCTGGGGCCGGCAGTCATCCAGATCTTCCGCGCGATCACGCCTGTTGCAGGCAGCTGACGTCGGGCAGGGCGCATTGTATGCATGCCGAATCGACCATGCTTGAGGTTCAAAGCATTTACGCGGACTACGCAGGGATTCGCCGCCATTGATGGAAGATGTTGGCCGTGTGCAACACATGAGTTTCTCGCCTGTGCGATCATGTTGCCTTTGGGCATCTTTGCCACGCGGCGTTCCTTGCATACGCAGGGCGCCGGTCTCTCCCACCTTCCCGGACAACGTTTGATGAAAAACTTAAAAATTGGCACACGCCTGGCGTTCAGCTATGCGGCCGTCCTGCTACTCATGGCCATCGTGATTGTCGTTACCCTCGGTCGTATGGGCGACATGAAGGACGCGACCGATCGCGTAGTCAATACCAGCATGAAGAACCAGCGCAACGTGGCCGAGTGGGCCAAAATCATCGAAGTCAACCGCGTACTGGTGGAGATGGCTTACCACACGCCCGAGCCGGAACAGGTCAAAATCATCGGCGACCGCATCGCTGCCGGCTCGGTGCGCTCCACCGAATTGCAGCAAACGATCAAGGCCGGCTTGCGCAACCCGAAATCGCAGGCACAGCTCGAAGAGGTCGTGGCGGCGCGGGTGCCCTATGCTGCAGCACGCAAGGCGCTGCTGGCGGCCAGGATGGCTGGTGACACGGAAGACGCACGACGCATCTTCGAGACCCAGATGCTCCCGACCAGCGTCGTCTACGTCGACTCGATCAGCAAGCTCGCCGCTGCGCAGCAAAAGTCGGCGGAGAAGTTCGTGGCCGACGCCTTTGCAGCGCATGACACGGCGCGCACGACCCTGATCGGCCTGGGAAGCCTGGCCATGGTGCTGGGTGTTATCTTCGGCATTTTCATCACCCGTTCGATCGTGCGGCCGATCCAGGATGCGGTGGCCGTTGCCGACCGCGTGTCGTCAGGCGACCTGGGCAGCGAGTTCACCGTCACGACCCGCGACGAAACCGGTCAGCTGATGACGGCACTGCAAAAAATGAACGATAACCTGCTCGGGATCGTGCGCCAGGTACGCACCGGCACCGAAACGATCGCGACAGCATCGGCCGAAATCGCTGAGGGCAACCTCGACCTGTCGCGCCGTACCGAGCAGCAGGCCGGCTCGCTGGAAGAAACGGCGTCGTCGATGGAAGAACTCACGTCCACCGTGCGCCAGAATGCCGATAACGCGCGCCGCGCCAACACGATGGCCTCCGAAGCGGCCAGCATTGCCGGGCAGGGCGGCGCCGTGATTGCGCAAGTGGTGGGCACGATGAGCGAGATCAATGCGTCGTCGCGCAAGATTGTCGACATCATCAGCGTCATCGACAGCATCGCCTTCCAGACGAATATCCTGGCGCTCAATGCCGCCGTGGAAGCAGCGCGTGCCGGTGAACAGGGCCGCGGCTTTGCCGTCGTCGCCAGCGAAGTGCGCAACCTGGCGCACCGCTCGGCGGCAGCCGCCAAGGAAATCAAGGGCCTCATCGACGACTCGGTGCAGAAAGTCGAAGCCGGTACCAGCCTGGTGGACAATGCGGGCACGACGATGACCAATATCGTGCACAGCATTTCTCTCGTCACCGGGATCATGAGCGAAATTTCCCACGCCAGCGACGAGCAGAGTGCCGGCATCGAGCAGGTCAATGCTGCCATCACCGAGATGGACCAGGCAACGCAGCAGAACGCCGCGCTGGTGGAGCAAGCCGCCGCGGCCGCCGGCTCGATGCAGGAGCAAGCGGCGCACCTGGCCGATGTGGTCAGCGTGTTCAAGACTGACGTACACGTCGGTGCTGTCCGCACGGCGCCAGCGCGCAGTCACGAAGCGCCGGTTGGACGCCTGGCGCTGGCTGGCATCTAAGACTGTGAGGTTTCCTGTTATCGATCAAATATCGATTTCCAAGATAGTTGTTTTGTGAATGACGACTATCATGGATCGCAATTTGATTTCTATCTGATAGAGCACATACTAGCTTCATACCAGATCAAATACACAGGAAGAAAATCATGACCACCTTGTCCCTACGCCCGTCCTTCGCTGCCCAACTGTCCGCCCTGGTCAGCACCGCATTCGATTTCGTGCGTGAAGTCAAGACTGCGCCAGCGGCTGCAGCCCGCACCACTGGCAGCGCCGATGTCTGGGCGCTGTACCGCATGACCCGCGGCGCCGACGCCGTGTCGCCAGCCGTGGCCCGTCGCCTGGCTGCGCACGCCAGGTCGAACTGATCGCATTACGCTGATCGTGCTGCCGGGCCCGTCCCGGCATCAATGTAACGCCCCGCCCGATGCGGGGCGTTTGTCGTTTACAGCCACATTTTCGCGCCCGGACACTTGCGCCGCCGGCGCCGCGCTCCCGACGCCTGCACGTCAACCTCCGACAAGAATGATAGTGTGTCTCCTACGCAGTGCAAATGTTGCAACCTCGATAATGTCGATTGAGACTTCGATAGCGGTGCTCTTTCCGCATTTGCACCATGACCCATCAGAACACGCCTCTCGAAGGCGAATTTAGCGAGTTGGACAATGGCTGGCCCGAATCGTACGCATGGGCGATCGAAAAGATGCCATGTCCTGCATATTGTTGCTCGCCCACGGGCGCGCTGGTGCACGTCAACGCGGCAGCCAGGCGCATCTGGGGCGACGACTGTCCGCATGTCAGCGATATGCGCTGGGACGGTTTCGAGACGCTGCGGTCGCTGGATGGCCAGCTGCTGGACAAGAAAGCCAGCCCGGCAGCGCTCGCCGCCGCCGGGGCGACGCCATCCCCGACCGAGCTGCTCGCCGTGTGCCGCGATGGCCAGCCGCGCCGGATCGTCATTCACGCCAAGCCCGTGTTCCACGCCGGCGGCGCCGTCGTGGGCGCATTGTGCTGCCTGACCGACATCAGCGAACAGCGCCGGCTGCAGGAGCGGGAACGGGACGCTGCCCATGCCCGCGAGGAATTCCTGGCGATGCTGGCGCACGAACTGCGCAACCCGCTGGCACCGATCATGAGTATCGCGGGCCTCCTGCAGCGTGCCAACAACGACCCGGTCGTGTCCAAAATGGCCGGCGTCGTTCAGCGCCAAACCCGGCAGCTCGCGCGTTTCATCGCCGACCTGCTGGACGCGTCACGCGTCGATTGCGTCCACAACCTCCCGGTCGAGCCACGCATGTGCACGAAACACGAGATCGTGAACCTGTCGCTCGACGCGGTGGAAACACTGGTGCGTTCGCGCAACCAGCGCCTGACCGTGGAAGTGGATAACCCCGACGCCGAGCTGTTGTGTGATCCGGAGCGGGTTGCGCAAGCGCTGGGGAACGTCTTGTGCAATGCGAGCGCATTCACGCCGGACGGCGAAGAAATCTGCCTTCGGGTATTCATCGAAGGCAATGTGCTGCGCGCGGAGGTGATCGATTGCGGGGCGGGTATCGCCGCCGAAGACTTGCAGCACATTTTCGAACCGTTCGAGCGGCGCGCGCTGGCGCCGGGTCGCGCGCCCGTCGGCGCCGGGCTGGGCCTGACGATCGCCAAGGGCGTCTGCGAAGCCCATGGCGGGTCGATCTTCGTGCGCAGCGCGGGCCCGGGCAAGGGCACCACCGTCTCGCTGGCGCTGCCAGTGGCGGTCTGCGCCGCCTGATTCACCGACGCCGCAGCCCTGCCGCCGGCTCAGGCCTGGCCGTCGGCGCGGCGACCGCGGTGGCGTTCCAGCAGCCACGCCACGATGCCTGGCACCAGCGACAGCACGATGATCCCCATGATGACGGCGGTCAGGTTGTCCTTGACCCACCCGATATTGCCGAAGATGTAGCCGACAACCGTCAGCGAAACGACCCACAAGGTCCCGCCAGCGACGTTGTACGCGAGGAAGGTGGCGTAGCGCATGCTGCCCAGCGCCGCGACGAACGGCGCGAGCGTACGCACGATCGGCACATAACGCGCCAGCACGATGGTCTTGGGGCCATGGCGCAGGAAGAAGCGTTCGGTATGCGCGATGTGTTCTTCCTTGATGAGCCGGAACCGGTAGCCACGCTTGACGCGTTCGCGGAACGCACTGCCGATCGCAAAGTTGACGATATCGCCCGTCACTGCAGCAAAGATCAGCAGCGGGATCAGGATTTCCAGCGACAGCATGCCTTTGGCGGCCAGCGCGCCGGTGACGAACAGCAGCGAGTCGCCAGGCAGGAATGGCATCACGACCACGCCCGTCTCCACGAAGATCACGGCAAACAGCAGCACATAGACAAGCAGCTGGTATTCGGCGGCCAGTACGGCGAGGTGGCGGTCCAGGTGGAGGAACCAGTCGAGCAGGGTAGTCAGCATTGAATGTCTCGTTGAATCGGGTTGCGGCAACACCCCGGCCAAAGGATGCCGGCCGGGGCAAAGCGCGTATCTTACCCGTTACTCTTGCCCTTTACTCTTCCTGGAACTCGTCCGAGCGGCAGAACAGATCCCACGCTGCAATGAACAGGGCGGCAATGACCGGCCCGATCACGAAGCCATTCAGGCCAAACAGCGCCATGCCGCCCAGCGTGGACAGCAGGATCACATAGTCGGGCAACTTGGTATCCTTGCCGACCAGGATCGGGCGCAGGATGTTGTCGACCAGACCGATGACGAGCACGCCATATGCGGCCAGCACCACGCCCTGCCAGATATCGCCTGTCACCAGGAAGTAGATCGCAACCGGCCCCCACACCAGTGCCGCGCCGATCGCTGGCAGCAGCGACAGGAACGCCATCACCACGCCCCACAGCAGCGGGCCGGACACGTCCAGCATCCAGAAGATCAGGCCGCCCAGCGCGCCTTGTGCAACCGCGACCAGCACATTGCCTTTGACCGTGGCGCGGATGACCGTCGTGAAGTTCTGGAACAGGCGACTCTTGTATTCGACGCTCAGCGGCACGGCGCGCTGGATGCGCGCCGCCAGAATGCGGCCGTCGCGCAGCAGGAAGAACAGCAGGTACAGCATGATCGTCATGCTGACGACGAAGTCGAGCGTGTTGCGGCCGATATTGAGCGCGTAGGTGGCGGCTGCCTGGCTGATCTGCGCTGCAAATTCGGTGATCTTGGTCTGCAGCGATGCCAGGTTGGTCAGTTCGAACCGTTCGAGGATCGAAATGGCCCAGTTCGGCAAGGCGCGCATCACGATCTGGAAGTAGCCCGCGAAATCGATCTGGCCGCTGCTGACCATCGTATAGATGCCGGCAACCTGGTCGACCAGAGACGCCGTGATCATTGCCAGCGGCAGCAGCACCATCAGCACGATGACCAGCAGCGAGAGCAGGGCGGCGACGGTTGGCTTGCCCTTGGTCGCACGCAGCAACTTTGACTGCAACGGCGCGAAGATGATGGCGAATACGACGCCCCAGAACACGGCGCCGGAGTACGGCAGCAGGATCCATAGGAAAGCGATCGTGACGATCGTGAGCAGGAGCAGGAACGAATTCTGCGGAAGGGTAAATTGCTTCATTGGCTGCGTTTGTGAAAAGGTTAATGTTTCTGGATGATAAACCATGACTTGTAAAGCACCGGGTGCGTTCGTGTAATGACGCGGAGCGGATGTCACATGTATGCAACTTGCATGACATGACATTCCCGTGTGGCTTAATGACCACAAAGTCAGTTCAATCGTGTGGGTTGGCAAACTAACATCTTGCGATAATCAATTGGTGCCGCGTCGAGACACAGTCTGGCGGGCACTTCTTTCAATTGATTATCCGGAGAATCCATGTCCCGCCCTGCACCACGCACTGCTGCCCCGTCCGTTCACACCACCCTCGTCCGCGCGCTCAAGGGCGCCATTCTGCTGGGCGCCGCCGCAGCAGGCATGGCGCAGGCGCAGCAGTCGCCAGCGCTCGACCGCGTCAGCATCTCGGCCGGTGCGTTCTACGCCGAGCCTGAAATCCACCTGGGTGGCGACACGCGCTACGGCCGTGTCGATACCCCTGACCAGGAAATCAGCGACGTCTCGCTGCCACGCGTCAAGGGCGAAGTCCTGATCGGCGACAGCCACGGCATCTCGTTCGATTACTTCCGCTTCGATGAGGGCTACGGCGCCGACCTGAATGGCGACACCGTGTACGAAGGCCGTCCGGTCAGCGGCGCGATCCGCGCGGATGCCAACCTGCGCATCGAGCTGGCGCGCCTGTCGTACAAGCTCTGGTTCGGCAAGGAAAAGAACGTCTTCGGCGTCGGCCTGGGCGCGGCCCACCTGCGCGCCAAGATTTCCGGTTCGGCAACGGCCAATGTCAGCTCGACCGCGCCGGTAGAAAATTACTCGTGGAGCGGCTCGGCATCGGCCAGCGAAAGCGTCTGGGCCCCGACCGTCGAACTGGCATGGCGCCACGCTCTGAACGACCAGGTCCGTTTCTATGCGGAAGCCTCGGGCGTGAAGAAGAACGGCGGCAACGTCGAAGGCCATATCTATAACGGCGCGGTCGGCGTGGAATACTTCCCGCACAAGAACATCGGCCTGGTGCTGGACTATGGCATCCAGAAAATTGACCTGCACCGCAATGGCGAACGCACGGCCGACATCGACCTCAAGCTGACCGGCCCATCGGCCTACCTCAAGGTCCGCTTCTGATCGGACTGCGCTCACGTTGGAACTGCACGTTCAGTTGCTCTCGGTCATAATACCTAGTGTGAAAGCACTGGTGTAAGGGGAGTGGGTGAAAACGGATCAACTGGTCGCGTGTCATGACTGTGGCAGCCTGTATCACTGGCGGCCGCTGGCCGCCTGCGAGCGCGCGAGCTGCACCCGCTGCCAGCACGAGTTGTACCGCTGGCACAAGGGCAGCCCGGCGCGCCAGGCCGAGGTGCTGGCCGCCCTGACGCTGGGCGCCGTGTTCGTGTTCCTGCTGGCGCAGTGGTTCCCCATCGTCACGCTCGAGATGGGCGGCATGCTCTCGGGCGCCACGCTGTACCAGGCGGTGGCGGTGCTGTGGGGGGCGGGAGACCAGGTCATCGCGGCCATGGTCTTTTTTTGCGCCATCATCTTTCCCGGCATCGAGCTCGCTTCGCTGTTCTACGTGGCGCTCGGCCTGACCCGGGGCGTGCGGGTGCCCGGTTTCAACCTCGTGCTGCGCACGGTGCAGGGCGCCCGCCATTGGGCAATGACCGAGGTGCTGATGATCGGCATCCTGATCACCGTGATCAAGATGACCAGCCTGGCGCGCGTGGAGCCACATCCGGCCCTGTTCGCCTTTGGCGTGCTGACGGTCCTGTGCGCGCTCGTCATGCGCTACGAACCGAAAGCGCTGTGGGCGCTGGCCGACCGTCTCGCACCGCTGCGCAAATCCGATCCGGCGCGCCAGACCACCACCATTCCCGAAGCCGATTCGGTGCTGGTCTCGTGCAGCGCCTGCGGCCTGGTGAACCACACCTGTCCGTCGCGCGACGGCACCGATCGCTGCGCCCGCTGCAGCGCAGCGCTGCACCGCCGGATTCCCCACAGCGTCGGCTGGACCTGGGCCATGCTGCTGGCGGCCACGCTGCTCTATATTCCCGCGAATATGCTGCCCGTGATGTATACGCGCTCGATCGGGGGCACGGAAGGCGACACGATCATGAGCGGCGTCGTGCTGTTCTGGAACACCGGCTCAAAGGGCCTGGCCATCATCATTTTTGTTGCCAGCATCGTGGTGCCGGTGTCGAAACTCGCTGCGCTGGCATGGCTCAATGCCACTGCCCAGGCGCGCTCGCGCACGGCGCCGATGGCGCGCACGCGCGCGTATCGCGCCATTGAATTCGTCGGCCGCTGGTCGATGCTGGATATTTTCGTGGTTGCCCTGACCGTCGCGCTGGTGCGCTTCGATGCGCTGGTGGTGATCACGGCCGGACCGGGCGCAATTGCGTTTGGCTGTGTGGTGATCGTGACGATGGTCGCGTCGCACCAGTTCGACCCGCGCCTGATCTGGGACCCTATTGAATCGAACGGAGAACCACATGTCTGAACAGGACAGCGCAACACCACCGGGCACACCGCCGCCAACCCCGCCCGGACCACCCGTGGGGCCATCGGCGCCGCTGGCGTCTTCGCCCGCCGTCGACCGCCCGAGCCGCTGGCTGCCGTCGCTGATCTGGATGATTCCCGTGCTCGCTGCGCTGATCGGCGCCTGGCAGGTGGTCAGCTGGGTGACCAACAAGGGCGCGACCGTCTACGTGTATTTCTCCAGTGGCGAAGGGCTCGAGGCCGGGCAGACCAAGGTCAAGTACAAGGACGTCGACATCGGCCGCGTGGTCTCGGTCACGCTCGGCGAAGACGGCAACCGCGTCGTGGCCAAGATCGAGATGGCCAAGGAGGCCGACCGCTTCACCGCCATCGACTCGCGCTTCTGGGTCGTGAAGCCGCAAATCGGCGCCAGCGGTGTCTCGGGCCTGGGCACGCTGCTGTCCGGCCCCTACATCGGCGCGGCGCCCGGGGTCAAGGAAGACACGACCAACAGCTTCACCGGCCTGGAAACGGCGCCGCCGATCCCGATTGGCCTGAAAGGCCGCGAATACAAGCTGCATGCGGAGACGCTCGGTTCGGTGGCACCTGGTTCACCGGTCTACTTCAAGCGCGTGCGCGTGGGGCAGGTGGCATCGGTGGCGCTGGACAAGGCCGGGCACGGTATCGACATGTCGGTGTTCGTCGAACAGCCCTACATCGGCCTGGTGGGCCCGGATTCGCGCTGGTGGCATGCCAGCGGCGTCGACCTGCGCCTCGATGCAAGCGGCCTGAAACTCAATACCCAGTCGTTGGCGGCGCTGGCCACCGGCGGCATCGCATTCGAATCGGCCGACGACCGCAAGCCGGTGACGCCGGCGCCGGCCGGTACCCGCTTCGTGCTGTCCGAAGACCGCAGCGCCGCGCTGCGCCCGCCTGACGGGCCGGCAGTGACGGCCGTGGTGTACTTCGACCAGTCGCTGCGCGGCCTGTCGCCGGGCGCCGTCGTCGATTTCCGCGGCGTGGCGCTGGGCGAAGTGCGCGCGGTCGGCATCGAATTCGATCGCGAACGCCAGAAATTCACCATGCCGATCACCGTCGACCTGTATCCGGGGCGTCTCGGCAAGGGCTTCATGGCGGCAATGGAACGCGAAGACGGCGGCCTGCGCGCCTTGACCGCGATGGTGGGCCGCGGCCTGCGGGCGCAGCTGCGCAATGGCAACCTGCTGACCGGTCAGCTGTACATCGCGCTCGACTTCTTCCCGAATGCCCGCAAGGCGACGATCGCCGCGCAGGGCGACACGCTGGTCTTGCCGACGGTGCCGGGCCAGCTCGACGAGCTGCAAAGCCAGATCTCGCGCATCGCTGGCAAACTGGACAAGATTCCGTTTGACGAGATCGGCGTGAACCTGAACCGCACGCTGGTGCAGGCCAACGCGACGCTGGCACGGATCGATGGCAAGGTACTGCCTGAAATGCAGCAGACGCTCAACGCCGCCAAGGCCACCTTCGCCAGCGCCGAAAGCGTGCTGGCGCAGGATGCGCCGCTGCAGTCCGACCTGCGCAAGGCGCTGCAGTCGGTGACCGACACGATGGCCAGGATCGATGCGCTGGCCGATTACCTCGAACGCAATCCGCAGTCGCTCATTCGCGGCAAACCTCAGGAGAAAAAAGAATGACGCTGTTTATCCAGGCGCGCCGCGCACTGACCGGCGCGGCGCTGGCAGCCCCGCTGCTGCTGGCAGGCTGCTCGAGCACGCCGACCGACCAGTTCTATACCCTCAGCGGCGGCGCGGCCACGGTCGTGCCGCCGGCAGCGGCGAGTGCGCCGTTGTTCTTCGAGATGCGCCCCGTGACGATTCCCGCGCAGGTGCGCCGGCCCCAGCTGATGGTAGCGGGCGAGGGCGGCAAGATCGAGCTGATGGAGCATCATCGCTGGGCCGGCCCGCTGGCCGATGAAATCACCACCGGGTTGTCGCTGGGGATCGCCGCCGAGCTGGGCGGCGTGGATGTCTACCGCAACCCGGCACCTGCCGGCAGCACGCTGTACCGCATCGGTGCGAACGTCCAGCGTTTCGAGTCGAAGGAAGGCAGTTATGCGCTGATCGACGCCGTCTGGAATGTGCGCAAGGTCGATGGCGGCACGGTGCAGACCTGCCGCAGCGTGTTCCAGGAAAACGTGGGGCCAGGTTACGAGGCACTGGTGGCCGGGCACCGCGCCGCACTGGCCAGGCTGTCCGCAGCAATCGCGGCCGGCGTGCGCGGCCAGGTTGCCGGCGGCACGCTGGCCTGCGTGAACAACCCATAGCGCGACAGCGGGCACGCTCGCGTCACGCAGTTGTCGCGGGCTTACTTTTTGGCGCAGTCAACGTTAAATAGAGGAGCGCTTTGAACTGATGAGTGAATTCCTGGTCCAACCCCTGTCCCCAGCGTCAGGAGAAGATCATGAAAGCGCCGCGTTACAAGGCCTGGTTCGCAAAACTGCCTTCGCTGAACCAGCCACAGCGCCGGCAAGTGCTCGATGCCCTGCATCCTGCAGCCGGGCTCGATCAGGTGGTCGCACTCATCACTGAGGTCAGAACGCCAGGCCGCTGCTGCCCCAGATGCGGCAACGAGCGTTGCTACCGGCACGGTTTCGCCAACGACTTGCAGCGCTACCGCTGCTGCGCCTGCGGCCGCACCTTTAACGACCTGACAGGTACGCCACTGGCGCGGCTGAGGCTCAAAACCAAATGGCTCGCCTATTCGCAGGTGCTGCTCGATTCACTCCCGGTACGCAAGGCAGCAGATCGGGTCGGGGTACACCGCAACACGGCCTTTCGATGGCGCCACCGCTTCCTGCAATGGGTCAAACTCGATCGGCCCGCGGCCCTGAATGGCATCGTCGAAGCTGCCGAAATATTTCTGCTCGAATCACAAAAAGGTTCGCGCTCGCTTGATCGGCCACCGCGCCACCGCGGCGGCCGTGCCGCCAAACGGGGCATTTCCAGCGAACTGGATTGCATCCTGGTCGCGCGCGACCGCGAGGGACGAACGGTCGATGCCGTCACTGGCCGTGGTGCACTCACAGCTGCGCAACTCGAGCGTGACCTGCTACCCTGGCTCGATCCGCAGGCACTGCTGGTCAGTGACAGCCATGCTGCCTACCGCGCCTTTGCACGCAAGCACAGGATCGCGCACGAGACGGTCAATCTGCGCGCCGGGGTGCGTGCGAGGCGGCTGGGAAACCTTGCCATCCATGTGCAGAACGTGAATGCCTACCACCAGCGTTTCAAGGCTTGGCTACGAGGCTTTCGTGGCGTGGCGTCATGCTACCTGCCCAATTATCTGGGCTGGCGCTGGGCGCTGGATGGTGAGCGGATTTTTTCGCCAGACCAATTGCTTGGTATTGCCATCAGTGTCATCAACAGATAACGCTGACAGCGCCTACTTTTTCGGTGTCAGCATCAGGAGCTTGCCGCGCGGACCGTCCTCCAGCAGCCATACTGCACCGTCCGGCCCGGTGCGAACGGCGCGGATGCGTTCGCCCATGTCCCAATGGTCGACCTTCTTCGCGTTCTCGCCGTCGAGCGCGATGCGGTCCAGCGACTTGCCCGAGAGGCCGGTAATGAAGAGGGAATTTTTCCACTTCGGGAACAGGTCCGCATCGTAGTAGGCAAGGCCGCCCGGTGAGATGGCCGGATCCCAGGACACTTTCGGGGCTTCGAAACCGTCGCCAGGCTTGTGGTCGGGAATGTCCCGGCCGTCATAGTGGCTGCCATTCGATGCTTTCGGCCAGCCATAGTTCAGGCCCGGCTTGATCAGGTTGATCTCGTCGCCATGGCGCGGTCCCATCTCCATTTCCCACAAGCGCCCCTGCCTGTCGAAGGCCACGCCCAGCAGGTTGCGGTGGCCATACGACCAGACGGCCGGGTTGAACCCCTTCGCCGCGAGCGGGTTGCCGGCCGCCGGCGTGCCGTCGAGGTTCAGGCGCAGCACCTTGCCAAGCGTCGACTTGGGGTCCTGCGCCGGGTCGAACAGCTGGCGGTCGCCACTGGTAAAGAACAGGTACTTGCCATCCGGCGAAAAGCCGATACGGCCCGAATAGTGCCCGCCCGTCGACGCATCCTGGCTGCGGAAAATCACCTTTGTATCCTTGAGTGCAGCGCCGGCCTGATCCAGTGTCGCAGTCGCGAGCGCGACCCGGGTGTCGGCACCGTTACCCGCTTCGGAATAGCTGAAGTAAAGCAGCTTGCTGGCCGCGAAGTCGGGAGCAGGCACGATGTCCATGAGCGCGCCCTGGCCCTTGCTGCTGACGGTGGGCGTACCTGACACGGTCTTCCTGGTACCGGTTGCAGGATCGAACAAGATCAACGTCCCTTCCTTTTGCGTCACCAGCACTTTGCCGTCAGGCAGGAATGCCATCGCCCATGGGCTGTTGAAGGTGGCGACCGGCTTGACGTCGAACGGCAGGCTGCCGGTCGCGGTTGCGCTGGCCTGGGCGTTTGCGGCCGTCGTGGCGGCAGCGAACGCGAGCAGGGTGAGCGAGAACGTGGTGGCAACGCCGAGTATGTTCGAATTCATGTTTTCCAGATCTCCATTCGCGGATTAACGCCAGGTGGTTGAGACGGTGCGTACCCGTCGCCCATGCGCACGACGTCATCGCCGGCGCTGTTGGTGTGAAAGTGCGGTAGGAAGTGTAGAGCAAAACACCGATTCGATGCCAGGTTCGGGTAACTGGTCCAGGCCAGTTGCTGCCGGCAGCACGAAAAATTCGTCGCCGCCAGGGCGTGCCATCGAGCATGTTGTTTATGGGCAACGAAAAATTCTTTATGTGTAACGCATGGTGCGGTGCCCGGAATTCTTGCTTACACTAAAGCCTGTATTTACTCAGCAATGTGGTCGTCATGCCAGTCTGGCCTGGCACTGACTGGACCATGACGTCCCGTCATGACGACACACCGTCGACCCGCTGCATTCCACGCCCTGAACGACCCGTATGCGATGCAACGTCATTCCGTCGTTGCCAGCCACACCGCATCCGGCTTTTGCTGCGCGTGCCCACTTCACCGCTGATAGTAACCAGCAAAACCCCCTCGAGGCAAAAAATGAACGCATTCAAGAGCTTGAAAATCGGCACGCAACTGATGCTGGGATTCGGTCTGGTCACTGCATTAATGCTGGTGCTGGGTTCATTCGCGATATTCGGTTTGACGAGCATACACGCCGCAACGGAGAAGCTGCACCGCGTCAACCAGGAGCACCTCAAGCCCCTGTATATCGCACGCGAAGCATTAGCGCAGACCGGGCTGGCAGCGCGCAATGCGTATGTGTTCACCAGCGACGCGCAGGCCAGGAACGAGCTCGACCTGGTCGATCAGCAAAAGAAGGTGTATCTGGCCGCGCTCGAAGGCATGTCGCCGGCATTTGCCGGCGATACCCAATTCGACAAGGTGCGCTCAGGATTGCTGGCGATGGCCACTGCGCTGGAAAAACCACGCAAGTTTCGTGAGGCCGGCCAGATGGAGGCGTTCGGCAAATTCCTGGTCGAAGAGTGCAGTCCGCTGCGCCAGCAGATCGTCAAGGACATCGCGGTACTGGTCGCCAACGCCGAGCGTGAGGTGGCTGACGCCGACGCATCGGCCGAGCAGGCTGAAGCTGCTGCCCGCAACTGGGTGATCGGCCTGACGCTGACCGCATTCGTGTTCAGCGTCGTGATCTCGACCGCCATCAAGCGCCTGCTGCTCAAACAGCTGGGTGGCGAACCTGCCTACACTGCCGCGATTGCCAACCTGATCGCGTCGGGCGACCTTGCCACGAACGTGGACGTGCGCACGGGTGACAGCACCAGCCTGCTGTTCTCGGTAAAAACCATGCGCGACAGCCTCGCGTCGATCGTCGGTAAAGTGCGCCATGGAACTGATGCGATTGCAAGCGCCTCAGCCGAAATCGCCGAAGGCAGCTGCGATCTGGCCACACGCACCGAGGTGCAGGCGTCGTCGCTCGAACGCATTGCATCGGCGATGGAAGAGCTGACCACGACCGTGCAGCAAAATGCGAACAACGCACAGCAGGCCAACACCTTCGCGCAGTCGGCGTCCTCGGTCTCGCAGGAGGGCGGCGCGGTCATGCTTCAAGTGACAGATACGATGGCGTCGATCAATACGTCATCGAAGCGCATCGTCGACATCATTTCGGTCATCGACGGCATCGCGTTCCAGACGAATATCCTGGCGCTCAACGCCGCGGTAGAAGCGGCGCGCGCCGGCGAACAAGGGCGCGGGTTTGCCGTCGTGGCCAGTGAAGTGCGCAACCTGGCGCAGCGATCGGCGAGCGCCGCCAGGGAGATCAAGGTCCTGATCGAAGACTCGGTCGGCAAGGTGGACACCGGCTCCGAACTCGTTCAGCGCGCGGGCAGTACCATGCAGACGCTGATGGAGAGCGTGCAGCGCGTGACTGAAATCATGGGTGACATCACGATTGCCAGTGCCGAGCAGAGCGTCGGCCTGGGCGAAGTGAGCAACGCGATCGGTGAAATGGATGGCATGACCCAGCAGAATACGGCGCTCGTCGAAGAAGCCTCGGCCGCATCGCAGGAACTGCAGGCGCAGGCAGCTGGTTTGGCCAGCCTGGTGGGCCAGTTCCGGCTGGCAAGCGCCGGCGGCGAGACCAGCCGGCAAGCGCGACCCGCGCGTACGCCTGCCTCGTTGCGTCTTGCCGCTGTCGCCTGAACCTGGCGTGCAGGCGTGGTCGCGAACCGGCCCGTCGCACGCCAGCCTGGTTGATTACGGAATCAGGCGCTCTGCGCGCAGGCGCGCAAACAGGTCGAAGAACGACGCGTCGGTCGCCTGGTAAGCCGTGAAGCCCAGGCGGCGGCTGTTGGCCATGTCCGTCATGACTTCAAGGGGCCGGCCCAGATCGAGGTCGGTATGCCAGGCCGAGGCCAGGCGATCAAGATCGGCTTCCACCAGCCCATGGCGCGCCGCGATGTCGCGCCACAGCGGCGCATCGTTCGCCATCGCCGCTTCGAGTGGCTGCACGGTGCCATTGAAACCGGCCGCCTCGACGCCGAAGAACGCGGCCAGCTTCGGCCACAACCAGCTCCAGCGGAACACGTCGCCATTGACGATATTGAAGGCTTCGTTGCGCGCCGCATCGGTATCGGCGGCCCAGACCAGCTGCCTGGCCAGCATGCGGGAATCGGTGACGTCGGACAAACCATTCCACTGAGCAGCTGAGCCGGGGAACTGGAACGGGCGCCCGGTTTCCTTGCAGATCGTCGCATACACGGCCAGCGTGGTGCCCAGGTTCATCGCGTTGCCCACGGCCAGGCCGATGACGGTGTGCGGACGGTGGATGGTCCAGGTGAAGCGGTCACGCTCCGCGGCCGCATAGACTTCGTCTTCCTGCGCGTAATAAAAATTCTCGAGCGGCAGGCGTGGCTGCGATTCGCGCAGCGGCGTGTCGGGCAGCGTGCCCGAACTGGCGTACGCTTCGAATGGTCCCAGGTAATGCTTCAGGCCAGTCACGAGCGCGACGTGGCGTACGCTTTTCTGCGGCGACAGCGCGTCCAGCAGGTTGCGCACGAGCGCGGCGTTGACGCGGATGTTCTCGGCCTCGGTGTCCTGGCGCATCCAGGTCGTGATGAAGACGTGGGTCGGGGCGACGTCCTTCAGTGCGGCGCCCAGCGCGGCAGGGTCGAGCAGGTCGGCGGCAATATGACGCACCTGCGGCAGGTCGCGTGGTGCGCGCCGCGACAGGCCGACGACATCCCAGCCTTGTGCCAGCAGTTCGCGGGCGGCGTGGTTGCCGCCAATGCCGGTGACGCCGACGACGAGTGCAGTTCGTTTCATGGTGTGGCTCCTGAATTGACAATTGTCATTCATTCTACTGCGCACGATTGATGTGCGTGCTGCCGCACCGCGCTGCACCCGCGTCGGGCCCATGGCCAGGCCCATGACACAGGGCGTTACCGCATCATCGCATCAGAAGCGGTAGCGCAGCGTCAGCGACGTGTTGCGCGGTGCGCCGTACGTGAACTGGTTGTAGGCAGCGAACATGGCGAACGTTTTCTTGTCGGTCGCGTTGTTGACGTTCAGCTGGGCCGACAACTGCTTATTGAACTCGTAGCGCGCCATCAGGTTGACCAGCGCGTACGACGCTTGCTCCATGCGGCCATCGATCCCCGGCGCCACGGTGCCATCAATCGTGTAGGTGCTGCCCTCCCAGTTCACGCCGCCGCCGACGGTCAGCTTGTTCCACTGGCCTGGCAGGCGATAGCTGGCAAACGCGCGCAGCGTCTTGCGTGGATAGATCGAGTTGAAATCGACGCCGGTGGCATCCTTGGCGCGGAAGATCGCGTAGCCGACGCTGGCGTTCAGGCCCGAGACGATTTCGCCCGAGACATCCAGCTCGATCCCCTTGCTGGTGGCGCCCTGGGCGGCGCGGTAGTAGTTTTCTTCAAGCAGCGGCCCGGATGGCCCATCGCGGTCGATGCGGCCTGCGGTCTGGCCCAGGTTGTCCTGCTTCAGGTGGAATACGGCCAGCGAGGCGTTCACGCGGCGGTCGAAGAACTCGCCCTTGATGCCCGCTTCGTTGGCCTTGCCCTCGATCGGGTCGAGCATATTGCCCGCGACGTCCTTCAGGTTTTGCGGCTCGAAGATGCTGGTGTGACTGGCGTACAGCGAGTAGGTGTCGTTCAGGTCGAACACGAGGCCAGCGTACGGCGTGATCTCGTTGTCGTACTTGAGCGCGTAGGCCGGCGTGTACGGGCCACCGCCTTCTTTTTCATACCTGGTCACGCGTGCGCCGACGACGGCCTTCAGGCGGTCCGTCAACGTGAAGCGCGCCATGCCATACAGGCCTTGCTGGGTGGTTTCGCTGCCTTCGTAGAACGCCTGCGCGCCGAACGTCGGCGTGGGGTACGACGCCGGATTCCAGTTGTTGATATCGGCCACGACGGGGTCCGTCCCATCGTACCTGGCTGCGCGGCTGTTCGAATTGAAGTCGGTCTTCGCATGCAGGTAGCCAAACGCAGCTTCGTGCTGACGCTCGCCCAGCGTGAACTTGCCGCTCGTGTGCACGCCGAAGTCCTTCTGCTTGGTCTGGATCACGTACGAACCCGTGAAGGCATTCAGGCCTGCGCCAGTGACGCGATCGGGTACGCCCGACAGGTACAGCAGGTGCGAATCGCCGTCGCGGGTGGCGTCGGTGTAGGTCAGGCGCAGCTTCCAGCCATTGGCGAAGCGGTGCTCGTAGTCGGCAAAGAAGTTGTCGTACTGGTTTTCGTAGCCGGCCCATGGCGTGGCGGTGGTTTTCGAGCGGTCCCAGTCGATGACCGAGCCATCGCTGTAGCGGTACGGCAGGCCGCCCCACATCGAGCCGCGCGGGCTCATTTTCTGGCGCGAGAAGCCGGTCGAGAAGGTGCCGTCGCGGCCGATGTCGGCTTCGACGGTGGCGTAGATGGTGCGGTCCTTGTTCTCCAGGTATTGCACCCAGCTGTCGCCCGCGCTGTATTCGGCCACGGCGCGGCCACGGATGCTGCCCGAGGCATTCAGCGGCGTCGAGACGTCAGCCATGACGCGGCGCTTGTCCCAGCGGCCGACGGTGGCTTCGACCGTGCCATCGAGTTTCTTGCTGAAGGCGCGCTTGCGCACCAGGTTCAGCGCGGCCGACGGCGTGCCGGCACCGGTCATCAGGCCGGTCGCACCGCGCACGACTTCGACGCGGTCGTACAGGGCCAGGCTGCTCAGCACTTCGCCCGCGCTCCAGGCCGCATCCCAGGTGGTCGGGATATTGTCGATCTGCAGATTGGTCACTTCGAAGCCACGCGCGGTGAAGCTGGCGCGGTGCGTTTCGTACTGGTTGACCGACACGCCGGTGACGTTGTTGGCGACGTCGGTGACGGTGAGCAGGCCCTGGTCTTCGATGCGCTGCTGGGTGATGACTGACACCGATTGCGGCGTGTCGCGCAGCGACATGTCCAGTGGCGTAGCGGTGCGGGTGCGGCCGATGGTGTACGAGCCGACGGCATCGCCCAGCTTCTGGGCCTGCACCTGCACTTGCGGCATCGACGTGGTGCCGGCATCGGTGGACTGGGCCTGGGCCAGCAGCGGCAGGGCGAGGCCCACGCAGACCGTCAGTGTTTTCAGGTGAAGACGCCCGGCAGGGCAGACCAGCTTATCCATCGTTGTTCCTGTTGTTCATGATTGATGCGGAAGGCGACGACCCGGGATCCGGGTGATACGCGCCAGCCATGGTTAAATGGCTGATCAACCGTAATGATAACCATTCTCATCTACTGGTGTCAACTTGATATTGAGCAATGCGACGCGCAGCCTGGGAGGCAGGCAGCTTGCGGGCCGGCCGACGGGGAAATGGAAATGGTGCCAGCGCGGTTCGCGGCGGAGGAGGTGCGTCGATGCCGGGGAGTACGCGGCACGAGGAGTTGAAGCGGACAGCGGCGCCGGGCGCGCCGCTGTCCGTGATTCAGGCGCCCGATGCTGCCGGCGCGCCGAGCCAGTCGAAGATGGTGGGCCACAGCGTGGCATGCGCGCTGCGGCCGACCAGCACGCCGACATGCTGCAGGTTCACGCCGATGTCGCCATGGTATTGCAGCACCTGCTTGCGCTCGCTCGAGGTCGCCTCGTGGAAGGGCACCACGGCGGCCGGTGGAATGACCTTGCTGCGGAAATCGACGACGCTGAGTAGCGGCGAGCGCAGGTCGGCCGGCCCGATCGTGCGGTCGTTGATGGCAAGACGGCCTGCCATGAAGTCGTCGTTGCGGTACAGCGACTCGACGATGTCGACGAACAGCTTGCCGGGCAGCGCGAATTCGTCATGGCTCCAGCGCTCGACCTGCATGTGCGTGGCCAGCGCGGACGGATCGAACAGTGACAGCCAGCGGTCGGTCGCGCGTTCCCAGCCGAAGGCTTGTGGCTCGGCCATCGCGCTCATCATGTTGAGGAAGGCGCCCGGCACGTGGTGGAAGGTGTCGGCGATCTGGCGCGCGTCGGGCGTGGCCTTGACCAGCGGCGCAAAGCACGAGGCGCCGTGCGCGAAACGCAGCGGCGACTCGAGCAGCACGGTGGCCGTCACACGATCGGGATGCATGGCGCTGTAGATCGCTGCCAGGATGCCGCCCAGCGAATGGCCCACCACCGTCAGGCTGGCTTCGCCGCTGTCGGCCTGGATGGCGCGCTGGCAGCTCGACAGCATGCGATCGCCATAATCGGCCAGGCCGACGGCCGGGTCGCCGTCCGGCATCGGCAGCCATTCGGCAAGGTAGACGCGGTAGCCGCGTTCCTGCCAGCGCTGCACGACGCTGATGGCGGGCGCCAGATCCCAGATGTAGGCGCGCTTGATCGGCGCCGGCACCAGCAGCACCGCCGGCCCGCTGGCGGCAACGGGTTCGTAGCGGCGCAGGTGCAGGCCCGTTTCGGCCAGGATGACCGTGAACGGCGTTTCCTGCGGGCCGTGACCGGCCTGCTCGAGCTGCCGGCCGCGTTCCTGGCGGCTGCGGTCCATATTCCTGAGGGCTTGTACCTGCTGCGGCCCCAGGGTAGTCCAGTTGCTGGCGTACATGGCGATCCCATCGAAGTGGCGACCATCGAACTGTACCCGCTTCGGCGATGTTCGCCAATCGGGGCGTGCGCGAATCGCCACGGGGTTTGCGCTCGCTGCTATGCGGTCTGCAGCGGCAATGGCCATGCCGCCATTGCCGCTCGCTCTACAAGTACTTGACCCAGGCCTTGCCGCTCTCGCGTTTGTAGCGGCCGAACCGCTTCGTCGGCCAGTACAGCAGCGTTGCCAGCAAGACCGAGCCGAGCCATACCTGCCAGACATGACCGACATCGACGCGCGGCAGCTCCAGCACGAACGCGGCCACGCGCTGGGCCAGCAGCAGCAGGTACAGGTGCGCGATATAAAAGAACAGCGGGGCGCCACCGAACACGGCCGCGACCCGCACCCAGCCGGCGTCGATGCGCTCGATCCAGGCCAGCACCAGTATGCCCACGCCGAGCGTGAGCAGCAGGAAGTCCAGCGATGGCGGGTATTTCGTGAAGTTCAGCCATGACATCGCGCTGCGCAGGAGTGTGTCGTGCGGTGCCCAGGGCTGCGGCTCGCCATACACGTTCCAGGTGCGCAGCACCGCGAGCAGCAGCAGGCTGGCCACGCCGGCCATGACCAGCCAGCGCCGGCGCTGCGCAGCGGCCATGCCGCGCGCATACAGGGGGCCGCAGGCGTAACCGAGCAGGATCACGCCGATCCACGCCAGCAGCGGATAGCTGATGCGTACCCGCACCGGGTCGTACATCAGGTTGCCGCGCTGCTCGAGGATCGTCCACGCGCTCGCGGCCCAGCTATCCGGCGCGAACGCCACGCCGGCCAGTGCGTTGTGGCCAGCGACGATCACCACGCCGATGGCCGCCAGCAGTAGAAGGGGCAGGCGGTGCAGCAGGGCCAGCGCCAGCATCGACAGCCCGATTGCCCACATCACCTGCAGATAGATGGTCTGCGGCGTGAAGGTGCCGGTCCAGGCGAAGTTGATGACGACGATTTCGAGCAGGATCAGGAAGGCGCCGCGTTTGGCCAGGAAGCCCGTCGCGCTCCTCGGGCCGCTCGCCGGATTGGCATACAGCCAGGCCGACAGGCCGGTCAGGAACACGAACATCGGCGCGCAGAAGTGCGCTGCCAGGCGCGAAAAGAACAGCGCCGGGTCGGTGGTCGCGACGTCCATCGGATCGCTGACCTGGTGCTGCAGATAGAAGGTTTCGCGAACGTGGTCGAGCGTCATGATCAGCATGACGAGACCGCGCACGATGTCAATCGAGGCGATGCGCTGGCTTGGCGTGTGGGCTGTGAGGCTGTGCACTTCGGGGTTCATGCAGTGGTGAAGTCCCGCATTCTACCCTGCGCTGCGATCAGCAAACGTCGCCTCTGGCATACTTGGGCCATCTTCCACGACGAAACGGCAGGGTGTTGAACGATGAAACCGAGCATTCTCGTATTGGGCAGCGTCTGGTCGGACGACGTGCGCGCGCAGGTGACGCAGGCCTTCGACTGTCACTTCATGAAGGCCATCCCGCAGGCGGGCGACGCCGCGTTCGACGCGATCGCCGGCAGCATCCGCGGCGTGCTCACCACCGGCACGGTCGGCGTCACGCCCGCGCTGGTGGCGCAGCTGCCGCGTCTTGAAATCGTGACGGTGCACGGCGTTGGCGTCGATGCGGTGCCGCTGTCGCTGCTGGCCGGGAAGGGCATCCTTGTGACCAACACGCCCGACGTGCTGACCGATGACGTGGCCGATTTCGCCGTCTTGCTGCTGCTGGCCACGGTGCGCCGCCTGCCGGTGCTCGACCGCTACGTGCGCGCCGGCGACTGGCCGGCCAAGGCGCCGCTCGCGCACCTGCAGGCGCGCGCTTTGAAGGGCAAGGTCGCGGGGATTGTCGGGTTCGGGCGTATCGGGCAAGCCGTCGCCGCGCGCCTGCAGGGCTTCGGGCTGAAGATCCGCTACTACCAGCGCAGCCCCGGGCCGGCGCCGGCACAGCGCAGCGCGACGCTGCTCGCACTGGCGCGCGAGAGCGACATGCTCGTGCTGTGCATGCCGGGTGGCGCCGACACGCAGGGCATGATCGACCGCGAGGTCATTGACGCTCTCGGGCCGGAAGGCACCCTGGTCAACATCGCGCGCGGTACCGTGGTCGACGAAGCGGCACTGGTCGCGGCGCTGCAGGACGGCCGGCTGGGCGCGGCGGGCCTGGACGTGTTCGAACATGAACCGCAGGTGCCGCAGGAGTTGCTGGCGCTGGAGAATGTCGTGCTCACGCCGCACGTGGGCAGTTTTACCGTTGAAGCACGGCGCGCGATGGGCGCGCTGGCAGTGGCCAATCTGGTCGCGCATTTCGACGGCCAGCCGCTGCCGACGCCGGTGGACTGAGGTCGGCAACAAGGGGCGATAAGGGCGCCGCATTGCTGTATCATCCCCGTCCTGCAAACGAAAGTCTCACATGCTCATCATTACCATCAAGCAGGGCAAGGAAAAAGCCCTGCTCGCCGGCGACCCGTGGATCTACCTGTCGGCTGTCGAAAAAGTCGACGGCAAAGGCCACGAACGCAACAAGCCAGGCATCACCGCGATCGTGCAAACGTCGACCCGCCAGTTCATCGGCCGCGCCGCGTACAACGCCAAGTCGCAGATCGTCGGGCGCATGTGGTCGCTGCGCGAGGACGAGCCGGTCGATCACGCGATGATCAAGCGCCGGGTCCAGGCCGCCATCGACAAGCGCGCCGCAGCGCTGCGCATTGCCGATCCGCAGGCGCTGATTGGCTTGATCGATGGTGAAAAGGATGGCTTGCCGGGCCTGCAGGTGCATCAGTATGGTGGCGCCGACGGCTATCTGATCTGCCAGTTCAACGCTGCCGGTGTCGACATGTGGAAGGTGCCGGTCGTGCAGGCGCTGCTCAAGGCCACCGGTTGCCGCAACGTCTACGAACGCAGTGACCCGCTGGTGCGCCAGGGCGAAGGGCTGCTGAATACCCCGGGCGCGCTGGCTGGCGACGAGCCTCCCGACCGCCTGATGGTGCGCGATGGCAAACGCCTGGTGCCCATGGATATCGCGACCGGGTTTACCTATCCGCGCTGAGCGTTTGACCCGTCAGTCCAGCCGCTCGTGATGGTCGGCCACGCCGCGTTTCCAGTAGGCCGATACTTTGGCTGCCTGGCGTGGCATGCCCGTCTCGACCAGCACTTGCCGTACACGCGCCATCAGCGTTGCTTCGCCGCCACCCCAGGCCAGCCCGGCGCCCGGCTGCAACGGCAAATCCTTCAGCACCTGCAACAGCGCGTCGTCGCTGTCGACCCAGTGGATGCGGGCGTCGGCGCGGGTAATGAACGCGCGGCGGTTCGCGGCGCCCACCAGCAGCACCGCGTCAACGCGGGCGCCTGCCGGCAGTTCTTCGAGCCGGCGCGCTACGGCCGGCAGGGCGCTGTCGTCGCCGATCAAGAGATGCCAGTCCATCGCCAGCGGCAGGATCATCGAGCCGCGCGGCCCGCCGATGACCGCGCGTTGACCGATGGTCGCGTTGCGCGCCCATTCGGCCGCGCCGCCATGGCCATGCAGTGCGAATTCGATGTCGATCTCGCGGGCGCCGGTGGCGACCCGGCGCGGTGTGTAATCGCGCCGTACCTGCTCGCCATTGGCGTCGTTGAACATGAACTTGACGTGGTCGTCGAACGACAGCGACGTGAAGTCCGCCAGCGCCTCGCCCTGGAACGTGATGCTGGCAAAGCCGGGGCTGACGCGGTTGATGCGCGCCACGGTGACCTCGCGCAGTTTCAGGTCGTGGCGCACGCGTTCGATCGTGGGGATGTCGGTTTCACTCATGCTACACTCCATCAATTAGTTGATAACGTCCACCATTATGCAAAAAGAAGTTGATAGAGTCAACCAAAAAGGCGGCGAAGATGCGCTCGAGGTCATGCACGCGATCGTGCACCTGTACCGTTCGCAGCAGATGCGTGGCCTGCGTGCCGATGTGCAGGCGGGTTCGCACGAACTGGCGCACATGGAAATCAAGGTGCTGCGGTTTTTCGGCCGTCATCCCGGCGCGACGCAGAGTGATCTGGTTGCGCACTCGGGCCGCGACAAGGCGCAGGTTGCGCGCCTGATCAAGGGTTTGCGCGATGCGGGGATGCTCGATGCGACAGCCGACGAAGCCGACCGGCGCAGTACCCGGCTGACATTGAGCAGTGCAGGGCAGGCGGTGTGTGAGGAACTGCGCCGGCAAAGCGGCGCATTGGGAAAGATTGCCCTGGCAGGGCTGGACGCGGACGAGCAGGCCCGCTTGATGGCATTGCTGGCACGCGTGCGCGCCAACCTGGAAGCCGGCGCGGCCTGAGGCCGCGCCGGCTTGATCGACCTGCTTACTCGACCCAGCCGAAGCCGTCGCGCGCCAGCAGCGCGAACGATTCCGGCGGCCCCCACGAACCAGCCGCATACGCATGCGGCTTTTCGCCCAGCGTCTCCCAGCCATTGATGATCGGCTCGACCCATTCCCACGCGGCCTCGAGTTCATCGCGGCGCATGAAGTGCGTCAGGCGGCCGCGCACGACGTCGATCAGCAGGCGTTCGTAGGCTTCGGCGCGGCGCTGCGCGAATGCCGATTGCAGATCGAGATTCAGCGCGACCTGTTGCATCAGCATGCCGCTGCCTGGCTGCTTGGCAAAGATCTGCAGCTTGATGGCTTCTTCGGGCTGCAGCTCGATGACGAGGCGATTGGCAACGCCGCCTGGCGTTTCGGGGAACAGCGGGAACGGCGGATTGGCGAATTCGATGACGATCTTCGACGAGCGGCGCGCCATGCGCTTGCCGGTACGCAGATAGAACGGCACCTTCGACCAGCGCCAGGTATCGATGTGGGCGCGCAGGGCGACGAAGGTCTCGGTATGGCTGTCGGCCGGCACGTTGCTTTCTTCGTGATAGCCCTTGGCTTCCTGGTTGCCGCTCACGCCACGCGAATACTGGCCGCGCACGGTATCGCGCGCGATATCGGCAAGGCCCATGCGGCGCAGCGAGCGCAGTACCTTGAGCTTTTCGTCGCGCACGGCGTCCGGCGAGAGCGACGTTGGCGGTTCCATCGCCACGATGCACAGCAGCTGCATCAGGTGGTTCTGCACCATGTCGCGCATCGCGCCGGCGCTGTCGTAGAAGCCCGCGCGGCTGCCCACGCCGACTTCCTCGGCCACCGTGATCTGCACGCTGGCGATGTTCGGCGCGCGCCACA
>Ga0308158_10001328_pt1 | contig 27237 bp, 28 predicted proteins | sample PhyBR2_FD_201038 | JGI IMG/M metagenome (GOLD analysis project Ga0308158, IMG submission 201038) | Phyllosphere microbial communities from UC Gill Tract Community Farm, Albany, California, United States - DLSLB.R2 | ecosystem: Host-associated > Plants > Phyllosphere > Unclassified | place: USA... | reverse complement strand
TGCCTTGTTTCGCTGGTCACCCGGTTTCGCTGCGCAGGAGGGCTTTCCCGAAGGCCAGCAGGCGCAATGGAACATATCGCCGGGTGACTCGGTGCTGATCCAGCGCCGCGAAGGTGAGCGCTCGACCCTGGCCAAGGCACGCTGGGGGCTGACCCCGCCGTGGTTGACCGACCTGTCGCGGACCCCGGCCCACGCGCGTGCCGAGACGGTGGCCGAGCAGCCGATGTTTCGCGAGGCCCTGCGCCTGCGCCGCTGCCTGATTCCGGCCAACGGTTTCTACGAGTGGCGGGGCAATGTGCGCAAGCGGCCGTTCTGGCTGACGCCGGGAGAGGGTTCGTCGCTGTTTTTCGCAGGTATCTGGGAGGCCTATCCGGTGCAGGAGCAGGTGTGGTTGAGCACGGCGGTGGTGACCCAGCCAGCCATGAGCCAGCGTCGGCCGTTGATCCTCGATGCCGCAGGCCAGGCGGCCTGGCTGGACCCGGAAACGCCTATGGCCATCCTGCAGTCGCTGCTGGCCGCGCCCCAGGCCGCGCTGCGCGAACGCCCCCTGGCGAACCTGGTCAACGACCCCAAACTCAATGCCCCGGAGTGCCTCACCCCGGCGTGATGGCCACCCAAAGACCGCGTCGCTCTTTTCGCGGCCACTGACCGCTCCCACGGGAGGTGTGCTGTGCTGTAGGAGCGGTCATCGGCCGCGAAGCAGTCACCGCGGTGCACCCGTAGGAGCGGTCAGTGGCCGCGAAGCAGTCACCGCGGTGCATCAGGCCGAGTGCCTGCGCAGGTGTCGTGTCCGATATGCACCGTGTAGGATACCGGCAAGTTTCCCAGGAGAGTCCCAATGGGCAAGTTCTTCATTCCAGCCACCTTGGCCGTCAGCGTCCTGCTGGCCGGTTGTCAGGCCGTCAACACCACCAGCTCCGGCGCCGTGGGTGTCGACCGCAAGCAATACATGTTCAGCATGTTGTCCACCGAAGAGGTGAACAAGATGTACGCACAGTCCTACCAGCAGACCTTGACCGAGGCCAGTGGCAAGGGCGTGCTCGACAAGACCAGCGCCGAGGCCAAGCGCGTGCAGGCGATCGCCGATCGACTGATCGCCCAGGCGCCCAAGCTGCGGCCGGATTCGGCGCAGTGGCAGTGGGAGGTGAACCTGATCAAGAGTGACGAGCTCAACGCCAACTGCGGTCCCGGCGGCAAGATCATCGTCTACACCGGCCTGATCGACAAACTGAAGCTGAGCGACGATGAAATCGCCGCCGTGATGGGCCATGAAATTGCCCACGCCCTGCGCGAGCACGGTCGCGAAGCGATGTCCAAGGCCTATGGCATCCAGATGGCGCGCAACGGCGCAGGGGCCTTGCTGGGCCTTGGCGAAGACAGCCTGAAACTGGCCGACACCGTGGTCAATTACAGCCTGACCTTGCCCAACAGCCGCGGCAACGAGAACGAAGCCGACCTGTTCGGGCTGGAGCTGTCGGCGCGCGCGGGATTCGACCCCAACGCCGCCATTACCCTGTGGAACAAGATGACCGCGGCGGCAGGCAGCAACTCGCCACCGGAATTCATGAGCACCCACCCGGCGTCGGCGAGCCGGATATCATCATTGCAGGCGGCGATCCCGAAAGTCATGCCGTTGTATGAGCAGGCGAAGAAGTCCTGATACACCGCGGCGCCTGATTCGCGGCCGCTGACCGCTCCCACATTGATTGGTCCGTGTGAGGACATCCCTCGTGGGAGCGGTCAGCGGCCGCGAAAGCCGTATCACCGATCTTGACGCCTAAACCCAGCCGCTCACCTTCATCGCCTGATAAACGGCGACGAACGCCAGGATGAAAAACGCCCCCGAGGCCAGTCGGCGGATCAACGTCAGCGGCAGCTTGTCGGCCGCGAAATTACCCGCCAGCACCACCGGCACGTTGGCAATCAGCATGCCCAGCGTGGTGCCGATGATGACCATCAGCAGGTGCGGATACTGCGCCGCCAGCATCACCGTCGCGACCTGGGTCTTGTCGCCGATCTCGGCAATGAAGAACGCAATCAGCGTGGTCATGAACGGCCCGTAGCGGCGAGCGGTGTTGGCCTCGTCGTCGTTGATCTTGTCCGGTATCAAGGTCCACAGCGCGGTGGCGGCAAAGCTTGCGGCGAGAATCCAGTGCAATGCGGCGTCCGAGAAGAAGCTGCTGAACCAAGCTCCCACTGCGCCGGCTGCCGCATGGTTGGCCAGGGTTGCAGCGACGATGCCTGCGATGATCGGCCAGGGCTTGCGAAAGCGCGCCGCAAGGATCAGCGCGAGCAACTGGGTCTTGTCGCCAATTTCGGCCAAGGCCACCAGCCCGGTAGGGACAAGCAGGGATTCCAACATCAGGAGCGTTCCTATGGGGGCGGGTCGACACGGCTATGACACGAACAGCCTCCCCGCCCCGGGTAAGGTGTGCGTGTCATAGGTCTTGTCAAACCTGGGCCGTCTGTGCGGCCGCTGGGTCGCACGCGCCATGGCCTGAGGGCCAAGTATGTTGACGCGTGCCTTGCGAGCTGGCGCTCGCGGGAGACTACTCCCCTAGGACGGAGCGGATTCTGCCTAGGGGATCACGATAGGGCAAGAAAATATTTCGCTATTTGACGGCTCGATAAATCTTGAAACCGCGGCCTTCGGACAGCGTCTGGCAACGCCCGAAAGCCCCTTCGATCAGCGGCTGGTAGCGTAGGAAGCTGTTGGCAACCAAGCGAAGTTCGCCACCTTTTTTCAGATGTTGGCTGGATTTTTCCAGCAAGTTTTCAGCGGCATGGTAGTGGGTATGCACGCCTGCGTGGAACGGTGGATTGCTGATGATCGCGTCCAGATGCAGCGGCGCGGCGTCGATACCGTCGCCGGTGATGACGCACGCCTCCAGGCCGTTGGCCGCCAGGGTCAAGCGACTGCTGGCCGTAGCGAAAGCGTCGACATCGAGCATAGTCACCTGGTTGTCCGGGTAGCGGCGCTTGAGACTGGCACCGACCACGCCGGCACCGCAGCCGAAATCCAGCAGATGGCCGCGGGGCAGGCCGTCGATGTGTTCGAGCAGCAGCTCGGTGCCGCGGTCCAGCCGGCCATGGCTGAACACACCCGGCAGGCTGACCACGGTCAACGGCTCGCCGGCGATCTCGAGCTGATAACGCTGGGCCAGGCTTTCCAGCTCCACGGCCTGTGGCGCCTGTTCGACCGTCACCTGCCACAGCTGACAATGGCGTGCGCTGTCCAGCTTGCGCGGCTTGCCGAAACCATGCAGCAGCTTCGCCGCACCCTCGATGCCGCCACGCTTCTCGCCCACCAGGTATAGCTCGCGGCCTTGCAAGCGAGCGGCCAGGGCATTGAGCAGATAGCTGGTCAGGTCACGGGACTTGGGCAGGAACAGAACCGCGCCCTCGAACAGAGTTTCAGGAACGTTCACCCCGAAATGGCTGCGGCCTTCGAAGCGTGCCTCCAACGCCGCCTGATCGCCTGCGTGCCAGCACCAGCCGGCGGCGTTCGGCAACTGGCCGAAGAGGTCGTCGGCCGGCAGCCCGGCCAGCAACAGCTGGCCTTGAAACAGATTGGCCTGACGAAGCAGCACTTCACTGCGCGGGTCCATGGGAGGGCTCCTGGCAAAAGCGCGGATTCTAACAGACCGCGGCCCTTGTCAGACGCTGCGGATGGGCTGGCCGGCGAAGAAGGCCGTGGCGTTTTCCGCCAGTTGGCCAATGATCCGCTGACGTGCCTCGACACTGCCCCAGGCGCTGTGCGGGGTGATGATCAGGCGCGGGATGTCGTCGGCCAGCAGCGGGTTGCCGTCCACCGGCGGTTCCACGCTGAGCACGTCGGTCGCTGCACCGCCCAGGTGGCCGCGGCGCAGGGCATCGGCCAGCGCTTGTTCGTTGATCATGCCGCCGCGTGCGGTGTTGACCACGAAGGCGCTGGGCTTGAGCAGGGCCAGTTCCGGCGCGCCGATCATGTCCCGCGTGTGCTCGTTGAGCGGGCAGTGCAAGGTCAGGGCATCGACCTGCGGCAGCAGTTCGTGCAGCGGCAAGCGATCGGCACGGTCGGGACGACCGGGAATCTGCCCCAGCAGCACGCGCATGCCGAAAGCTTCGGCAAGCTTGGCGACTGCGCCGCCCAGTTCGCCATGGCCCAGCAGGCCGAGGGTCTTGCCTTCCAGTTCGACGATGGGGAAATCCAGCAGGCAGAACTGCTTGGCCCGCTGCCATTTGCCGGCCGCAATGGCCTGCTGGTAGTCAGGCAGTCGCGTTGCCAGTGCCAGCAACAGCATCAGCGTGTGTTGCGCCACCGAGGGGGTGCCGTAGCCTTGGCAGTTGCACACGGTGATACCCAGCTTGCGCGCGGCCTCGAGGTCGACGTTGTTGGTGCCGGTGGCCGACACCATTACCAGCTTCAGGTCAGGGCAGGCCTGCAGGGTCGCGGCGTCCAGGGCGATCTTGTTGCTGATGACCACGTTCAGGCCGCGCAAACGCTCGGGTAGTTGCTCAGGTGTCGTGCTGGGGTAGAACTGCAGGTCTTCGAAGCACGCCTTGAGCGCGGAGGGGTCCAGGTCACCCAGGTCCAGGGAGCTGTAGTCGAGGAAGGCGGCACGGGTAGCGGGCATGGGTGAACCTCTTGAAGTGGTTGTGGATGTTCTACCATAGCTGCTGGATGAAAATCTTGTGGCCCGGGCTGCCCGCGTGCGGTAGCGTCGATGGCCGTTTTGAGCAATCACCGCGTTTGCAACCACCGCGCCTGGAGCCTGCTGTCATGTACTGGACCGAATTTCTCACCGTCGCCTTCATCCATCTGCTGGCAGTGGCCAGCCCCGGTCCGGACTTCGCGGTGGTCGTGCGCGAGAGCGTCAGCCATGGTCGTCAGGCCGGCCTGTGGACCGCGCTGGGTGTGGGCACGGCGATCTTCGTGCACGTGGGCTATTCATTGCTGGGGATCGGCTTGATCGTGTCCCAGTCCATCGTGCTGTTCAACGCCTTGAAATGGGCCGCTGCCGCGTACCTGCTGTACATCGGCTTCAAGGCCCTGCGCGCCAAGCCCGCACCTGTCGGCGAGCCCACCAGCAGCACGGTGCCCGTCCAGCGCACGGCCAAGGGCGCCTACGTGGCCGGGTTTATGACCAATGGCCTGAACCCCAAGGCCACCTTGTTCTTTCTGTCCCTGTTCACCGTGGTGATCAGCCCGCACACGCCACTGCCGGTTCAGGCCGGTTACGGGGTGTACCTGGCGTTGGCCACGGCGCTGTGGTTCTGCCTGGTAGCCATGTTGTTCAGCCAGCGCCGGGTTCGCGAAGGCTTTGCCCGTATGGGGCATTGGTTCGACCGAGCCATGGGGGTGGTCCTGGTGGCGCTGGGGGTGAAGATCGCCCTGAGCGAAATACGCTGAAAGCGGCCGGCCACCCGCGCCGGCTATCGCTGTTGGCCGGTTATAATGACCGCGCAGCGCCTCTTGCCAGCACCCCAATGAACATGGAACAGCGTCGATGAATTCAGTACAGGTGCCCTGTCGCCGGGCCAGATTATCCCTGGCAGTTGGTTTGGCGACGCTTGCCGGCCCGGCGCTTGCCGTCAGTTTCAACATCGGCGAAATCGAAGGGCAGTTCGATTCCTCGTTGTCGGTCGACAGCCGTTGGTCCACCGCCGGCGCGAATCGCCACCTGATCGGCGTCAACAATGGTGGGTCGGGCCTGTCGCAGACCGGCGACGACGGTCGCCTGAATTTCAGCAAAGGTGAAACCTTTTCCAAGGTCTTCACGGGCCTGCACGGCCTGGAATTGAAGTACGGCGACAGTGGCGTGTTCATCCGCGGTAAGTACTGGTACGACTTCGAACTCAAGGACGAAGGCCGCCGCTTCAAGGACATCGATGACAGCCATCGCAAGCAGGCCGCGCAGTCTTCCGGCGGGCAGATTCTCGATGCGTTCGTCTACCACAACTACGCCATTGCCGAGCAGCCGGGCGCCGTTCGCCTGGGCAAGCAAGTGGTCAGTTGGGGCGAGGGCACCTTCATCCAGAACGGTATCAATGCGCTCAATCCGATCGACGTCTCGGCCTTCCGCCGACCGGGTGTGGAGATCAAGGAAGGGCTGGTCCCGGTCAATCTGTTCTACGTCTCCCAGAGCCTGACCGACAATCTTTCGGCCGAGGCCTTCTATCAACTGGAATGGGACCAGACGGTTTCCGACAACTGCAGGACGTTCTTTGCGCAGACCGACGTCGCCGCCGACGGCTGCAGCGACAACCTGCGCGTGCTGGGCAAGCGCTCGGGCCTGCCGCCGGCTGCCCTGTCAGCGCTTACTGCTGCCGGTGTGGACGTGAATGAAGAAGGCGTGCTGGTGCGCCGCAGTGGGGACCGCGATGCGCGCGATGGTGGCCAGTTCGGCGTCGCGCTGCATTACAACTACGACCCGTTGGACACCGAGTTCGGTGCCTACTTCATGAACTACCACAGCCGCTCGCCAGTGTTCAGTGCCAGTGGCGCATCCGCCGCGACCTATGCGGCGGCAGCACGCGCCGGGGCGCTGGGACCTTCGCTGGTGGCTGGCGATTCCAGCTACTTCTATGATTACCCCGAAGACATCCGCCTCTACGGGCTGAGCTTTTCCACCACGCTGCCCACCGGCACCGCCTGGAGTGGCGAGGTCAGCTATCGCCCCAACGCACCGGTGCAGCTCAACACCACGGACGTTCTTCTGGCCGGTGTACGTCCGCTGGGTGGCGCCTACGGCAATGCATCGCTGCTCGACGGTACGCCCGGCGAGGACCTGAAAGGCTACCGCCGCAAGGAAATCACCCAGCTGCAGACCACCCTGACGCATTTCTTCGATCAGGTCATGGGCGCGGACCGATTGACGGTGGTGGGCGAGGTCGGGGTTACCCATGTCGGCGGCCTGGAGAGCACGTCGCGCGCGCGCTACGAGCGCGACGCAGTCTTCGGCCCCGGCGCCTTGCCCGCCACCGGTGGCCTGGACACCTGCGCGGCCATTCTCAACAGCGGCACCCTCGCTGCGGCAGGGCCGGGCACCTCGACCAGCAACCGCTCGCGCAATTGCACCGATGGCGGTTTCACCACCAGCACGTCATGGGGCTATCGCGCTCGCGCCATCTGGGATTACAACAACGTCTTCGCCGGAGTCAACCTGCGGCCCAGTGTGGCCTGGTCGCACGATGTGTCCGGGTATTCGCCCGGCCCCGGCGGCAACTTCGAGGAAGGCCGCAAGGCGGTCAGCCTCGGGCTCGATGCCGAGTACCAGAACACCTACACGGCGAGCCTTTCGTACACCAACTTCTTCGACGGCAAGTACACCACGGTGGATGATCGCGACTTTCTTGCACTCGGCTTTGGCGTGAAGTTCTGAGCCGCTTTTCCCTGTCTGGAGGTTACTCAAACAACCGGACGTGTGCCGTCAATGTGCCTACCTGGCAGGCTCGTGTCAGAATGGCACACGCGTGTGCAGCGCAAGCCGCCTGCGGCGCAACGGGGAATCTTTCCCGGTTTTGGCCCTCCAAGTGAGTCTGAGGTCCACGACCCGCCGCCGCATTTTCGTCACGCAGATGTCCGTCTCAAATTTCCGCCTTGTAGTAGGAGTTGCCATGTTTACCTCGCGTCGCTTGATCACTGCCGCCGCTGCCATCGCCCTGTTGTCCGGGTGTGCGTCGCAGAATCCGTATGAAAACCAGGGCCAGGCCCAGGGTTCGTCGGGCATCAGCAAAACGGCCAAGTATGGCGGGCTCGGTGCACTGGCCGGTGCCGTGGCCGGCGCTGCCATCGACCACAACAACCGTGGCAAGGGCGCGCTGATCGGCGCTGCCGTGGCCGGTGCCGCTTCGGCCGGCTATGGCTACTACGCCGACCGTCAGGAAGCTGCGCTGCGTGAAAGCATGGCCAACACCGGTGTGGAAGTGCAGCGCCAGGGCGACCAGATCAAGCTGATCATGCCGGGTAACATCACGTTCGCCACCGACTCGTCGAACATTTCCAGCAGCTTCTACAGCCCGCTGAACAACCTGGGCAATTCGTTCAAGCAGTTCAACGAGAACAACATCGAGATCGTCGGCTACACCGACAGCACCGGCAGCCGCCAGCACAACATGGACCTGTCGCTGCAGCGCGCCCAGGCGGTCAGCAATTACCTGACGTCCCAAGGCGTCGACGGCTCGCGCCTGTCGGTACGCGGCGCAGGCCCCGACCAGCCGATCGCCAGCAATGCCGACGCCAATGGCCGTGCCCAGAACCGCCGCGTCGAGGTCAACCTCAAGCCGATTCCAGGCCAGCAGTACTCGCAGCCAGCCCAGCAGTAGCAATCACTGCAAGGCTTGGAAAAATCCCGCTCTGGCAGCGGGATTTTTTGTGGGCGGTCAGTCGGCCTCGAGCCGCGCCAGCGTTGCGTCCTTCTGCGTCCACAAGGTATTCACCCACGTCTGGAACAGCGCACGATAGGCCTCGTCCTGGTCATAGCTGTGGCCGATGAACTGCGCAGGAATCGGCAGTTCCTCGAACAGCACGTGAATCTCGCCGACCCGGCCGCACAGCAGGTCCCAGAAACCGGGCGCGCCCTGGGGGTAGAAAATCGTCACATTGACCATCGATTGCAATTGCTCGCCCATGGCGTCCAGGACAAAAGCAATGCCACCGGCCTTGGGCTTGAGCAGATGGCGAAACGGTGATGCCTGGGCAGCGTGCTTGGCTTGGGTGAAGCGGGTGCCTTCGGCGAAATTGAAGATGGCGGTCGGCTTGCCGCGAAACTTGGCGCAGGCACGGCGAGTGGTAAGCAGGTCTTCGCCTTTCTTTTCCGGATGCTTGGCCAGGTAGGCCTTGGAGTAGCGTTTCATGAACGGAAAGCCCAGCGCCCACCAGGCCAGGCCGATGACAGGTACCCAGATCAGCTCGCGCTTGAGAAAGAACTTCAGCGGCCGAATGCGTCGGTTGAGCACGTATTGCAGCACCAGGATATCGACCCAGCTCTGATGGTTGCTGGTCACCAGGTAGGAGTGCTGGTAGTCCAGCCCCTGCAGGCCTTCGACCTTCCAGTGGATACCGCCGAGCAGGTTCATCCAGGCCTTGTTGTTGCTGATCCAGGCTTCGTGGATATGGCGCATCAGTTCGTCGGTCAGCCGCTGCGCTGCCGCGAACGGCAAGCACAGTTTGACCAGGCTGACGATGAACAGCGGCGTGCAGCAGACGATGGTGTTCAGGGCCAGCAGCAGCGCGGCGCACAGCCCGGTGAGAATTCGCACGATGGTTTTCCTAGAGGTCGATGACGCGGTTGGCCTGGATGGCGGTCAGGGCAATGGTGTAGACGATGTCGTCGACCTGGGCGCCCCGCGGCAGGTCGTTGACCGGTTTGCGCAGCCCTTGCAGCATCGGCCCCAGGCTGACGCAATCGGCGCTGCGCTGGACCGCCTTGTAGGTGGTGTTGCCGGTGTTCAGGTCGGGGAACACGAACACCGTCGCACGGCCGGCGACGCGGCTGTCCGGGGCCAGTTGGCGCGCCACGTTTTCGTTGGCGGCCGCGTCGTACTGCAACGGACCGTCGATCAGCAGGTCGCGCTGTATCTCCTGCGCCAGCTGGGTGGCCTCGCGCACTTTCTCGACTTCTTCGCCACTGGCCGAGTTGCCGCTCGAATAACTGATCATCGCCACCCGCGCGGCAATCCCGAAGGCTTCGGCAGAGTCGGCGCTTTGCAGGGCGATTTCCGCCAGTTCGGCGGCACTCGGATGAGGGTTCATCACGCAGTCGCCATACACCAGCACCTGGTCGGGAAATAGCATGAAGAACACCGAGGACACCAGGCTGCAGCCCGGCGCGGTCTTGATCAACTGCAAGGCGGGGCGGATGGTGTTGGCGGTGGAGTGAATGATGCCCGAAACCAGGCCGTCCACTTCATCGAGCGCCAGCATCATGGTGCCGATCACCACGTTGTCTTCCAGCTGCTGTTCGGCCATGGGCGCGTTGAGGCTCTTGCTCTTGCGCAGCGCCACCATCGGCTCCACGTAGCGACCACGGATCAGGTCGGGATCGAGTATCTCCAGCCCCTCGGGCAGCTCGATGCCCTGGGCACTGGCCACCGCCTGCACCTCGGCCGGCTTGGCCAGCAGTACGCAGCGGGCAATGCCACGGGTCTGGCAGATGGCCGCTGCCTGAATGGTCAACGGATCGTGGCCTTCGGGCAGGACGATGCGCTTGTCGGCCTGTTGCGCGCGCTGAATCAGTTGATAGCGGAACACGGCGGGCGACAGGCGCAACTCGCGCGGCGTGCCGCAGCGCTGATGCAGCCACTGGGCATCCAGGTGACCGGCGACGAAATCGGTGATGATCTCCGCGCGCTCGCGGTCATCGATGGGGATTTCCTTGTTCAACTGGTTCAGACGCGTGGCGGTGTCGTAGGAGCCGGTGCTCACCGACAGCACCGGCAGGCCGGCCTGCAGCGCTCCCCGGCACAGTTCGAGGATGCGCGGGTCGGGCAGGGTGTCGCTGGTCAGCAGCAACCCGGCCAGGGGCATGCCGTTCATGGCGGCAAGGCTCACCGCCAGGATGATGTCGTCACGGTCGCCCGGGGTCACGACCAGAACCCCCGGCTTGAGCAACTGCACGGTGTTGAGCACGGTCCGCGCGCAGATGATGATCTTGGTCATGCGCCGCTGCTCGTAGTCGCCGGCGTTGATCACCTGGGCACCGAGCAACTCGGCCACGTCACGCGTGCGTGGCGCATTCAGGTCGGCCTGGTAGGGGATGCAGCCGAGCAGGCGAAAGTCACCACCGCGCAGCAGGGGCGAGTGCTCCTTGAGGCGCGCGGCGAACACGTCCATGCCTTCATCGGTGCGCACCTTGTTGAGGATCACGCCCAGCACCTTCGGATCGCGCGGGCCACCGAACAGCTGCGCCTGCAACTCGACGCGGCCGGAAAGCTCGGCGAGCACTTCGTTCTCGGCGCTGGAGACCAGTACCACGTCGGCATCCAGGCTTTTCGCCAGGTGCTGATTGACCCTGGCGGCATAACTGGCGTGGCGGGTCGGCACCATGCCTTCGACGATGACCACATCGTTGCCTACGCAGGCTTGCTGGTAGAGCGTGAGGATCTCTTCGAGCAGCTCGTCGAGCTGACCGTCGCCCAGCATGCGTTCCACATGGGCCAGGCCCAAAGGCTTGGGCGGCTGCAGGCCATGGGTGCGGGCAACCAGTTCGGTCGAGCGTTCCGGACCCAGGTCGCCAGGGTGTGGCTGGGCGATGGGCTTGAGAAAGCCGACCTTCAGGCCGGCGCGTTCCAGGGTACGTACCAGCCCCAGACTGATGGAGGTCAGGCCTACGCCGAAATCGGTCGGCGCGATGAAGAAAGTTTGCATGCGAGCTTCTCGGGTGAGCTTTGGGCTGCACGCTACAAGCATCACGCCACACGCCGCAAGTAGAAACGAATCGCGCCAGGGGCAGTCATATCTTTCATGGCACGTGCCACAGTCCCCTACGGGCTTGGACAGTGCAGCGAGTCATCCACTGGCCGAGTGGGTTCGCTTTCGAGCCAACCCTTGGTTACACTTGGTCGTTCTACATTCTTATGCAAAAGGTCTTACCTCATGCTGATCGCCGCCAACAAGGCTGTCTCCATCGAATACACCCTGACCAACGACGCCGGTGAGGTTATCGACAGTTCCGCCGGCGGCGCGCCGCTGGTTTATCTGCAGGGCGCCGGCAACATTATTCCCGGTCTGGAAAAAGCGCTGGACGGTAAGCAGGTCGGCGACGACCTGGACGTGGCCATCGAGCCTGAAGACGCCTACGGCGAATACGCAGCCGAATTGGTCAGCACCTTGTCGCGCAGCATGTTCGAAGGCGTCGACGAACTGGAAGTGGGCATGCAGTTCCACGCTTCCGCGCCCGATGGCCAGATGCAGATCGTGACCATCCGTGATCTGGACGGCGACGACGTCACCGTCGACGGCAACCACCCGCTGGCCGGCCAGCGCCTGCACTTCAAGGTCAAGGTCGTCGACATCCGCGACGCCAGCCAGGAAGAAATCGCGCACGGCCACGTGCACGGTGAAGGTGGTCACCACCATTGATCTGCGCGGCGTGCTTTTCAAAGCCGCCAAGTGGATTGAATGAAAAAAAGGGACTCGTCGCTGACGCGTCCCTTTTTTCATTATGGAGCCCGTATCTGCTGACTGGCTTGGCCTCTGAAGGGGCTGCTCTTGGCCCTTGCAGCATGGACAGCTCACTGCGGCACACTACCGATAGGTCAAGGTGAACGTCGCTGTAGCCTGTGCAGGGCCTCCAGTCACAGTGGCCGCGGTCTTGTAGTAGCGCGCCACCAGGGCCACCTCGTAGGGCCCCGCTGTCGATGACGAGCCGTCCAACAGACGAGAGCCCAATGCCACCGGCACACCTTTGTGCAGCACCTGTACGCCGATACCCGTTGCAGACCCGCTTATGCGATCCAGTGCCAGCACGCCCTGAGCACCGCTAGGCGTGCCATCGATTTGGACATTGACCCTGGCGTTGGCATCGCAGTCGAGCGGGATACTGAAGGGCACGTCGGGCGAGGTCGAGGCCGGGCCGGTGAACCGCTCGATCCTGACATGACCCAGGGACACGGGAATGTTGGGTTGAGTCACGGCACAGGCAATCACGGTGATTGGAAGGGGCGCTCGAATTGCGATCTGGTTCAGCGGAGCATTGACGGCGGTGCTTACCGGGGTCTTGTAGTTGTACAAGAAAGTCCATGCCGGAAACTGGCCTGAAGCGACAGGTCCGGTCTTGATCAGCTGAAACGTATCGTGCAGCTGTACGGTGCCGACTGACGGCACGCCTCGGCCACCGGGCCAGGCATTGAGCGGCTGCCGGGTCCATGTGGCAGTCGTGCCCGTATGGCTAGTGATGTTGACCCACCTGATGCCCAGCCCGGCAACGGGTGTTGCCCTTACTGCGGCTATGGACGTAGGCCCGTAATCGCGGTTCAGCGGTGAGGGAAACACCTGCCAGCTGTGGTCCCTGGGACTCAGCCCTGCCGCGTTGCACGTCACTGAGGTATTCACTATACCGGTGGCCACGACGGCGCCAATCGGCATGTCGCGCTGCATGACGATGGGGCTGGCAAACGTAAGCCGCTGGTCGGACGCGGTGCAATGGGCCAACGCTGCAGGCAGCCAGCCCATCGAGGCGATCAAGGCCGACAGGCAGGCTGCCCAATGGGGATTGGGCATTGGTTGTTCTGGCTTCATGACTGGCACCCCACGATTCTGCATATCAGTTTGCGCAGACGGCACTGAGGGTCTTCACCCAGGCCGCCGATGGGGCATCCACCAGCGATAATCCCGCGCTGCAGGACTGCTTCGCTTCGGTGCCCCACTTCACCTGCACCCGTGCCTTGCGCGGCACGCCGCTCAAGTACAGTTCCCCCCGTGCGCCGACGATGCCGGAGCCGATCGCCTGCCCGTTGTCCATGCCGTCTTGCTCAGCGAACAACGTCGCCGTAGCGCCGAAGGGTACGAATCCGTTGCCCGTTCGTAACGTCACCAGCGCCCGGCTGCCGATGCGCGTCTCGAATTCGGCGAGCACCACGGCGCCTTGAGTAGGCACCACGGTTTTTACCGTGTCGGCGAGGTCCACGTTTTCATCCAGGGTCTCAGGCCAGAGCGCTACCCGGTTTTCACGATAGGTGGTGGCATAGGGCACCACGGCATAACCACGGCGGTCGGTTTCGATACCCGGTTGATTTTGCACGCGCACGCCGGCCGCACCGGGTGCCCTGACCAGGGTGACGGTGTGACCCAGAGGTTGGGACAGGGTCACGCCATACCGATGAGCGATCAATCCGCCTCGCAGGCCAGCGCTGTATTGCTGGCTGCTGCCGGTATAGCTGTAGGCGGCCTGCACTTCGCCGTTGGTCCCTTTGTAGGTCGCATGGGTACCGCCTCCGTGACCTTTGCCCTGATCACCGTAGCTTTGCCGAACTGCGTAGTTCAGGTTGTTGTTTTCCAGGGCCTGACCGTTGACGGCGACGCTTTGCGACGTGCCGTGGCGGCTGCCGGTCTGGGTGCTGGAGGTCAGCCAGCTACTGCCGAGGGTGCTCAAGGGTATCTGGACGCCGAGGGCATATTGTCGATCCGACCCGTGGCCGCCGGGGGTGATGGAGTGGGTGGCGGTGAGTCCCAGGGTGACGCCGTTCTTCAGGCTGACGTTGTAGCTGGCACTGGCGTTGCGCTCGGTGCCTCGCATTCTCCAGTAATCCTGCTGGAAGGCATTGACGTGCAGGCTGCCGTATTCACCCAGCAACTGACTGAGCTGCACCTGCATCCTGCTGCGCTTGTGGTAGCCCCAGCGGCCGAGATCCGTTGCGCCGGGGGCAATCTCGTTGGCTTCGTTGAAGTCGTAGAAGCCAGCGGTGGAATACCGATAGCCGGCCACGGTGAACGTGGTGCCACTCTGGAACAGGTCCTTGGCGTACTGCACGCGATACGACTGGCCCCGATGCGTGCGTTTGTCCTGCAGGCGCGCAGTGGCCTGGGTCGCGTCGAACGACACCGATCCCAGGCTTCCCAGGCTTTTTCCCAACCCGGCCAGGCCTGAAGCGTAATCCGCACTGCCGGTGACGCCGCCGTAGACCGTAGTGGCGCTGCTCAAGCCATAGGCCGCACTGGCCTGGCCAAAGCTCGGCTCGTTGGCACCGGCATAGGGAGAGCGATACCGGCCGCCAGTGAATTCGTAGCGCAGGCGGGCCTCGCGTTGCATCAACGGTACCGAGGAGTAAGGCTGGGTATAGGTGCGTGTTTTTCCGTTGTCTTCGCGAACGGTCACTTGCAAGTCGCCCGAGCCGGCCGTGGCATACAAGTCGCGAATCACATAGGGGCCAGGCGCCACGTAGGTCTGGTAGATCATGTAGCCATTCTGGTGCACGGTGATCTGCGCACTGCCGTCGGCAACCCCTCGCACCACAGGGGCAAAGCCGCGCTGGCTGTCGGGCAGCATGCTGTCGTCGGAGGTCAACTGGGCGCCACGGAACTGGATCGCTTCGAATATCGTGCCCGAGGTGCTGCCTTCGCCCAGGCTGAGTCGGGCTCCCAGGCGCTGGATATCGCGTTGGGCGTACGTATTGATGCTTTGCCAACGGCGGTGGCTGCCCTGGCCGAGCGTATCCTCGAGGCGTTCCTCGCTTGCTTGAAAACCGGGCCTGCCTTTGTGCTGGGTATAGGTGTAGGTCGAGTTGTTACGCAAACGCCATGCACCCAGGTTGATTCCGGTACCCAGGTTCAGGAAAGCGTTGTCGGTGACGCCATGGCCGTCTTGGCGATGGCGCGCGCCGGTCAGGTTGTAGTTCAGCACGAAGGCGGACAGGCCAGGATCCCAGCGAGACGGATCGACGGCGTTGCGCGCATCGAAACGCAGTGAGGCCTGCGGCACCCCTATGTCCAGACGCTGTTTTGCGAAATCGAATTGCGTCGTCGCCTCAGGAATGTACTTGCCCGGATGGGTAACGATGGCCTGGGCATCGAGCGTCGTCAGCGATGCGAAGGCTTGCGTATGGATGCCCATGTCGTTCAGCTCTTGCACCGTCAATTGTGGGCGCAGTGTGTTGTCTTCCACGACAAAGGTGACGTTGCGGCTACCGACTCGCTTGTGGTTGAGGTAGATGTCCACCCAATACTCGCCTGGCAATTGTTCGCCCCGTGAAAAGGCATCCAAGTCGGCGGCCACACCGCCACCCCTGGCGTCCAGCGCGTGCGGGTTGAAGTACAGCGAGCCTTCCGCGCGAGCCGGCAGCGGTGAAAGCATCCAATACCCATCTATCAGGCAAGCCCACAGAGCAATCGCCTTCGGCCCTGGCGTCCAGCGGCTGCATAGCCGTGGCGCACTCGCTGCGGATGGCCGAAGGCGGCAGGGCCGGCTCATCATCGGCAGACCTCTTCGGTACGCCCGCCGTAGTCGTTGATTGCACGCCAGCTCACCCGGCCAGGCGAGTTGGGTGGCACCTTCAGCGAAAAGGTGCCGAAGGGAGCAACCATGGCGGGTTCCGCCTGCGCCTGGCCGTCCAGGTACACATCGAAAAAAGAGATGAAGTGCGGGGTCGGGTTGGTGAACGTCAACCGATCACCAGTGCGCGTCACGGTGAGCTGCCTATAGGCCTCTGCTGCACTGGCTCTAAGGGATATAGGGCGATAAATCATCTTGATGCGGGTGCGCACGGATATCTGTAGCTGATTGGGTTGATCATGGGTGGCAGCGATGGACTTGACGTTCAACCAATAAAGGCTTTCTCGGTCTTGCGGTACTTCTCCGGTATTGACGACACGCAGTAGGTTTTCTTGGCCAGGATCAAGTCGAAACAAGGGAGGGGTGACGATAAAAGGTATGGCAGAGCTCGTTTCATCTTCTCCCTGGTCGAGCCAGGACTGAATCAAATAGGCGACGTCTTTTTCCGGGTTCTTCAATGGCAGGCTGCTTTCACGCCGGCCTGCATCATAAATAAGCCGCGTGCCTCCCACTTCAACCCCAGCAAGCACCGGGTCCATGAAAGTGAAGGCAAGCAGCGTGGTGAACAAGGTGCGAATCTTCCACATCGGGGCAGGTCTTCTTCATCGCTATCGAAGGGAGCGGGGTACGCAGAGCGGCAAACCGCTCTGCGGTGCAGACGAGCGCGAACGGCAGGGTTCAGTTGTAGTCCAGGGTGAAGGTGGCCACGGCATTGGCCGGGCCGCCGGTGATAGCGCTCACGTCGGCGGTTGCTACGTATTTGGCCGTGAAGTCCAGGCGGGCGGAAGCGCCGCTTGCCGGAGCAGCGATACCCAGCGACTTGGTGCCGAGCGGGACCAGCGTACTGCCGTCGCTCTCGAACAGGCCGATACCTACCCCGGCGGCCGCACCGGTGCTGGCCGTCAAGCCCAGCAGCTGATTGTTGCCTGCCGCAGGACGACCATCGAAACGCAGGGCAACGCGCGTCACCGCAGGGTTGCAGGAATTGAAAACAACGGAAAAAGGCGCCGAGGACGCACGGTCGCCAGCATTGACGAAGGCCGCCTTGTTGACGGTACCGAGAGCAACGTTCTGTGTTGCAGAACCTGGCTCCACGGTACAGGCACCCTCAAGGACGGTGCCCGTGAAGTTGATCGTGCCATCAGCACTGTGGGCCATGGGTGCCAGGCACGCAGCGACCATGAAAGTGCTGGAAAACAGGATAGTACGCATTCTGGAAGTCTCCAGTCGTTCAACGATTAAACAGGGAGTAGGAAATATCCCAGGCAGAACGAAAGAGTAAATAAGTTCACGTTTTCATTTGGCCTGGACGTGTTTCATTCGCAGGAATATGCATTGCCGAGAACGAGGCAAATATAGAGGATGTCGCTCGATTATATTTCTTATTGCTGTGTAGGAATGTTCCTTGAAACATGTTGATTATGTATAAGTAACTGGATTGGGCAGTGCCCATCGAGACAAGTAACGGGGCCTGTCGAGGGGTTTGTCAGTGGCGAACGATCGCCCGCGGCCTGGCTCATGGTCGGGGTAACTCTACCGTTGGCGGCAGTCAGCTGCGGGTGGCTGGCGGCGTTGCCTGGGTATGAGCGACGTCTGCTAAGGGCCAGTGCTCGCGGGCGCGCGCCAGGTGTTTCTCGAGCTGATCGACGATCGCCTCCCAACCCTGCAATCGGGCATGCCGGCGCGCATTGAGACGGACCCTGCGCAGGTTTTCTTCATCTTCCAGCAGCCAGCCGGCGGCTTCCAGAAAGGCCGCCTCGTCGCCAGGCATGGCCAAGGCGCCGCTGTGGCCGTGGCGAATGTGCTGAGCCGCGGCGGCCTCATCATAGGCCACCACGGCCAACCCCGAGGCTTGCGCTTCCAGGACCACGTTGCCGAAGGTCTCGGTGAGGCTGGGAAACACGAAGATGTCACCGCTGGCGTAGTGTTCGGCAAGCTGTTCGCCACGCAACGCACCACAGAACAAAGCCTCAGGAATTTGTCGTTGCAGATCGCTTCGTCGACCGCCATCGCCGATCACGATCAACCGGATCGCCCGCTGTGGGTAATGTGCCTGCAGATAGGCACAGGTACGCGCAAGCAGGTCCAGGTTTTTCTCGTGTGCCAGGCGTCCGACATGCAGAATGGCCAGGTCGCCTTCCGCCAGTCCCCAACTCTGGCGCAATGCCGTGCTGCGCCGCGCAGGGTGGAACAGCTGACTGTCGACGCCGCGTGCCAATAGCTGCAACCGCTCGAAACCGCGTCGCTGCAACTCCAGGCGTTGGCTGATGCTGGGCACCAGGGTCAGGGCGGTGCGCCTGTGAAACCCGCGTAGATACTGCGTCAGCAGACGCGCCAGCAGGCCCAGCCCGCCTTGCGCGGCGTATTGCTGGAAGTTGGTGTCAAAGCTGCTGACCACCGGAATGCCCAAACGCCGAGCCGCACGCACAGCGCTTAGGCCCAAGGGCCCTGGGGTCGCTACATACACCACCTCGGGCCGCGTCGAGCGCCAGCGCCGCAGCAGCCGGCGCATGCACGACGCGCCCCATTGCAACCCCGGATACCCCGGGATCGGCCAGCCCCGACACAGCATTGCATCATCATCGCTTGCCCCGTCCTGGGCTTGCCGCGGACGCACCACCTCCACCCGATGACCACGACTGCGCAATCCGTCGTGCAAATAGCCAAGCGTGCTGGCAACCCCGTTGAACTCGGGTGGGAAGGTTTCGGTAACCAGGGCAATATGAAGAGGGGGTACTGTCATCAAGACAGTCTCCAAGCGTCGCATGACGTTGGTGTGTCGCATTCATGAGAAATTCGTGACGCCGGTACCGGCGATGCGAGCCGCAGTCGGCCGCACCGCCAGGGCTCATCCGCGCTCACGCACCCAGAACAACGTCGCGCCCGCCACCGCTGCCGGCATCATCAGCACGTTCACGCCCGGGATCAGCAAAGCCAGGTAAACGATCCCGCCGAAGCTCAGGCTGCGCCAGCGCTTTTGGCGCAGCCAGGCGAGCATGTCCTGCCAGCTCATCTTGTGGTTGTCGGCAGGGTAGTCGATGTACTGGATCGCCATCATCCAGATGCCGAACAGCAACCACAGGGGGGCGGCAATGATGTTGAGTATCGGGATGAACGACAGGACGAACAGCGCCAGCGCGCGTGGCAGGAAATAGCTCAGCTTGCGCGCTTCACGGGCCAGCGTGCGCGGGATCATTTCCAGCAGTTCGGTCCAGCTAAACGCCGGGAAATCGTCCTTGCCCCGTGCGACGACCTCGACCTTTTCCGAGAGAAACCCATTGAACGGTGCCGCGATGATATTGGCCAGCATGGTGAAACTGAAGAACACCATGAAAGCCACGAGCACGGCGAACAGCGGCCAGAGTATGAAACTAAGAAAGCCCAGCCAGTGTGGCAGGCTCTGGATCAGGTGGTCGACCCACCCACTGAACAGGTGGCCGGCGAAGTAGATCAGACCAATGAACAGCGCCAGGTTGATACCCAATGGCAGCAGCACAAACGCGCGCAGTCCTGGGGACAAGACCATTTTCAGGCCTTCGCGCAGGTATTGCGGGCCGGACAGTGCAGGGACAGGCATGGACAACTCCGAGACAGGGAAAACCTGCTGACAGTACCGGCTTTGCCAACGCTCGGGAACCGCGGCAATGGCCGGTAACAACCTTGCTGGATGTATCCGCACCGGCGGTATTGGCATAGAGGAGCGCTATAGACGGGATTGCCAAAGGGTATTTCCCTAATGAGGCCCACCTCGTTAAGCTTGCCCCCATCAAATTTAAAACCTTCCCATCTTCGCTTCCAAGGAGTTCGCCATGAGCATTCTGGTCAACCGCCAAGCCCCCGACTTCGACGCCGCTGCGGTATTGGGCGATGGTTCGATCGTCGACAGCTTCACGTTGTCTTCCCTGCGGGGCAAGTACGTGGTGTTGTTCTTCTGGCCGCTCGATTTCACCTTCGTGTGCCCATCGGAAATCATTGCCCACAACAACCGCATCGCCAAGTTCCGCGAGCTGGGTGTCGAGGTGGTCGGCGTGTCCATCGACTCGCAGTTCACCCACCATGCCTGGCGCAGCACGCCAGTTGAGAAGGGCGGTATCGGCGAAGTCGAATTCACCATGGTCGCCGACGTCAAGCATGAGATCGTCCGTGCCTACGGCGTCGAGCACGAAGATGGCGTGGCCCTGCGTGCCTCGTTCCTGATCGACCAGCAAGGCGTGGTGCAGCACCAGGTGGTCAACAACCTGCCGCTGGGCCGCGATGTCGACGACATGGTGCGTCTGGTCGAAGCGCTGCAGTTCACCGAACAGCACGGCGAAGTCTGCCCGGCTGGCTGGCGTCCGGGCCAGAAAGGCATGAAGGCCGACGCCCAGGGCGTCGCCGACTACCTGGCGGGCAACGCCAAGAGCCTGTAAGCGGCTAAATCGCTTTCAGCTCGAGATCAAGTTTACGGGCTGGCGGCATTCAACCTTCCCCAAGGTGTCTTGCCAGTCCTTTTTATTCCAGCCGCACCGGATCGGCGTCAATGTCCGGCAGTCAGGAGTTAGTCATGTCTCAAGTGCGTCATTCCCGCGTGATCATCCTGGGTTCCGGCCCTGCCGGTTACAGCGCGGCCGTCTACGCTGCCCGCGCCAACCTCAAGCCGCTGCTGATCACCGGCATGCAGGCCGGTGGTCAGTTGACCACTACCACCGAGGTCGACAACTGGCCCGGCGACCCCCATGGCCTGACCGGCCCGGCGCTGATGGAGCGCATGCGCGAGCATGCCGAGCGCTTTGAAACCGAGATCGTCTTCGACCATATCAATGCCGTGGACCTGGCCGCCAAGCCGTTGACCCTGACGGGCGACAGCGCGACCTACACCTGTGACGCCCTGATCATCGCCACTGGCGCCAGTGCACGCTACCTGGGTCTGCCCTCGGAAGAAGCCTTCATGGGCAAGGGCGTTTCGGCCTGCGCGACTTGCGATGGCTTCTTCTACCGCAACCGTGAAGTCGCGGTGGTCGGTGGCGGCAACACGGCAGTCGAAGAGGCGCTGTACCTGGCCAACATCGCCAGCAAAGTAACCTTGGTGCACCGTCGCGATACCTTCCGCGCCGAAAAGATTCTGATCGACAAGCTGCATGCGCGGGTAGCCGAAGGCAAGATCGAGCTCAAGCTCAACGCTACCCTGGAAGAAGTCTTGGGCGACAATATGGGCGTGACTGGTGCGCGTCTGCGCAACAATGACGGGATTGCAGAAGAGCTGAAGGTAGACGGTGTGTTCATCGCGATCGGCCACACGCCGAACACTTCGCTGTTCGACGGCCAACTGGCGCTCAAGGATGGCTACATGGTGGTGCAGGGCGGGCGTGAAGGCAACGCCACCGCCACCAGCGTCGACGGTGTGTTCGCGGCCGGTGACGTGGCCGACCATGTGTACCGCCAGGCGATTACCTCGGCCGGTGCCGGCTGCATGGCTGCACTGGATGTCGAGCGCTATCTGGACGGGCTGGCCAACGCTTCGTTCTGAGTCAGGACCGCGGCGCGGCCTTCGCGGGTAGAACCCGCTCCCACAGTCGGATTGTATCGCCTGTGGGAGCGGGTTCTACCCGCGAAGAGGCCCTCCGCCAGGCAAAAAAAACCGACCCCGCGAGGTCGGTTTTTTCATGCCTGCCGATCAGCCCTGGCGGGTCAGTGGCAGCTCGGAGAACTTCACTGCTGCCAGTCCATGTTCCATCAGATTACGGATATTGCCGTGATCACTGCCTTCGGGAGTCGCCACCACCGAGCGGTAGTGTTCGCCGAACGCCAGCAGCGCCTCTTCATCGCTCAGGCCTTCCAGCACGGCCAGGCCCAGCGTCTTGCAGGACCCTTCGTTCTGGCCCGCGGCGTTGTCCAGCGCACCATTGCGAAACGCCTGCGGCGTGTAGGCATAGTGCTCGGCCACGAACGCCAATGTCGTTGCGAACAGGTGTTCGCCGCTGGCCAGGCTGGCGCGCAGTGCCGTCACATCATGCATTGGGCGTCCCCCTGGCAAAGGCCGCCTGCTGTTCGGCGCTGGCCTCCTGCTGATACTGAGCTTTCCACTGTGCGTATGGCATCCCGTAGACGACCTCGCGAGCCTCGTCGAGGCTGACGTCGACCTGCTGCTCGTCGGCTGCTGCCTTGTACCATTTGGACAGGCAATTACGGCAGAACCCGGCCAGGTTCATCAAGTCGATGTTCTGCACATCCTTGCGCTCGTCCAGGTGCTTGACCAGACGGCGGAAGGCGGCAGCTTCCAGTTCCAGGCGTTGTTGTTCGTTCATGTCGCTCTCCAGCGGGGCGGCAACCGGTCAGCGGCTGCCGGCGAGGGTGATCGAAACCGATTCGGCGAAGCGCAGCGCGTGGGGCTTGTCGACTTCCACTTCGGCGTAGCGCACGGCGGTGTTCTGCATGACCAGGTCGAGAATCTCCTGGGTCAGCCGTTCGAGCAGGGCAAAGCGATTGCCCTCTACGTGTTGGATCACGGCCTTGGTGATGGTGCGGTAGTTCAAGGCATGCTCGATATCGTTGTCGCGCACCGCCTCAAGCGCCGGATACAGCACGGTGAGGTTGATCAGCACGTCCTGTTTGTTGACGATTTCGTCTTCGTTGATACCGATGAAGGTGCGCAAGCGCAGGTCCTTGACCCGGATGCGTGCCATTCCTGGCTGCAGTTGTGCCATCGTTGTGTGCTCCGCAGAATGTTCGGGGTCGACGCCGTGCCCGAGCCGACGCAGGCAGACCCTATTTTACGTGTCTGCCGCCGTTGACGGTCAAGGTGGTGCCGGTGACGTAGGGGTTTTCCAGCAGGTAGCGCAGGCTCTGGTAGATGACCTCGGCGCCTGGCTCGATCCCCAATGCCGACTTGGCCAGCGACTTGTAGCGGTAGTCGGCGTCGTCGTCCGGATTGAACAGGATCAGCGCCGGAGCGATGCCATTGACCTTGATTGCCGGTGCGAAGCGGGCAGCGAACGACAGGGTCAGGTTGTCCAGCCCCGCCTTGCTGGCGCAATAGGCCATGTGCTTGGCACTGCCCTTGCGCGTCACGTCGTCGCTGATGTGCACGATATCGGCAGGGCTCGACGCACGCAACAGCTCGGCGCAGTGCAGGTTGATGAGGTAGGGCGCCAGCATGTGCACGTTGACCATCTGCTGGAACGCAGCCGCTTCGTCGCCCGCACTGTCGGCGATCCAGGCCGAGGCGTTGTGGACAATGGCACGCAGCTTCGTGGTCTGCGCCTTCAGCGCAGCGATGAACGCCAGGATGCCAGCTTCGCTGGCGAAGTCAGCCTGGATGGTTACCGCACCCATCTCGCGCAGGTGAGCGACGGTTTCGCGCTCCTGGCGGTAGCTGATGATGACCGGCTGGCCTTCGCCCAACAGGCGTTCGGCGCAGTGCAGCCCTATGCGCTGACTGGCGCCGGTGATGAGGATCGGATGAGGCATGTGGCGAGCTCTTGGTCGGCAGGTTGCTGCGCTGATTTATACCACAACGCGCAGCAGGGCCGGCCGATCAGGCCACCTTGACCTTGGGCAGTGGGGCGCGGGTCGGCGTGGCGTGCAACCAGCCCCGCAGCAGGCGCGTCGACAAGGGAATGAAGAAAAACACCATGATCGGGGTCAGGGCCAGGGTGCTGAGCAAGACTCTGGGCACCAGGCTGATCTCGTTCAGGACGTGACCGAACAGGAAGTTGAAGATCAACGACACCGGGAAAAAAGCCAGCCAGATGGCCACGGCCTGTTTCCACCGAGGTGGACGCTGCAGGCCGCTGTCGCCGAACCAGCCCTCGGTGCCGCTGACACGGTGCACGTGGGGCTGGGCGAACAGGTCGCTGCCACGGCCCAGCCATGAGCGACGGGAAGCCGAGTGCTCCCATGCGTGCAGGGTGGTTTCATCGGCGAAGCGGAAGATGATCTGGAATTCGTCATCGCCAGGCGCCGGTGCCAGGACGCCTGAGCCCAGGTAACCCGGAAAATCGGTGGCCAGTTGTTCGCCTTCATGCAACCAGGCGATCAGGTCCTGATATTTGCCGTCGGCGACGCGGCGCGCAACCATCAAGGTAACGGGGGAGGTAGACATCGTGTATCTCCAGGCAATCTGGTGCTCCGGGTAGGAGCCTCCATCGAATGCAGCGCCGGGGTGGTGGGCTGCATCTGAAATCAAGCAAGTATTATTCCTGAAAACCACCGATTGCACATCTACCGTCCGTTGGATCATCCATGAACCTCGATGTGCCAGCAGCGGTTACACTGTGGTTTCCTGTTCCTGGCGGCGGTTGACGAGCAATGAGCGAATCCAGCACCCGATTGCCTGGCGTGCAAGACCCTGCGCTGGACGAGCTATACCCCATTCGCGAGGTGGCCCGACTCACCGGGATCAATCCAGTCACGCTGCGTGCGTGGGAGCGTCGCTATGGCCTGGTACAGCCAACCCGCACCGAAAGTGGGCATCGCTTGTACTCTTTGGCCGATATCGAGGAGGTGCGCAGCATCCTGGGTTGGATCGAACGCGGTGTAGCGGTGAGCAAGGTCGGCAAGATTCTGGCGCGCACCCAGCAGGCCAGAACGGCAGCGCCCAGCCCTGGCGACGAGCACCATGAATGGCAGCGGTGGCAAGAGCGGATTCGCCAGTGTGTACATGAATTTGCCGAAGCTCGCCTTGATCAGGTCTACGGCCAAGTGTTCTCCAGCTACCCGCTGGCCGTGGCCTTCGAACAGGTATTGATGCCCGTCTGGCAGGAACTGCTCGTGCATCAGGGCCACTTTGGCCAGGCCAGCGAGTGGTTGTTTCTCGACACGTTCCTGCGTGCGCGCACCCTGCAAAGGTTGCGCCTGACCTGCGATCAGGGCCAGGACAGCCGGGTGCTGCTGGTGGCCATACCGGATCAGTGCCGCGAACTCGAGCTTCAGGTCAGCGGCCTGCTGTTGGGCGGGCCACAGGTGGACGTGCAGCTGCTGGGTCTCGGTCAGCCGCTGGAAGAACTCAGCCTGGTCTGCGAGAAGATTGCGCCCCATGCCGTGGTGCTGTTTTCCAACCGCCCCCCGGTGCCGACCCTGCCCAAGCAGTTGGCCAGATTGAGCAATGCCCTGAATTGTCCGCTGCTATTGGCCGGCGAGCTGTCCGAGATGGTCCATGAAAGCCTGCGCGCCACTGACATCGTGTGTCTGGGCAGTGACGGGCGCTTGATGCAGCGGCGTCTGCAACAGTACCTGGCGGGCCACCTGGACAGCTGACCGAACGGGCTTCAAGTGTGCGGCTACGGATGGACCAGGTGATGCTGCTGCAGGATGAACTGACGCAGCGACTCGATCGCCTTGGCGTTGTTCTGGCTGAGCCGGTAGGCGAACAACCCCTGTTCGGCCTCGCGAATCATCGAGCCGCGCAGGGGTATCGGCGAGCAGCCTTCGGGGGTGAACCACAGCTGGAACTGCGTGGGCGCCTGCGCGCCGTTGCGCGCTTCGAGCAGGGCGCCCTTGAAGGAAATGTCCCGCACCCAGAAGTCGCTGTCGCGCCCTTCGCTGTCGCGCAGCACGATCGGCTGCGCCAGGCTCAGGCGCCACGGGCGCAGCATCGGCCCGTCTTCGTAGATGCTCGGCGCACCCAGTTCCAGATGGGCCGCCTGGAACTCGTCCTCCACCACCTGCAGCGGGAAACTGATCTGCTGATTTTCCAGGTGCGCCTCGATGGTGACCTGCTCGTGGGAGGCCAGGCGCATGAGCAGCTCGCGTACCTGTGGACCGCCCTTCACCGAAAGGCTGAGCAGGGTGTCGCGCACGTTGAGCTGCGGATTGGCCTGCATGGCCCGCAGGAAATCCAACTCGTCCTGGGTCAGCAACACATCAGGTGGCATGGCGCGCACTCATGGCGAAAGGGGATTCGAAGCAACCCTGGAAAATGTCCATGCCCGTCACGCCGGACCCGGGCGCGCAGGGGTGTCCAGTTCAGCAAGTCGCCGTTGCAGGGCCGCGACCTGCTGCTCCAGATCGACGATGCGCTGCTGCGCCTCGACCTCGCGGCTGACGTCCTTCTGGATCCCGATGTAGTACATCAATTGGTCGCTTTCGTTGTGTACCGGCGTGATCGACAGCTCATTCCAGAAAAAGCTGCCGTCCTTGCGGTGATTGCGCAGGACCTCGCGGCATGCCACGCCCTGGTCGATCGCCTCGCGTACGCGCCGGCGCGCCGGCTGGTCGCGGTCGTCACCCTGCAACAGGCGGCAATCCTGGTAGAGCATTTCCAGCGAGGTATAACCGGTCATGCGTTCGAACGCCGGATTGACGTAGATGAGGATATTGTCCTCACCTTCCTGTTCGGCGACGACGATGCCGTCGTTGGACGCATCGATCACCAGTTGCAGCAGCTTCGCGTTGATCATGTCAGGGTTCCCTAGCGTGCAGGGTAGTCTAATTCATACCGGCCTCGGCAGGGATCCCGGCGCGTCAAATCCTGCCTTTCAATGCGCGAGCGGACTGTTAAAATCAGACCCTCCAATGGTTCGAGACAGTCATCATGAAAGTTGCCATCCTCAGCGGTTCGGTCTACGGCGCGGCCGAGGACGTCGCTCGACACGTCGAAAAGCTGCTCAAGCAACAGGATATCCAGGCTTGGCACAATCCGCGCGCCACCTTGCAGGACGTGCTGGCGTTCGCGCCCGAGGCGCTGCTGGGGGTCACCTCGACCACGGGCATGGGTGAACTGCCGGACAATATCATGCCGCTGTACGCTCAACTTCGCGATGAGCTGCCTGCCGCATTGCGTGGCCTGCCCGGTGGCGTCATCGGCCTGGGCGATTCCAGCTACGACCTTTATTGTGGCGGGGGCGAGCAGTTGCGCGAGCTGTTCGCCGAACTGGGCGTACGCGAAGTGCAGGGCATGCTGCGCCTGGACGCCAGCGAAAGCGTCAACCCGGAAACCGATGCAGAGCCCTGGCTGGCGGAGTTCGTGCGAGCGCTGCGGACCTGACGGTCACGCCTGCTCGGCGGTGTCCGCCGTGGCGGTGAGCAGCTCGTTCAATGCGTCGGGCTGGCTCTTGAACGCCTTGGCGAAGATGTCGCGGTTTTTCGCCATGTAGATACCGGCGTCTTCGACCTGCTTGTCGTCGAGCGACGGCACGGCTTTCTTCAATACGTCTGCCAGCAACTCGGCCAGCTCGAGCATTTTGTCGTGACGATCGGCTTCAGCTTTGTCCATAAACAGGCGCTCCAGATCTCGGCTGCTGCGGTATACCACTTCGACGGCCATTGACCACCTCATATGCCTAGGGGA
>Ga0308158_10001326_pt1 | contig 27259 bp, 22 predicted proteins | sample PhyBR2_FD_201038 | JGI IMG/M metagenome (GOLD analysis project Ga0308158, IMG submission 201038) | Phyllosphere microbial communities from UC Gill Tract Community Farm, Albany, California, United States - DLSLB.R2 | ecosystem: Host-associated > Plants > Phyllosphere > Unclassified | place: USA... | reverse complement strand
TTAAAATTAGCAGGATCCATCAATTGCGCCAGTTCGCGGTGCATTTGCAAAGCTTTAATTCCTGTCTCTTTTGAAATCACAGTTTCCTGAGATAAAAACGGAGCTTCGCCCAAACTACAACAAAACGAATAAAAAGTCATTAATGAATCTACCGGAATCCCGGCAAAAGCAACCAATCCTTTTTTGGCCAAAGCCAATAAATCTTCATAGGTTTCCGGAACTTTGAATCCGTTTTTTTCTAAAATATCCAAACGGGCAGCAGCTACCGGAGTAGCAGCATCAATAGGCAACGCCCAAAGTTTATTGTGAAAAACATAACTTTCGTATGATTTACCAACTGTATTGAGTTCCTGATCTTTAATATATTCATTTGAAAAATGATCTGACAATGGCACAATGGTATTAGTAGCAGCACCAAAACCGGTCCATGGATGATCGATGACCAATAAATCAAATCTTTTAGCCAAATCTTCAATCGAAGCATCGGCAAATTCCTGTAAACTTCTTTTTTCCCAACTAATTTCTACATCTGGATACAACTCAGTAAAACGCTGAGCAGTAGCAACCATAGGCAAAAGACCTCTTGTATGGTTCCATGTAATCCCTTTCAATTTCTTCATTTTTTTTACTTTTCTATTTTTTATCGGAACGCAGTTTTCCAAAGTTAAAATTAAGAAAACTAATCTAACCGTTTTTATCCGTTATTATTTAGGTTTTATCTGTTTTTCATCTGCAAAACAGCTGTGAATAGAGTTATTAAAACATCAATTCGAGTGCTTTTTTGTAGCATAACGAAACAAAAAAAACTCGAATTGACATATTAATTTTTAACCACCCCGCCCGTTGGGCACCCCTCCAAAGGAGGGGAATTTCGAATGCCATTCCCCTCTTTCAGAGGGGTGGTCGAAGACCGGGGTGTTTTAAATACTGTTTTATTACACCGCTACATCCCCACAAAAGTGAACCTGAATTCCAAGCTCCTGCAAGGCAGCTGCTTTAATACGGCAACATTTGTTGGCTTCTGCTTCATTTTCAGCATATACCACCTGAATGTGATTCGCTTTATGACGTCCCATCATTTGGTCACGACTCACTCCATTCAAAACGGCATTCATAATAGGCCATTGTGGTGTGGTCATATTCCATCTTCTGTCTAATTCTTCTTTTGGTAAATCAACACATTCTCCAATTCCTAAGTCACAATGCAAAGCATCATCCATCACATAAATACGACTCCAAACAATTGATCCCGGTTTGCTTACTCCTTTCACACTTCCTCCTCCTAATCTGAAATACATCTCCGGCTGTCTTTCGCTGGAAGTTCCTTCATAACCGCCTACAAAATGCTCCGGCGGTGCTGCTCCACTGATTAAGAATACCCAAACAAATCCGTCAACGTTTTCGTTTTTATAGTGTTCTCCATAACGCAAATCATGCAGGGTATTTTCACCTTTCAAGCCCATAGAACGCCACAAATTGTAGGTTACCAAAGCATCAATTCCGGCACATTCATCCACTTCGTTAAAATGTGGCAAAGCCTCTCCGGCAAACAACTCGTTTCCGGCTTCGTCAAAAACAGGAGGACGATTTTGATTGTTTAATAATCCTTCAACCAAATCACTCGCAGGAACTAAATCCTTCAAACCTTGTTGGTATTGAATCCCAATAGTATCACAACCAAATTCAGCTGCAATGCGAACTGCTGCAATGTACATTTTGCATTGCAATAAAGTTTGGTTTCTGGTCAACTGAGTCGCTTCATCTGTTCCCCAGTCAAATTGCATTCCTTTATCAAGCAACCATGCTAATACTGCTTCGGCTTCTTCGTCTTTCACCGTTAGCATTTTTGCGTAAAGCGAAGACTGCGATAATCTTTCTTTATAAATTCCTGTTGGATGCAACAAATGATCCGGAACAATGGCGTTGAACATTCCCATACAACCTTCGTCGAAAACCCCCATGATGGCTTTTTCTTTTCGGAAAGCTTTTGCAAATGCAGTTCCTTTTGCTAATTCGTCAGCAGGAATTAGTGCTTTATCAAAAGCTTTCACGTGACTCAAATCCGGTTGAACGGTAGCGGTTTGCAACCAGTTTTTCAAATTACTTTTGAAAAAATCATCACTAAAATCCACACTCCACAACGTGCTGTATTGTACACCGGCCTTAGTTAATGAACCATTTAAATTCAACATTCCTACCAGTCCAGGCCATTCTCCGCTCCAGTTGGCCACTGTTAAAATAGGCCCCTGATGCGTAATCAAACCTGCCAAAACGTGGTGCGAATATTGCCAAACACTTTCAGCAACAATTAATGGCGCAGTTGGGTCAATATTTTTAAAAACCTGCATTCCCATTTTCTGGCTGTCAATAAAACCATGTTGTTTTTGCTCGTCATAGGCATGTGCTCTGATGATTTTTCCGCCAGCCTCAGCCACAGCTTCTGATAATAATTGCTCCATTTGGGCTTGTGCATCCCAACATACCTGATTGGCTGATAAACGCAAATCGCCACTTGCTACTAGATAGATATTCATTCGTTAAGTTATTTATAAGCAATAAAGCACAAGACAATTGATTTTTTTCCCAATTGCGTTGTGATATGCTATTAATGATTATTTGTTACTCTTTAGACTTTCTAAACTCTCAATTCAGAGATAGAAGACTATTTCAAATATGCTGAAAATTAGCTTTTCAATCTTATTATTTATTTGCAACTATTTATAGGATATTATCATAAAAACATTCGCAATTGTAAAAATTACACTAATTTAGCCAAATCATTTCAAACCTATTGTATATGAAGCCGTTATTCCATAAAGTCCCAACCAGTATCCAAAGTTCCTTTGAAGTCAGACATGATAAGAAACCTAATTTTGGAAAGCTGTGGCATTACCATCCTGAACTCGAATTGCACTTTGTTGCTAAGGGTGAAGGCGTGCGCTTTATTGGCGACAACATCAGTAATTTCAGCTCCGGAGAAGTTATTTTGCTTGGCGAAAACCTGCCTCATACCTGGCGTTGTCATGAAGAGTATTATCAAAACAATTCCGCTCTTGATGTGGAAGCCATCGTAATTCACTTTCTACCCGATTGTTTAGGCAAAGATTTTATAAACCTGCCGGAATCATTTATGCTTCCGAAACTATTCGATAAGGCGAAAAAAGGAATGATTTTCAACGGAAAAGCCAAGGAAGAATTGATTGAGTTAATGAAAAAAGCGCCCAATGTGAATCAAATTGACAAGTTGATTATCCTGCTGAACATCTTAAAAATTCTGTCCGAAACCGAAGAATATACAGAGATTACTTCTTCGCATGCTTTTTACCAATCGAATGAATCGGATTCTATTCGATTGAACAAAATATGCAGTTATACGCTTTCTAATTATAAAAAAGAAATTACGCTGCAGGAAATTGCGGCTTTCAGCAATTTGAGTGTCACTTCTTTTTGCCGCTATTTTAAGCTAATGACTAAGAAAACCTATTATGATTTTTTAATAGAAATCCGAATTAGTCATGCTTGCAGACTACTGATTGAAAACAAAATCCCTACTGAAATGATTTGTTTTGAATGCGGTTTTAATAATGTTTCCAATTTTTACCGCCATTTTAAAAAAGTAGCCGGAATTACTCCTATGGAATATAAGAAAAGGTATTTGTCGAATTGAAAGGAGAAGCAAGAGACAAGAAGCAAGAAGCAAGAAGCAAGAAAATAGATAAAAGAAAATAGATAAAAGAAAATAGACGAGACCGGAATTGTTTTCGCAAAGAAGACAAAGAAAAAATCTGTGATAATCTGTGGCTAAAAATTTTTAAACCATATAAGTCATATAAGTTTCTATATCCCCTAAAAGCTTTATAAAAGTTCAGATAAATTATTTTCATTTATGAAAATGAAAATCTGTGTAATTCTTAAACACAAAGATTGTAAAAAACAATTAGTGCATTCGTGGCAAATTTATTAACCGCAAAGGAAAAAAGCTTTTCGTAAACAAAGCAAAGGAAAAGTCTATGATAATCTGTGATAAAATTTTAAACACAAAGATTATAAAAAAAACAATTAGTGCATTCGTGGCAAAGTAGCAAAACAATGCAAATCAATTATTAACCCATCTGTCCGAAAAACTTCCATTGGAAATCGCATAAAGAACCCAAATATGGTCAAAACAGGCTCTCAACATTTTTAGACAATGACCAAAATTGGGAGGAGCGGTCATTTAAAAAACAATCGAACAGACGACTTAATAATCACTAACACTAACCAAAATATATAAACTAGAATGACAACTCATTCTGGAGAATATCATACTCTTTTTGCAGTTGATCCACTGCATTTTTAACAACCGGAGTAAAATCGCCTACTGCTCTACGTGTAAAATTAGAAATAGACAAACCTCTTTGTTGTAAAGTATACTTAGCCACAATAGGATACACATCGTGCATAACACCCATATTTGTCACTAAAAACTGTTGCACCGCCGCTAATTCATCAGCTTTAGATGCGTCATTATAATTATCGCAAATCCAAACAATCAGTTCAGGAAAGAAATTCCCCTGAATACAGGACAATCCCGCCGAACCTGCTTTTAATGATTCGATCGCATGCACCATATACGCATCATACAAACCGAATTCCGGATTTTTAACCACACTCAGTTTTGCCTTAATCTGATTAATATCTAAACAGGTATCTTTATGGTAAATCACTCTTCCTGTATTGACAAAATCCTCTAATTGTGAAGCCGACAATACTCTTTTATAAGGTACCGGACATTCGTAAAAACCTGTTGGCACTCCCGGAGTCAAATCCAGTAACTGATGTACATTATTCACAAAAACTTCATCAGAATCATTTTCTTTAGCCAATAAACCTGAAATTAGAATCACAGCATCGATTCCTGTTCCGTAAATTTTATTGGTAAAATCAGCCTGTTGCTGAATCGTTCCTTCAAAAGTTCCTGTAGCTACAATGGGCACCTGCCCAGCCACAACATCAACAACGTGTTTTGTCAGCTGAAGACGTTCTGCTTCTGATAATTCAAACATCTCACTCGACAAACAATTGGCAAATAAACCAGTAACACCGGACTTTAAGTACATTTCAGTTAAAGCGGTCAGTGTTTTGTAATCAATGCTTCCATCATTATTAAATGGCGTTAACATTACCGGAATAAATCCTTTTTTTGAATTGTTCATCGTTATTCTATTTTCTCTTTTTTATTATAATGAATTAAGCTTTTACGCTTCTAAATTTTGCTATAGTTGCTCCAGTCAGATAAATCGACAATGTTCCTATCACGATTACCATATTCGCATGAAGCGGACTTCTTAAAAAATCATATTGATCCGGAATCAGACTCGAAAGCGACAACCAAAGAATCACCATAATTCCTATAATCGTTGCAGCCATAGCCTCGGTATTTCCTGATTTTTTACTGATAATACCCAAAAGGAAAAGTCCCAGCATTCCTCCTGCAAAAATTCCTGACAATTGCCACCAGATATCCAGAATACTTTTTACCCCAATCATCGCGATACCACAGGCCATTCCGCCCAATCCAAACAAAACGGTTCCGATATACAGCAAACGCATATTTTGTTTGTCGCTGATTTTTTTCTTCGAATAACGCTTGTAGATATCCTCTGAAAACACTGTTGCCGAAGCATTCATTCCGGAACTAATCGTACTCATAGCCGCCGACAATATTGCCGAAACGATTAATCCCAACAAACCGGTTGGAATCATGTTGACCATGAAATTAGGCATCACCTTATCACCATAATCTGATGGCTGTAATGTTTTAGCATAATTGGCAATATCAATTTGAGAAGCCGCAGCCCCAAGATGTTCGGCAGCAGCCTGTAGTTTAATTGGCTCTATTAATGAAGGCGTCGTTTGATAATAAGCAAACAAACAAGAACCAATCACAAAGAAAACCAATGAAACCGGAACAAACATCCACACACACAACCAAATTGACTTTGAAGCCTCTTTAGCCGAAGACGAAGCATGATAACGCTGTACATAATTCTGGTCCATTCCAAAATTATTCAGGTTGATAAAAAAACCATACAGCAATACCACCCAAAAAGTAGAAGTGGTAAAATCAGGTGCAAAGCTACCCAGACTAAACTTATCACTTTCCTGACCAATGCTTATAATTTTCGAAACACCTCCCGGCATTTTGGAAACAATCAAATACAGAATTAACAAAGCACCCGCTGTTTTCAAAACGGCCTGAACCACTTCGGTCCAAATCACCGCTTCAATTCCTCCCAAAACAGTATAAATCACAATACAAATTCCGGTAACCAGCATGATGGTTTCCATACTGAAACCCGTCAGAGCTTGCAGTGTAAGGGAAATTCCAAAAAACACCGACCCCATTCGCGTAATTTGTGTCAACAGAAAACAAACCACAGCATAAGTTCTTGCCCAGGGACCAAAACGTTTCTCTAAATTAGTATAAGCCGAAACCTCTCCCGTGCTGCGGTAAAACGGCACAAAATATTTAGCCGCCACCCAGGCTGCAAATGGCATCGAAATACTAAAAACAAAAGCATTCCAATTCCCTCCAAACGCCTTTCCGGGAACACCTAAAAAAGTATTACTGCTTAAAAATGTAGCATATATTGACAATCCTATTGCCCAGCCCGGAATCTTACCGGAGGCTTTAGTGTACTGCTCTGAACTTTCGTTTTTTCTGGAGAAATAAATTCCCACGCCCACCATTGCAATCAAATAGAGTACAATAATAGCGATATCTAATAATGGTAAATTTTTCATTTATTAAAGATGGGATTTTAAATTCAATTCTCCTCAACAATAAGTATATCGTACAACTTATTGATGATTTTACAAATTTATCCCAAAACTATAACGATTTCCTATGAGATTTTTTCAGAATATTATAGGATATTACCATAAAGTGTTGGATATACGTTTATGACGTGCCAAATCACTGTTCAAAACAAATTCTTTCAAACCAAAAACACCCTAAGAAACAAATTAACAACTAGTTATAACTAACCAAAACATAACAAGAAACTAGTCATTCCGCCGAAGGAGGAATCTCCGCAACATGAGTAACCAACGAAGAGATCACTTTAAGATTATTTAAATTCAAAAAATAATTATTACTTTAGAACTCTTCCAATACAATTAAAATGAAACTAAATGAAGTTCTATTTATAAATGACCAACCGGTCACCTGTCCAAAATGCGGAAATAGGACTGTCTTTTTAAAAGAATTAATCAATGATTTTGAAAATTCGCAATTTCATAAATGCTTATCAATTAATTGTAATTTTGAATTTAAATGTGTTGAAGAAATTAAAAAGGAAAAACAATAATGGCTGCAAGAAACCTTTGGACAAGAGAAGAACTAATACTAGCTTTTAATCTTTATTTAAAAATAGAATTTGGAAAAACTCATAAAGGAAATCCACAAGTCATAGAACTAGCAAATTTATTAGAAAGGACTCCCAGCTCAATTGCTATGCGCTTAGGAAACTTTGCCAGTGTAGATCCTTACCATCAAGAAAGAGGAATTGGTGGATTGCAAAATGGAACGAATCAAGTTCAACCTATTTGGGACGAATTCTTCCATAACCAAGAAGAATTAATTTTTTTAAGCGAAAGAATTCTAGCAGAAAGAGAAAACTCAACCATTGAAAACAAATACCAACACTTACTTTCTGACTTAAAAGATTTAAAAGGAGAAACTGTTATTCGAGAAGTAAAAACAAGAGTAAACCAATCGGTTTTCAGACAAATGGTTTTAGCTAACTACAACAGTAAATGCGCCATCACAGGTATTGATATTCCTGAACTTTTATTAGCAAGCCATATTATTCCTTGGTCAAAAAATAAAGAACATCGATTAAATCCTGAAAATGGTATATGTCTTTCTGCCTTATACGACAAAGCTTTTGACAAAGGAATTATTGGAATCGATAAAAATCATACCGTGATTCTATCAAATTCTTTAAAAAAGAAAAGAGATACAGCTTTTTATCAAAGTCACTTCGCTCCTATTGAAAATTTAAAAATTACTTCACCTATCAAATATTTACCAAAAAACGAATTTCTGGAATATCATCTTGATACTATTTTTGACAAATAATTATTCTGAAATCCTAAAAGTCCCCTATTAAAACTTTTTATTACCTTTAAAACCACTTTTTAATTCCCAAATCATGAGATCATTAGCAATATTCCTTTTTTCTTTTGTCATTTTCAGCTGTGAGGCGCAGTTAAAAACAAACGATGCGATTTCGCTTCAGGAAGATGCGAAAAACTACAGCTTAGAAACCGTTGTCGATGGTATTAACAATCCGTGGGGAATGGCTTTTCTTCCCGATGGTTCGCTGTTAATTACGGAGAAATCAGGGATTTTATATCATTTTAAAAACGGCACAAAAACCGAAGTCAAAAACCTTCCTGCAGTTTATAATCGAGGTCAGGGTGGTTTGATGGATATTGTGTTGCATCCTAATTATGCACAAAACGGCTGGATTTACATTACTTACGCGGCTACCGAGGGCGAAGGCGAAGGCGGTAACACCAAACTCATCAGAGCCAAACTCGAAAACGAAAGCCTCGTTCAAATAGAATCTTTATACAAATGCGGTCCGAATACCACCAAAGGACAGCATTTTGGTTCGCGAATTGTGTTTGACAACGAAGGTCATTTGTATTTTTCGGCAGGAGAACGCGGCAATCATTTTGTGAATCCGCAGGATATTACCAGAGATAACGGAAAAATCTACCGCCTGAATGACGACGGCAGTATTCCAAAAGACAATCCTTTTGTGGGACAAGCCAATGCCAAAGAAGCAATTTATTCTTATGGACACCGCAATCCGCAGGGACTGGCAAAAAATCCCGTGACTGGCGCTATTTGGGAAAATGAACACGGTCCTCAGGGTGGTGACGAAATTAACATTATCAAAAAAGCAGCTAATTACGGTTGGCCGGTGGTAACTTACGGTATTGATTACGACAACAGCATTATAAGCAACATCCAACAAAAAGAAGGCATCGAAGATCCTGTTTATTATTGGGCGCCATCTATTGCTCCTTGTGGTATGGCTTTCGTTACCAGCAATAAATACCCGGACTGGAAAGGACATATATTGGTAGGTTCGCTGAAATTTCAATATTTGGAATTAGTGAAATTAGACGGCGACAAAATTATTGGTCGACAAAAAATCGCGACTAATGTTGGTCGTTTGCGCAATGTAGTACAAGGACCTGATGGTTTTATCTACATGGGCGTAGAAGGAAAAGGAATTGTAAAAATTATACCTAATTAACGATGATTACTAAAATAAATATTGGCGTAAGCCTACTACTTTTGGGTGGTTTGTATCTTTCAAATCCAACCTCTTTTACCAACTCTGAAAACGAATATCTTTCGATAAAAGAACAACAGCCAACGCCTTTGCAAAAAAGCATCGCCCGTGGTAAAGAGGTTTATACCGATTTTTGTATCCAATGCCACATGGCAACCGGAAAAGGAAATGGAACGACTTTTCCACCTCTGGATGGTTCAGACTGGTTGAAAAAGAAAAGAACCGAAAGTATTCACGCCGCAAAATACGGTCAAAAAGGTGAAATTATCGTAAACGGAAAAAAATTCAATGGCATTATGCCACCAGCAGGTTTAAGCGATGAAGAAGTTGCCGATGTGATGAATTATGTGATGAATTCCTGGAGCAATAAAACTAAAAAGATGGTTACGGTTAAAGAAGTAGCTTTATTGAAACCTTAATTTTCTTTTTTGCTTGATCAAAAAAGAAACAAAAAAATCAAGTCTTACGCTTCCTCGTCGGTCAAATTAGTTTTCGAATGCTAAAAGAAAAGAACTCGCTACGCTCAAACAGCTTTTCTTTTTTACGCATTCTTCAAACATTTGACACTCGACTGCGGAAGCTAAGGACGGTTAAAACCATATTTACCCAATTAAAATCATTAAGTCCTACACTTAATTTTCTTAACTTCCTTAATGGTTTGTCTTTATTATGGATTAGCTTAACTTCCTTAATGGTTTATTTTCTTAATCCTTAAACAACAACGATTGTAATTTGGCATCACGTCCATAAATATCATCATAAAAATGCACCTCGTTATCATTGCCCACCCAAGCCGTAAAATAACTAATATAAACCGGAACTTTATTTTTTAACACACAAGTTGTTTCCTTTTCTCCTTTCATTGCCTCATTAATACGTTCCACCGGCCAGTCGGGATCATCTTTTAAAATTAAAAACGCTAATTCCTTAGCTTTGTCCATATTAATACAACCATGACTATAGGCTCTATAGTCCAAATCGAATAAGGCTTTGGCGGGGGTATCGTGTAAATAAATACTATTGGTATTTGGAAAAACAAATTTCACCAGACCCAGCGCATTTTTAGATCCGGGTTTTTGTCTGACTTTACCATTATTCCATTCCATATCGCGCGAAGCCAGATAGTCCTTATCGCGTTCCATATTGAATTTTAATTCATTATCAATAATACTTTGAGGTACGTACCAATACGGACTAAAAACTATTGAGCTGATATTGGAACTAAAAATAACGGTCTCCATCATATTTTGTCCCACAATAACATTTGATTCCAAAGCCGTTTTACCATTATTACTGTAAACCAATTCAAAAGACGGAATATTAATCATAATAAATTCAGGAGCCTGAGTCTGTTTTGGATCAATCCATCGACAACGTTCCATGTTGGTCATTATTTTTCGGATATAATCCTGAACAGTTAAATTCATTTGTTTAATCTGCCAGGAGGAAATAAGATAATTGTTTTTGTAACCATATCGTTTTTTGAAATTCAATACTCCCTTCATTAATTCTTCGTCATAAACAACACTTTTGGAATCCTGTCTCAAATCGCCCATTACATACAGTCGATGCCTGATTTGCTGGATTGTTCGTGAACTATCCTGAGGTTTGTATTCATGAATCGTACTATCGTATTCTATGGGTTTCCAATCTCCCCTTTTTTCTATTTCTCGATATTTTTTCAGAGCCTCACGCAATTTGTAATATTGACTAAGCTGATGTCTTTCATCGAAATCTAACAATTTAGGATTCTGCAATAACGAATCAAGCATAGGGACATAAGCCAGTTCTTTCTTTGGTATGAGCCAACCTATGTCCTGAAGTTTTTTGGCATTAAGCCCAATAAATACTTTGTGAATATAAAACACATATAGGGTAGACAACATGATTTCAGTTTCTGTTTGCGAAAGTGTTTTTGCATCCGGATTTGAATCAAAAATCCGGTCAATTGTTTCTTTATAACTTATCCCGGATTCAACACCTTCTTCCTCAAGCTGATTGATTTTGGAGTATAAAAATTGGGAAAGATCAATTAACTTATCCGACTCATACCAAACAACCTTGTATTTTCTATTTTGATACAAGGTCATGACATCCAAGCTGTATTGTTTTAAATTGGGATACTTTTTGAAAAAAGCATTGATGGACTGTTTATTGACAAGAATACCTGATTTGATTTGCAATGGTTTCTGAAAAAAATGAGCAAAATAAGAGCCCCTCGCCTTGAAATCCTCTTTTTTTATAAGAGCAACAGAGGTGAGAGTAAAACTGAACAAAATAACTACTATTGATAAAAAGACTTTTCTCATAACATAATTATTTATTATAAAGATAGCCAATTAATTTTAAACAGTTTAAAATGAACTATTTGATAGATTTTTATTTCAAAAAACAAAGTATTCCATTACATGTTTTTTTCCAGATCAAAACCTTAAAAATATTTGATTTGCTTTCACTGATTGAAACTATTTATTTTAGAAAAAAACAACAGCAGAATACGAATCAAACCAATAAATCGTTAGCTAAAAAGTTTACATTTGTATTAAACCCAAATACGCTTCTTTATGAAAAAAAATACTTTAGCAGTCCTTATCAGCCCTTTTTTATTTTTCGTTTTTTCAAATTGCAATCAAAGTAAATCCAATACTAAAGAAGCAACAGACAAAGACAGCGTGGTTGTAAAAAAAGATCCGATTAAGGAAAAACCAATCACAGCCATTGATACCGCCGATTACAACCGAAGAATGATTGCGCTAAGCAACAAAGACACAACCGGTATGTGGCCTGTAAAAGCGCCTTATCCTTTGCCGGGAGCCTTATTGCCTTATCACCGAATTATTGCTTTTTACGGAAATCTATATTCGAAAAGAATGGGCGTTCTAGGCGAATATCCTAAAAACGAAATGATAGAAAAACTACAGGGAGAAGTAGCCAAATGGAAAGCTGTCGATTCCAGCGTAACCACGATTCCTGCTTTTCATTATATTGCCGTTTCCGCACAAGGCGCCCCCGGTGCAGGTAACCGTTACAACATGAGAATGCCTTTCAAACAAATTGACACCCTTTTAAGCTGGGCAAAACCCATTAATGCATTGGTATTTTTGGATATTCAGGTTGGTCATAGTAATGTAAAAGACGAAGTAAGCCAGCTGGTAGATTACCTTGCCTTGCCGAATGTTCATTTAGGAATTGATCCTGAATTTTCAATGAAAACGGGTCATGTTCCTGGCAAAAAAATTGGCACCATGTCTGCCGATGATATCAATGATGCGATAGATATTCTGGCCCGAATTGTTCGCGAAAAGAAATTAACTCCAAAAGTTCTGGTTGTACACCGTTTTACACAGGGAATGGTAACCAATTATAAAGCTATTAAAAGAGTTCCCGAAGTTCAGATTGTAATGGATATGGATGGTTTTGGAAGTCAGACTTTAAAACGTTCTACTTATTTGAGATACATTTACAGAGAACCGGTTCAATTTACCGGCTTTAAATTGTTTTACAAAAATGACAATTGGAACGATTGGAAAATGTACACTCCTGAACAATTATTAAAATTTGCGCCAAGACCAAGTTATATTCAGTTTCAATAATTTTAAGTTGATCAGGAAATGAAAAAATCGATATCATTAGGAATACTTGGTCTATTTTTAGCCGTAAGTTGCCAACAGAAGAAAGAAACTCCCACTGAAAAAAAAGAAGTAGCAGTTCCGGAAACCAAGGCAAGTCCTAAAAAAGCGGAAAAACTGGTTATGGCAAATGCTGCAGAAATACTAGCCCGAAAAGAAGTGCCTATTTTATGCTATCATAACATCAAAGATTTCCCAGCATCGGCTGGCGAAATGACTAAAACCTATACGGTAAAACCTGTCCTTTTTGCTGAACAAATGAAAGCCTTATCCGATGCGGGCTACCATAGTATTTTACCGAACCAATTGTATGATTATTTGGTGTACAACAAACCATTACCTGCTAAACCAGTTATGATTACGTTTGATGATACCAGAGGCGAACAATACAGTATTGGCTCAGCCGAAATGAAAAAATACAATTTCAAAGGCGTTTTCTTTGTGATGACCGTTTCCATCAACCGTCCAAATTACCTAAGCAAAGAAGAAATTAAAGAACTCTCTGATTCAGGAAATACTGTTGCAGCCCACACCTGGGATCACCACATGGTCACTAAATATGCGGGCGAAGACTGGAACACTCAATTGGTAAAACCAAAAGCCAAACTCGAAGAAATCATTGGAAAACCAATTCCTTATTTTGCCTATCCTTTTGGATTATGGAACAAAGAAGCGATTCCGGAAATTAAAAAAAGTGGCTACCAGATGGCTTTTATCCTTTCTACAAAAAGAGATTCTATTGACCCGCTTTATACCATCAGACGTATGATTGTATCCGGAACCTGGTCTACAGACAGAATGATGAAATCAATGGAAGCTACTTTCAAAAATGCGAAATAATCTAAAAATGATTATTTCGCAAAGGAAACGCTAAGCTTCGCAAAGATTTTTAGCCACCGATTTTAAAGAATCCTTATAATCTGTGGCAGAAATAACAATTAGTCTGCAAAGCAGACAATAAAAAAGTTAAAAACCAATACCTTAGAGTTAGGAACTCTTTTGTCTCAATCCGAAAACCATCTTCTTAAAATCTGTGGAAATCAGTTCAATTCCTTTCACCTGCCTGTCGGCAGACAGGTCTGTGTTCCTATACACTACTCATCCTCATTTTATTATTGATTTTAATTGTTGAGAAATCTGAAAAAAAATGAATTTAAAAACACTAATTCTCAAAAAACATATCGGCAAAAAAACAATACTACATTAATTACACTATTCACAACAAAAATCAATTTATATATTTTAAAAATTGTTAAATTAGCTTAAAAACTGATATTTTTTTAATCAAAATTTGTTTTTATTAATTTTTCAATAATTTAAAAATGGTAAATTTAACACCTAAATTAAGCCCAAAAGGATGGGATGAAATGTTTTCCAGAGATGGGGTAAGGGACGCTTACAAGCAAGTGTTGCAAACATTGGAAAGTTTAAATATTGACAAGCTGAATGTAAAACAAAAACAGGCTTCGGATATTTTTATGAACCAGGGTATTACATTTACCGTTTACAGTGATGACAATCAGGGAATCGAGAGAATATTTCCTTTTGATATTATTCCCAGAATCATCACCAAAAACGAATGGCTTGAAGTAGAAACAGGGATTGCACAAAGATTAAAAGCCTTAAACTTATTTCTTGAAGACATTTACAACGAACAGCTGATTATTAAAGAAGGCATCATGCCTGCTTCCTTAATCGCTTCCTGTCCGCATTATATTCCCGAAGTTCATGGTATCAAAGTGCCCCATGATATCCATGTCCATATTGCCGGAATTGATTTGATCAGAGGAGAAAAAGGCGAATTCTATGTTCTGGAGGATAATTTAAGGTGCCCCAGCGGAGTAAGTTATATGCTTGAAAACAGAGAAATCACCAAGAGGATTTTTCCGGAGATGTTTCGTGCCAATAACGTAAGTATGGTTGCTAATTATCCTATGATTTTCCACAATATCCTCATTTCGCTTTCACCCAGAAACATCTCAAATCCCAATGTCGTTTTACTGACTCCCGGAGTTTATAACTCGGCTTATTATGAGCACACTTTTCTGGCCAGACAAATGGGAATTCCATTAGTAGAAGGTCGTGATCTGGTGGTTAATAATCACAAAGTATACATGAAAACCACCTCGGGATTGCAACAGGTAGATGTTATTTACCGCCGTCTTGACGACGAATATCTGGATCCTCTGGTATTTAAACCCGACAGTGCACTGGGCGTTCCCGGATTGATAAGCGCTTATAAAATGGGTAATGTAGCTCTAGTAAATGCGGTAGGAAACGGCGTTGCCGATGATAAAGCTATTTATGCTTATGTCCCGCAAATGATTCATTATTATCTCAATGAAGAACCTATTCTGAAAAATGTACCTACTTACCAAATGGAAAATCCGGAAGAACGCGAATTGGTTTTTGCCGATATGGAAAATATGGTCATTAAGGAAACTAATCAAAGTGGCGGCTACGGAATGGTTATGGGAAACAAAGCTACTGAAGAAGAACTCGAAGCAGCTAAAGTGGCTATTTTAAATAATCCCCGCAATTTTATTGCCCAACCCATTATTCAGTTAAGCACGGTTCCCTGTTATATCGATGGCGAATTAAAACTACGACATGTCGATTTACGCCCTTATGCTTTATGTGGACCTAACGGCGTAAAAATTGTTCCGGGCGGACTCACAAGAGTAGCGCTGACCGAAGGTTCTCTGGTGGTGAATTCTTCACAAGGAGGCGGAAGTAAAGACACCTGGATAATGAAATAAATGAAGTCGAAATTGTTTTTAAAACTTTTAAAGAAATAGCTATGGAAGTAAATATGCTCAGCCGTGTAGCCGACGGAATGTTTTGGCTTAACCGATACATGGAAAGAACCGATGGGATGTTACTTACCCTCAACACCCTCTATATCATGTCTTTTGATCAGGAAACGAATGATTATCAGGGATACAAACCGCTGTTAAAATACTATACCGATTTGCCTCCTGAATACATAGCCGAATTTCAGCATGATACTAATTTTGTGTTGAAATATGTAATTTGTGATAATAAAAATCTCAATTCGGTTCGAAATTTAATTACCAAAGCCAGGGAAAATGCCCGGGGTTCTCAGGATAAAATAACCAAAGAACTTTGGGAACATATCAATTCGATGTATCATTACATCAACTCGCCCGATTTGCCTAAAAGACTGGAAACACCAGAAGCCATTGCTATTTTGGCCAAACTCAATAAAGATTTCCTGCTTTACAATGGGATTTTTCACGTTACTATGCCCAGAGGACTGGGTTGGTGTTTTTCGAGTATTGGTAAACATATCGAAAGATGTTTGCAAACCATTTCGATGACCCAATCCTACTATGCTCCCATCGAATACAATCTGGAAGGAAAAGAAGATTTATTGTATTGGCGAAAATTATTATTGTCTTTGTCAGGTTACGAGTTATATCTCAAAAGCTACAGTAATATTCCGCACAATCGTAAGGTGATCCAACATGTGATTTTCAACCCTGATTTTGCACATTCGGTGATATTTACTCTGGGATTAATCGAAACCTATTTGGACTGTGTCTTCAAGAACAATAATCTAATGGAAGCCCGCACCATGCGCAATCAGTTTGGACGATTGAAAAGCTATGTCGAATACACCGATTACCACCATCTTACCAATTTTCAATTAGAGCAAGTATTAAAAAACACTAAAGATCAGTTAAACGATTTTTCAATGGATTTCTCCAAATTATTCTTTTCATACACCTAGAACAATGGCAGTTTTCAATATTATTCATATTACAAAATACCAATACAACTTAGCTATCAAAGAAAGTATTAACGAAATTCGTTTATTTCCGCATAACTTTGAGAATCAGGATGTAATCCAATACCAGCTTACAATTTCACAAAATCCTAATGTAGCTATAACTAACGATTATCACGGAAACAGAGTGGGTAATTTTAATACTTTAGAAGCTCATACCGAGATGATCATAGAATCGCGAATGTTGGTACGTGTTAATCATTCACTTAAAATACCCGAAATAGACAACACTAAGGTTTCAGATTTAAATCTGCACAATGACATTTATTTATTGCGTCTTTGTTATCCCGAAACCATTAGCAAACAAGACGAAATCGACGCTATTTTAAAAGAAATTGATTACAGCAATAAATCAATCATTGACATTGCTTACGAATGCAGTCAATACATCTACACGCATTTTGCTTACACCAAAGGAATCACCAATATTGAAACTACAGTTGATGAAATTTTAGGGCATCGAAAAGGAGTTTGTCAGGATTTTGCCAATGTATTACTCCAATTATTAAGAACTGCGGGCATTCCTTCCCGATATGTAAGTGGTTATATCTGTCCAAACGAAAGTGGTCTTAGAGGCGAAGGAGCCACTCATGCCTGGGTTGAAATCTACACTCCAAAACAAGGCTGGCTGGGTATTGATCCCACTAATAATATTTGGACAATGGACAACCATGTCAAACTTGCCGTAGGACATAATTTTATCGATTGTACTCCAGTAAAAGGAACTTTCAAGGGTATTTCTAAACAAACCCTCTCCGTTTGTGTTTCCATTGGTTACGAAGACGGAAGGCATTTTGAAGAAATCAACGATGTAGAATTACAAAAAGGCTCCGTTGAATACCAGCAACAACTGGATTATGCCGAACAACAACAGCAGTGATTTATATAAAAGCACTCCTAAACATAAAAAAAGCGAATCAGATTTTGATTCGCTTTCGTTTTTTATAAAGTATTCGTTAGTTAGACAACCAACCCTGTGGATTCATATAGGTTGTATTTTGCAAAAGCAAAAATTTAATTACCGTTTTACCGGTATCTCCATTAGTACGTATTCTACCTAAATTTTGTTTAATACTTACCTTATCTCCTTGAGAGACTGAAACGGAACTCAGGTTTTGATAAACCGTAAAATAATCACCGTGTTGAATCATCACCGCTTTATTTACGGGTGATAATAACATCACTTTAGATACTACTCCGCCAAAAACAGCTCTTGCATTAGCTCCTTCATTAGTTGTAATCTCAACACCACTATTATGCACTACCAAAGTATTATATACCGGGTGCGGCTGATCTCCAAAACCTAACGATATAAATCCTTTTTCTACCGGCCATGGAAGATTACCTCTATTCGCTCTGAAATTATCGGCAATAGATTTAGCTTCCGGAGTCAATTCAATTCTTGAAGAAGATACTGGAGTTCTTGCAACCGTTTCTTTAATCTCTTTTATATCTTTTACTTCTTTTGAAGAGGATGATTTTGAAGAAGATTTCGATTTTTCGGCTGATGCCGCCGCAGCCGCAGCTGCTGCTTTTGCTCGTTCTAAAGCCGCTTTTCTATTGGCTTCAGCAATCGCTTCTCGAATTAAACGGTTAATTTGCGCATCAATCGTTTTGTATTCTCTTTGTTTTTTTCGAATGTCAGAAACAATTCGGTTTTTATCTTTTTTAATCGAATTCACTAATTTCTCCTGCTCTTGTTTTTCTTTTACAAGAGTTTGTCTTTCCTTTTCATTTTCGGCAATTAACTTCTGTTTTGCTACTTTCTGAACCTGTAATTTATTATTATAAGTAACCAATTCTGTAGACTTAGCATTAATTTCCTCTCCTTGCGATTTCCTGAAACTGGTATATTGTTTTAAGTATTGCACTCGTTTGTAAGCCTGTAAAAAATTCTCAGACGAAAGTATAAACATTGCCCGGCTTTGTTCGGAACGGCTTTTATAAGAATTCACAATCTTCTTAGCGTAATCTTCTTTTAATATTTTCAATTCCTTATTCAGTTTATTAATCTTCATTTGATTAATATACATGTCGTTAGACAAAAGACGGGTTTGCTTTTCGGTAGTACTTATCAAAGTTTCTTTCAGCCTGATCTTATTTTTTTGAATCAAAAAAACATTCATAGCCGATTTTTCCTTTGACTTGACGCTTTTCAACATCTTTTCATTCTCTCTAATCTCTTTTTGAATTTGAGCTTTTCGTTGTTCTAATTTTTCTTGCTGCGATTGGCTCCATATAGTAGAAGTCAAACATACAAATAACAGGCTAAGGAGATATTTTGGCATCTTAACAAATATTTTTGGGCAAATTTACTTAATTATTATTCTTTTATAACCATCAGGAATGCTATATGGGAAAGAAAGTTCTTCATTAAATGAAACCGAATTGTAATTCAAATTGATTTCTGATTTTCCTTTAGGCTGAGAAGTATTAATAATCACCGTTGCAGGTAAATTGGCTTCCTTATGAGCTACTCTTTCAGGATACTCTATTTGAATCGTTCTGTTTTGAGCTGTTTGTATTACTTCCTGCTTATTTACACTAAAATCGTTTGGATTAAAATAATAACTTTTTTTGGTATTTCCATTATTCGAATCATCTAAACGGTAGAGATTGTCTAACAGAATTTTAGTGTATTTGCCTTTATTCAAATCATCCAGAGCTTCACCGGTCAACATGTTTTGAATTTTGCTGTAATCTAAATCAGTTCCTAACCATTGACTCAATGCGCTGAAATCGCCTTCAAAATAAGTTCCTTTTATTTTTTCGTAATAACTTACCGAAGCTGGTGTTATCAAGGCTTTAGCCATTGTTATTCCTAAAAATCGGACGCTTACTAAAATTTGCTGGTCTTTCTTAATCTTGATTTCGGCAGTTACATTCTGAGACTGTTTCTCGTCCGAAAAACGGGCATTGGCTTTAATGTATAATGTAGAAAAATCATTCTTATTATTGTAATGATTGTCTATAATTTTAGATGCTTTCATCTCATCAACCGGCTCAGCAACTGCGGCTGTTGTTGTCGATGTAACAATAGCCTTAGATTTACAAGAAACCATAAAAACAATTGCTAATAATGCTAAATACTTTTTCATTTTATTTTTGCTTTTTTATAAGTTCATTGGCTTTCGAAAAATAGAACTCTTTTTTGTTAATATCTCCTAAACCATTAAACGCTTCTCCTAACTGAATGTTGTAATTAATTTCTAATGATACATCTTCTACAACATAATCTATGCCCATTTCTAAGATTTCCTTAGCCTTTTTAAATTGTTTTAACTGATTGTAAGCCAATCCTGCAAAATAATAAAACTGAGGTTGAGCGGGATACAATTCGATTATTTCAGTAGCTGTTTGGGCTATTTTGTCAAATTGTGCCAATTGGGAATAAACATCAATCAAAAGCAGGCTAATTTCTACATCGGCTTTTCCCATTTTTTTGAGCGCCATCTGGTAATATTTTACAGCCTTATCCCACTGCTTTTTATTATGGTAATATTTGCCTACTTCTTTGGGTACATTCACATCCGGATCTGTATCAAAATAAGTAATGGCTTTGTCTAAATCACCCACTAATTGCGGATTGTTATTGACGTAAATCAGGAATTCATTAAAAATCCGGTGCTTAATTTTACTGTCTATTTTAGTACTTGTCAACACCGTATTCATTGCCTTTATGGCTTTTTCACTCTCATTATTGACCAAATAATTTTTGAATAAACTTACCTGTGCCCATTCTGAATTTGGAATAGCAGCTTCTAATTTCCGGGCCGTTTCCAATACTTTGTCTAAATCGTCTTTTTTAGAATACAGATAAATCAACGAAATATAATTGGATTCTTCTTTAGGATATTTATTGATTTGGTCTATCAAATTAGTAATTTCAGCATCCTGATAAGTTCCCTGAGACAAAATCTGCATTTTATAATTTTCTCTCCTTTCTGATTTGCCTACGGTTTCATTCAATTCATTGATAAGCGCCAGAGCTTTATCAAATTCGCCGGTATTCATATAAAGCGAAGTCAGATCTTCTTTGAACTTTGGATCAAACGGAATGAGTCTGTTAATCACCTTAACCGCATCGGCATAATCCTTGGTTTCATAATCCACATCATACATCCCTATTAAAAACCATTTGTTTTTAGGATCTAAGGTATTGGCTTTTTCGAATGAAGAATAGGCGTTTTTATAGTCTTTTAAAGCCAGATAATTTTTGCCTAATTCGTGGTAAATCGTGGCATTATTAGCATCAATTTTCAAACAACGTTCTAAAGTTACTATGGCTTTATCGTAGTTCTCAATTGCTTTTTGCTTTAAAGCTTCGAAAAAATAATCTTTAAATTTATTTTCCTCAGGCTTTATTTCTTCAGGTTCAGTTTGTCCCCATGACAAAGCCGAATTGCATAGCAAAACGACCATTATCATTAAAGAGACTGCCTTTTTCATTCTTCAATTATAAAAATTACTGCAAGAGTAAAAACCCTTGCAGTACACTATATTTTCAAAATTTTCGACTATTCTAATACCGAATAATCACCAATACTAATGCTCGTAAATTTACCATCAAAACTAGCGTGGTTTCCTATCATGGCATTATCTAAATTAGCATTTTTGATGTGCGCATGCGTTTGAACCAAACTGTTTTTGATGCTGCTATCCACTACGTGACATCCGTTTCCTAAAGAAACATTAGGGCCAACTGTTGCATTGATTAATACCACATCATCACCTATAAAACAAGGCTCAATAATGGTTGAATTTTCAATTTTTATCTTTGGAGAAACCAGACTTTCTTTATCCTCAGCCAGAAAAGCCAGCATTCTCGAATTAGTTTCAACAGTTACATTTTTGTTTCCGCAATCCATCCAGGCACTTACTTCTCCGGTTTTGAATATTTTCCCGTTGGCCATCATGTTTTTGATACCATCGTTAATTTGGTATTCACCACCATTTTGAATGTTATTATCCAAAACATTTTGAAGTTCCTGTTTTAAAACGGCAACATCTTTGAAATAGTAAATCCCGATTACGGCCAAATCACTCACAAATTCTTTTGGTTTTTCAACCAATTCGATGATTTCATTTTTATCGTTTAATTTAACTACACCAAAAGCTTCCGGATTTTCAATTTGTTTTACCCAAATCACCGCATCAGCCGTAGGATCCAATTCAAAATCGGCTCTGATCAAAGTATCTGCATAAGCAATTACAGCAGGACCCGAAAGTGAATCTTTGGCACACATAATAGCATGACCGGTTCCTAAAGCTTCATTTTGATAATAGATGGTTCCTCTGGCGCCTAATTTTTCGGCTATAGCAATCAAATCCTGCTCTACTTTTTCACCAAAACTTTCGTGAATAATAAAAGCTACTTCTTCAATTTCCTGATTCAAAACTCCTGCAATATCTTCCACTAAGCGGTGAACAATTGGTTTACCGGCAACCGGAATTAATGGTTTAGGGATGGTTAATGTATGTGGGCGTAGACGAGATCCTCTACCTGCCATTGGAACAATTATTTTCATGTTTTTTATTGAAAGATTAAAAAATTTAAAAATTGAACGATTATGTAATCATTCAATTTTTAAATCTTTAAATTATTAAATTTTTATTTAAACGTTTCGTCTGCTTTCTGAACACTGCTCACTGCAAACTATTTCACTCCTGTACTTCCAAAACCACCGGCTCCTCTTGAAGTTTCTGAGAGTTCTTCCACTTCAAACCATTCGGCGCGTTCGTGTTTTGCAATAATTAATTGAGCTATTCTTTCTCCATTTTGGATTTCAAAAGCCTGATTGGATAAATTAACCAAAATTACTCCTATTTCTCCGCGATAGTCAGCATCAACAGTTCCGGGACTGTTCAATACAGTAATTCCATGTTTAGCTGCCAGTCCGCTTCTTGGTCGTACCTGTGCTTCGCAACCTATCGGCAATTCGATAAAAAGACCTGTTTTAACGATGGTTCTTTCCAAAGGCTGTAAGAGTATCGATTCGGTCAAATTAGCTCTTAAATCCATTCCTGCCGAAGCTATGGTTTCATAACCTGGCAAGGCATGTTGCGATTTATTGATAATGTTTATTTTCATTTTTTTATTTTGATATAAAAATAAGTCGAGCTTATTCTTACTGATTACTTTTACGATTCATAATATTCATTAGCGTAGACTTCTCATTGTGGTAAATGAAATAGAGGAACAAAAGCAACAAGCCAATTCCAACAAAATAGTTTTCCCTGAAACCATAAAATGAAACCACTGAAAATAAAATAGACAAACCAAGGTAACCTCCTATTTTATTAAAATCATAAGGAATGGGATAATATTTATTTCCTAAATAATAAGAGATAAGCATCATACTTCCATATGCCGCCAATGTTGCAATGGCTGAACCCACATAACTCATTGAAGGAATCAAAATAAAGTTGAGTACTAAGGTAACAATAGCTCCCACAATAGAAATATAAGCTCCTATATAAGTTTTATCAATTAATTTGTACCAAACCGAAAGATTAGTATAAATTCCCAAACAAAAATTGGCCAAAATAATCAACGGCACTACCTTCATCGCTACCCAATAAGATTCGTCACGAATCATTATAGCTTTGAACAAATCAGCAAAAACAATTACACTTAACATAATAAAGGAACCAAAAATGACAAAGTATTTGGTTACGGTAGCATAAGTTTGAGGTGCATTTTCGTTTTTAGCATGACTAAAAAAGAAAGGTTCAATTCCCAATGTATAAGCCGTTCGATACAAAACCATAAACAATCCCAGTTTGTAACAAGCCGAATATACTCCTACTTCGTCTTCAGCGATATTACGGGGTAATAATCTGTCTAAAAGAATTTTGTCAAATTGCTCGTTGATAGCAAACGCAATTCCGGCAACTAAAATTGGTAATCCATAAACCATCATTTTTTTCCATAAACTAAAATCAAATTTCCATTTCAGAAAAATATAATCGGGAGACAAAACCACAAAGGTCAACAAACTCGCAATGATATTTGCCAGGAAAATATAACCAACCTGAAAATTCTCTACATAAAACGAACTTATTAAACCCGTAGGATTCACCGTCGCTAATTTGGGCAAATAAATCAAAAACAGGATACTCAACAATAAATTCACTAACACATTTCCAATTTTGATAACAGCATACATCATCGGTCTTTGAAAAGCTCTTAGTTTTGAAAAAGGAATAATGACCAGGGCATCCAATGTCAAAATCCAAATGGTATAAGTAATATACTGGGTATCGATTCCTGACCAATCGGCTAAGGTAGTCCTGAATAAAAGTGCAACAAGCAAAAATACTATTGTAGTCCAAAAAATAGAAACCATCGAAGTTTCAACCACTATCTTTTTGTTTTCTTCTTTGTTGTAAAACCTAAAAAAAGCGGTTTCCATACCATAGGCCAAAATTACATTGAAGAAAATCATCCAGGCAAATATGATAGTCACTTTTCCGTACTCTGCTTTGGGAAGCAAATCGGTGTACAAAGGCACTAACAGAAAACTAAACATACGTGGCAAAACCGTTGCCAAACCATATATTGCAGTTTGTTTAAAAAGATTTTTATATAATCCCAAAATGTGGTGTTTATTATTTTTTTTACAAAAACAAAAATAGCGAAATCTTTGGTTATTCGGTATTGGATTTGTAATGATTATTTTTTCTTTTAATAGCTTAAAATTAACTCTTTTAGACTTTTAAAAGTCTTTTGTAAACAGGTTATAAAACAAAAAAGCGGTTGAAAAAAATTTCAACCGCCTTAGTATATAAAGTAAATACTCTTAAGCGTTCAATGCTTCTGCTCCACCAACAATCTCAAGGATTTCATTAGTAATAGCAGCCTGACGTGCTTTGTTATAAGTTAATTTCAATTGATTTCTCAACGCAGTAGCATTATCTGTTGCTTTATGCATTGCTGTCATACGAGCTCCATGCTCAGAAGCAAATGAATCACGGATTCCTTTGTACAATTGTGTTTTTAATGATTTAGGAATCAAAGTCAACACGATTTCTTCTTTTGATGGTTCAAAAATGTAATCTCCGGCTGTTATATTCAAATCAGATTTAACAGGAGCTAATGGTAAAAATTGCTCTGTTTGAACAATTTGAGTAGCAGCATTTTTAAATTGATTATAAATCAATTCAATTTTATCATACTCTCCACTAACAAATTTTTGAGTTAATGCTTCAGCAATTACAGCTACATTTTCAAAAGTTAAATTATCAAATACACTGCTTTTATTTTCAATTACAGTATTTGTTTTACTTAAAACATCATTTCCTTTTTTACCAATAGCAAAAATATCAACTTGTTTACCAGCATAAAACTCAGAACGATTTTTAGCTTCTTTAATTACATTCGAATTAAAAGCACCACATAAACCTCTGTTAGAAGTAATAGCTACTAATAATACTTTTTTTACTTCACGTTGTGTAGTAAACTCTTCCCCTGTTCCTCCTTCAAGAGTTGCAGAAAGATTTTGTAATAATTCCGTTAATTTTTCGGCATAAGGGCGCATGGCTGTAATTGCATCCTGAGCTTTTTTAAGCTTGGCTGCAGATACCATTTTCATCGCCGATGTGATTTGCATCGTAGATGAAACGGAAGTAATTCTGTTACGGATTTCCTTTAAATTTGCCATTCTTTATGTAAAAGTTAAAGTTATGGGTTATGAGTTAGAAGTTCCTCCTAACTCATAACTTCTAACTTCTAATTAGTTATATTTTGCTGAAACTTCTTTTGCTACAGCCTCGATTACATCAGTAATTTCGTCTGTTAACTTACCTGCTTTTAAAGCATCAAGAGTAGCTCTGTGTTTAGCGTTTAAGAATTCTAAGAAATCTTTTTCGAATTCTTTTACTTTATTTACAGGAACATTTCTCAATAAGTTTTTAGAACCAGCATAGATAATTGCTACCTGATCTTCAACAGTATAAGGATCGTTCAAACCTTGTTTCAAGATTTCAACGTTTCTTTTTCCTTTTTCAATTACGTTTAAAGTAACCGCATCCAAATCAGAACCAAATTTAGCAAACGCTTCCAATTCACGGAATTGAGCCTGGTCTAATTTTAAAGTACCAGATACTTTTTTCATTGATTTAATTTGAGCATTACCTCCAACACGAGATACAGAGATACCTACGTTGATTGCAGGACGTACCCCTGAGTTAAACAAATCTCCATCCAAGAAAATCTGTCCGTCAGTAATCGAAATTACGTTTGTTGGGATATATGCAGAAACGTCACCAGCCTGAGTTTCGATAATTGGTAAAGCTGTTAATGAACCACCACCTTTAACGATTCCTTTGATAGAATCCGGTAAATCATTCATGTTTTTAGCGATACCGTCATCAGCGATAACTTTACAAGCACGCTCTAATAAACGAGAGTGTAGGTAGAAAACGTCTCCAGGATAAGCCTCACGTCCCGGTGGTCTTCTTAATAAAAGAGATACCTCACGGTAAGCCACAGCTTGTTTTGATAAATCATCATAAACAATTAAAGCCGGACGTCCAGAATCTCTGAAGTATTCTCCAATTGCAGCACCTGCCATAGGAGCATATACCTGCATTGGAGCTGGATCAGAAGCATTAGCAGCAACGATAACTGTATAAGCCATTGCTCCTTTTTCTTCTAACATTTTTGCAATTCCTGCTACAGTTGACGCTTTTTGTCCAATTGCAACATAGATACAAAATACTGGTTTACCAGCATCATAAAATTCTTTTTGATTTAAGATAGTGTCAATACAAACAGTTGATTTACCTGTTTGACGGTCACCAATAACCAACTCACGTTGTCCACGACCTACAGGGATCATAGCATCTACTGCTTTTACACCTGTTTGTAATGGTTCAGTAACTGGTTGACGGAAAACTACTCCAGGAGCTTTTCTTTCCAATGGCATTTCGTATAAGTCACCAGCAATTGGTCCTTTTCCATCAATTGGAAAACCAAGAGTGTTTACTACACGTCCTACCATTTGTTCTCCTACTTTAAGAGAAGCAATACGTTGTGTTCTTTTAGCAGTAGATCCTTCTTTGATACCTGTAGATGGTCCTAAAAGTACAACCCCTACGTTATCTTCTTCAAGATTCAATACAATAGCCTCAAGACCATTTTCAAATTCTACTAACTCTCCATATTGTACATTCGAAAGCCCGTAAATACGAGCAATACCATCTCCAACTTGAAGTACCGTTCCTACTTCCTCCAGCGTAGCGCCAGATTCAAAACCTTCTACTTGCTTTCTTAATATTGCTGAAATTTCAGCAGGTTTGATTTCCGCCATCTTAATTTATAATTTAGACACTTAATGTGCAATAAAACTAGTTACTTAATTCTCTCTTTAATACTTGTAATCTGTTAGCAATAGAAGCATTGTACTGCTTATCGCCTATTCTTAGAACAAATCCTCCAATGATTGCAGGATCTACTACAT
>Ga0308158_10001324_pt1 | contig 27307 bp, 31 predicted proteins | sample PhyBR2_FD_201038 | JGI IMG/M metagenome (GOLD analysis project Ga0308158, IMG submission 201038) | Phyllosphere microbial communities from UC Gill Tract Community Farm, Albany, California, United States - DLSLB.R2 | ecosystem: Host-associated > Plants > Phyllosphere > Unclassified | place: USA... | reverse complement strand
TTGCTCGCCGCCTGAAAATCCTGCGCGGCCTCACACCGTACCAAGCAATCTGCAAGGCGTGGACAGATGATCCGCGCCGATTTATCTCAAATCCGCACCATCAATCGCTGGGACCAAACATCTAAGCCCTTCACAGCGCCACGAACTGTAACCACCAGCGATAAAGGGGCGTGTCAAAACCGAGCGGTTGTGACACCTGTGCTCTTTTCGAGTGTGGCGGAAAAGTCGACCATTTGCCTTGCGGGATCAAGCGAGCGGCAAACCGCTCCACCAAATACCGGGACTGAACACCCAGATCAGCCATTCCACGCTATTAGAATACATCGGCACGCTTACTCGCCACATAAAACATTGGCTTTATATCTACAAACATTCACATGGTTATTATGCTGACCATGAGAGGTCATGGCTCAGCTTATGCTACATGACTGACCAGATTAATTAAGATACGGCCAATGACGTCGAATTTGCCACCGAACTCACCATTGCGTGGCTGGGCAATCCCAACACCCGTACCGATGCCGAACATGTTCCGGCTTTTCTGGGTACCATGCATGCCGCCATCTTAAAACTGGCAGGCACGCCGCAAGCCGACGCTTCTGAAGCTGTAGACACTCAGGAATATACTCCGGCGGTCACCGTCCGGAAGTCGCTGGCCTTGAGCGATCACATCATCTCAATGATCGACGGCAAACCCTATAAGAGGCTGCGCCGTCATCTGGCCACTCATGGCCTGACGCCCGAGGAATACCGCGCGCCCTATAATTTGAAGGCGGACTACCCCATGGTGGCGCAGTCCTATTCCGAGAGCCGGCGTGCGATGGCCAAGAAGATCGGCCTGGGTCGCAAACCCGGGCAGTCTCCCAAGGCGGCTGCCACCAAGCCTGCGCGCAGGGGTAAGTCCGTGGCTGACGCCAAAGCTGCGGCGCAATCGCATCTGAGCGGTTCGGGCGAATGATCAGTAAGCGTGGTCAGCAGGCCACCTTGCGGTAGCGCTGGCGGTCAGGATGCTTGTCGCCTTTAACGAGGGCGCGGGTGGTGCGGGAAGTTATCGGTTCTACGACTGGTCATACGAGCACTCGTATGACTGGTCGGATGGAGGTGGTCGGCCGGATGTCGGGTCGACGGCGATGGTCTGACGCGGAGAAGCTGGAGATCCTGGCCGAGGCGTTCCGCCCGGGGGTGCGGGTTTGCGACGTCATCGCCCGTCGCGAGGTGTCGAGCAGCCTGATCTACACGTGGCGCAAGCAATTGCGTGAAGGCAAGCTGGCGGGCGTCGTGGCTTCGTTGCCGGTATTTGCCGAGGTACAAGTTGTCGCCCCGGTCGCGCCGACACCGCAGCCGGCGCCATGTCCACCGGGGTTCATCCATATCGAGTTGCCGGGCGGCGTGCGGGTGAGCGTGGATGCCGCGGTGGATGCAGGCGCTCTGACACGGGTGCTGTCGGTGCTGCGATGAGCCCGACGCCGCTACCGACGCGGGTGTTTCTGGCGTGCGGGGTGACGGACATGCGCAAGGGGTTCGATGGCCTGGCGGTGCTGGTGCAGCAGGTACTGAAGCAGAACCCGCATTCGGGGGCGCTGTTCGTGTTCCGGGGCAAGCGGGGGCATCTGGTCAAGCTGCTGTGGTTCGATGGGCAAGGCCTGTGCCTGTTTTCCAAGCGGCTCGACCGTGGCCGCTTCGTCTGGCCGGTGACCGCGACCGGCACGGTGACGCTGACGCCGGCGCAATTGTCGATGCTGCTGGAGGGCATCGACTGGCGACGCCCCGAGCGGACGTTCACGCCGACGCTGGCTGGGTAGGAACGGCGGTTTTTCGCCACTTTCCCTCGCTCGCCGACCTGCAACCTGCTATGGAAACAGGGTGTCGGAAGCGCCCGTTTCCCCTGTTGATGCCACCGCGCGGATTGCCGCGCTGGAGGCTTCGCTCGCCCGAGCCAATGCCGCGCTCGCTGCCCGCGACCTGCTCATCGATACGCTGCGCGGACAGATCGCGCGGCTGCGGCGGATGCAGTTCGGCGCCTCGTCCGAGAAGCTCGGCCGCGAGATCGAGCAACTCGAACTGGCGCTGGAGGAACTCGAGACCGAGCGCGACGTGCCTGTGTCCAAGGTGGCCAACAGCGGCATGGTGGCGCGTCCAGTGCCCGTCCGCAACCTGCCGGGGCATCTGCCGCGCGAGGAGGTCGTCCACGAGCCGGTGTCGGGTGCCTGCACCTGCCCGGACTGTGGCGGTGCGCTGCGGCCGCTCGGCTCGGACGCGCACGAGATGCTCGACATCGTGCCGGTGCGCTGGCGGGTCGGGGAGTGTCAGGAATTTCGTGTGTGGGCGGGCATAATGGGAAAGAAGGAAACCCGATATGTCTCGACGCAAAGAGCCTGCGATACCGAACGAGCTGCTGGATCAATTGCTGGCTGGCGGTGACGCCGGCGCCGCGCTGGCGCAGGGCGGCCTGCTGGACGCCCTGAAGAAAGCGCTGACCGAGCGCGCGCTGAATGCCGAGATGGATCATCACCTGGCCGGGGAAGACGGAGCCGGAAACTCCCGCAACGGCTACGGTCGGAAGACGATAACGACCGATACCGGCAAGCTGGCGATTGACGTGCCGCGCGACCGGCAGGCGAGCTTCGATCCGCAGCTGATCGCCAAATACCAGCGACGTTTTCCCGGCTTCGACGAGAAGATCGTGTCGATGTACGCGCGCGGCATGAGCACCCGCGAGATCACCGGGCACCTGCACGACCTGTACGGCATCGAGGTGTCGCCTGACCTGATCTCGACGGTGACCGACGCGGTGCTCGACGAGGTGGCGATCTGGCAGCAGCGGCCGCTGGATCCGGTCTATCCGCTCGTCTTTTTCGACGCCTTGCGGGTGAAGATCCTCGACGAGGGCATGGTGCGCAACAAGGCGATCCATATCGCCCTGGGCGTCCGTGCAGCCTGCCCCCGCGAAGGCGGGGGGGTGCCAAGGAGGTGCTGGGGCTGTGGCTGGAGCAGAACGAGGGCGCCAAATTCTGGCTCAGGGTCATGAACGAGCTGCGCAACCGCGGCACCGAAGACATCCTGCTTGCCGTCGTCGATGGCTTGAAGGGGTTCCCGGAAGCGATCACGGCGCTCGCCTATGATCGATCCCCCGGATCGATCATCAAACGGCTCGCTCCCCGACGCCGTGGTTCAGACCCCGGCCTGCGCCGGGGCAGGCTCTGCATCGTCCATCTGCTGCGAAACTCGATGGATTTCGTATCCTGGAAGGACCGCAAGGGGCTGGCGACCGCGCTGAAGGAGGTCTACCGCGCGCCCAGCGCCGAGGCGGCCGAGCAGGCGCTCTCGGCGTTCGAGGCCGGCCCCTGGGGCACCCGCTACCCGGCCATCGGCCAGAGCTGGCGGCGCGCCTGGGCCGAGGTCATCCCATTCTTCGCCTTTCCTGACGAGGTCCGGCGGATCATCTACACCACGAATTCCATCGAGGCCCTGAACTCGAAGCTGCGCCGGGCCGTGCGCGCCCGCGGGCATTTCCCCAGCGACGAGGCCGCCACCAAGCTGCTCTACCTCATCTTGAACCGCTCAGAGAAAGAGTGGAAGATGCCGCCCCGTGAGTGGACCATGGCAAAGGCCCAGTTCGCCGTCATCTTCGGCGAACGCTTTATCCGAGCCATGGCCGCGTAATGTTCAGCCGCCCGCCCACACACGAAATTCCTGACACTCCCGCGGGTCGTGCGCAACGTCCGCCGCAAATACAGCTGCCGGTCCTGTGACAAGATCGTCCAGGCGCCTACGCCGGGCAGCGCCGTGGCACGCGGCAAGGCGACCTTCGCCACGCTGGCGCACGTCGTGGTCTCGAAGTTCGACCACCATCTGCCGCTCTACCGCCAGGCCGAGATGATGGCGGCGCAAGGGCTCGACATCGACCGCTCGACGCTGGCGGGCTGGACCGGACAGGCCGCAGCGCTCCTCGACCCCATCGTCAGCCGCATCCGCGACGAAGTGCTCAAGGCCGACAAGATTCATGCCGACGACACGCCGGTGCCGGTGCTCGACCCTGGCCGGGGCAAGACCGCGACCGGGCGACTGTGGGTCTACGTCACCGACGACCGGGCATCCGGCAGTACCGCGCCGCGCGCGACCTGGTATCGCTTCACGCCAGACCGAACCGCGGCGCACCCGACATCCCATCTCGCTGGGTTTCGTGGCTTCCTGCAGGCCGATGCCTATGCCGGTTATGACGGACTGTATCGTGGTGGCGTCACCGAGGTCGCGTGCTGGGCGCATTTCCGGCGCAAGGTCTTCGATCTGCACGAGCGGTCGCCCACGCCGCTGACCACCGACATCCTCGAGCGGATCGGCGCCCTTTACGCTGTCGAGGCCGAGGTCAGCGGCCAACCACCCGACGTGCGATGTCGAGCCCGACAGGAGAAAAGTCGGCCGCTGGTCGACGCCTTGCGCGAGGTGCTCGATGCCGGCTTGCGCCGCCTGTCGTCCAGGTCCGACATGGCGAAGGCCATCGCCTATGGCACCAAGCGCTGGTCAGCACTGTCGCACTTCCTCGACGATGGTCGCCTGGAGATCGACAACAATATCGCGGAGCGTGCGCTGCGCGGTGTTGCCGTTGGACGCCGCAACTGGTTGTTCGCTGGTTCGCGCGCAGGCGGCGAACGGGCCGCCGCCATCTATACCGTCATTCAGACCTGCAAGGCGAACGGTGTCGACCCGCAGATCTATATCGCCGACGTCATCGCCAGGGTCGCGGGCGACTGGCCAGCCAGCCGCTGGGACGAACTCATGCCCTGGAACTGGATGCCGCCAGCAGATCAGCCAACCGCGCAAGCCGCATAATCTGCGGTCGTCACACCACGCTTACAATGATCATGACAGGGGCGATGGTGAGACGCCCCCGTCATACGCAGTACATTGCGAAGTGTTGAAGGCGATATCCAGCCCAACAACGTTGCCGGGCACCAATCCAGCGATCCCGCCATGAACCCACCGAATCGTATGTTATCGCGACAGCCCTCTGGCGACCGTATGTGTCATGCCCTCATGAATGTGTTCGATCGACGAGTCTGGCAGGGGCCCTTCACGAGGGAAGGTGCACGATAGACGAATCCCAGAAGGACCCGGTACGGGAATGCCTTCAGGCGGCCCGCCTTTTCCGGCGTTCTTACACCCGGACTCGTCTATCGAGCACATTCGACGAGCCAAACCGGCAGCCTGCCCCTCATGAATGTGCTCAAAAGACGAACCGAGCTCGGACCGACCGAGCTGGCGATCTCAGTGTACCAGCCGTTCCTGTTCGCTCCACGTACACAGAGCAAATTGGATGGCCGAGTGAATTACGATACTGGTTTAGCGGTTACGCAGAGCACGGCCCATTACAGCCGATAATTCGGCTTGCAGGGCGCGAAAATCGCGCATCATTTTCTCCACCTCGGCAGGCTTTGCTCCAAACCCACGGTGGTCCGCGAGCCATAGCTTCAACAGACCCGCAATGCGGCCTAGGTCACCGTTGACCTTCCCCATGTCACCAACGGCCCGGAGGTCGTACACTGACCTGATCTTATGATTGAGGCCGGCTGTTCGAAGATAGGCAGAGCGGGACATGCCTGCCTGATCGGCGCGGTCCGCCAGTTCGGCTAGCTCGCCTTCCGTCACCCACACATCGATACGGGTACCTCTCGGCCTGGTTCCGCGCCCGGTTTTGGTGCCTGATCCCATCCCCCAAAAAAACTCCATGCACCCTGTAAAACGCGGCAGCGTCCGTCCGCCTCGCGGAGCAAAATGACGTCGAGCCGCAGGCGAGTAAGGATCGTGTTGTATCGGTATGTGCGCAAGCGCGTACCGGTACAACACCTATCTTGCCGCCACAACGTATGCGACTGAATGCGACGATATGCGACGACGGTGCAGAATTGCCTTTGCATGGGAGATAATCGCATATCATCGCAGATAATCGCGTTGCACCGCATTTAATGACATATCGCCGGACTGCGGCTGACGTAATTGATCTGCCCTTTATGCTGTCGCCGCTTCAGTAGCACCGGTCGTGCCCCGGTGGGTGGTGTAGCTGAGGGGGGGCCATCGGAGATCTTCGGATAGGTTTGGTTTGCGAAACTCAACCGACGGAAACCGCGATGACCGACGATAGGATTACCCTGCAGGCGCCGGCGGGAAAGAGCGCGGATGCAGATTTCCTGCGCGAGATGATCGGCTTTGCCGCGCAGCGTCTGATGGACCTGGAGGTCGGCAGCCTGACCGGCGCGGACTATGGCGAGAAGAGCAGCGAACGGCTGGCGCAACGTAACGGCTAGCGTGAATGCGACTGGGAAACGCGCGCCGGCACGGTCGAGCTGCGCATCCCTCGTTTGCGGACCGGCATCTCGAAGAGCCAGAGCCTGCCCCCGCGCAGGCGGGGGTCAGCCGGCTCTGCGAGGAGATCGACGTCGGCGTGAAGGCGTTCCTCGACCGCCCCATCGAGGGCGACTGGCCATATGTCCGGGTCGACGCGACGGACCTGAAGGTGCGCCAGGCCGGCCGCATCGTCTCGGTCGCCGTCACCATTGCGATCGGCGCGTCGGAGGCCGAGACCTTCTGGAGGGACTTCCTGCGCAGCCTGGCCCGGCGGGGCCTGCGCGGCGTGAAGCTCGTCATCCCGGATGCGCACGAGGGCATCAAGGCGGCGGTATCGCGGGTGTTCAGCGCGATCTGGCAGCGCTGGCGGGTCCACTTTGCTCGCAACGCCATGGCCCATGCCGGCAAGAGCGGGCGCCGCGTCGTCCCGGCCATCATCGCCACGGCCTATGCACAGGAGACGCCCGAGGCGGCCAAGGGTCTATGGCGCAAGGTCGCCGACCAACTGAGGCCCAGCGTGCCCAAACCAGCCAAGCTCATGGATACCGCCGAGGAGGATGTGCTGGCCTATATGTTGTTCCCGCCCCGGCATCGCACCAAGCTGCATCCGACCAATCCGCTCGAACGCCTGAACGGCGAGATCAAGCGACGCACCGGCGTCATCGGCATCTTTCCCAACGAGGACGCCATCACCCGCCTCGTCGGAGCGCTCCTGCTCGAGCAGAACGACGAATGGGCAGTCCAGCGAGGCCGCTACATGACACTGGAAAGCATCGCGCAATTGAGCGATGATCCCTCCGTCACGCTGCCAGCCATGACCGCCTGATCGATACCGGCCTGGCCGGAGATCGATGCGGCTACGCCGCCGAAGCTACACTACCCACCGGATCAGCGCGGACAGCTCGCGCCAGTCGATCGGGTAAAGCTAGCGATGTTCGCGTGCGATCCGGATGGCCCTTTGTGAATCGATATGGGGCCGACCCAAAGCGAAAAGAGGACTGATTCAGAAAACTCATCAAGCTCTTCAAAAAAACTCGAAAACCATATCCTGTGGGTTAGAGCGTTAGATGGAATTTAAAAGGTTAAGCTCTGTTTGGCACAGGCTAAAATGCCGAATTTGCTCGCTTTTTGGTGGCCTTCGCGTTCCCGACATATCGAGCATCTGTTCCCGAAATATCGTGATGTGCGTTCCCGATGTATCGCCCGAGCGTTCCGGGAGTATCGTTGCCCGTTCCCGATATATCGAAAAGACGTGACGGACGCCGTTGGAGCGGGTCGGATTGAATCAGTTTTCGACCGATCCCGCATGGTGAGGTTCAAAGTGGCGACCCGCCGGGACGCGCGATCGTAACGATGATCGAACACGCGATATTTCGGGAACGCGTATGGGCTGCGCATCCGCGTTGCATCCCAATTTTAGCGGCAAAAAAGTCGGGGAGGGGCCTCATCTGCGCACCCCCCTCCCCTCTCGTCAGCGGAGCAGATGCCGGTTCTTGGCGTCGAAGCGGCGCACATAGCCGATAAAGGCGTTCTGGTAGCTGACGGGCGTGCGGGCAGGATCGCCCTCGATCCAGGCTTTGAATTCGGCGTGGAGGGTCTGATAGTCCCAGCCCGGGCATTCGGACCGCAGTAGCGCCAGGGTCGCATCGGTGATCTCGCCGAAGGTCGAGCGGGTCGACAGGCTCTTGACGCTGCGACGGATCAGCGCGCTGGCATCCATATCCCTGTCGGCGGGGGGCGGCGGGGTGTCCTCCGGCGTCGGTGCCCGGGGTGATGCGGCGGTTGCGGCCTTGGGCTTCTTCGGCGCACGGACGGCAGGCGTGGCCCCCTCCCCTTCCGCCCGCCTCCGCATCCGCAGGCTCGGTTCGCGCTTGCCCTCGGCTTGTTCGAGCGTCAGGGCATAGCCGGGCAGTTCGTTGCGCTCGGCGATCTTGGCAATCTCGAACTTGAAGCGGCGATATTGCCCCTCCGCCCCCGATTTCTCGAACAGGGTCGGCATGGAGATGGCGAAGCCCCCCTCCCCTGCCCCGCCCGCATGTTTACGCGCGACCTTGTACAGCCAGCGCTCGCGGCCGCCCGAAATGTCGAAATAGGCGCGGTCGATCGACAACACGCCGCCCGTCATCAGGACGCCCTCATAGAACCAGCTCGACAGCTCAATCGTCATGCCGCGCGAGCGTTCGGTCTTTTCATCGACCAGCTGGGTCCATCCGTCGAGCCAACTGAACGTCGCCTCGCGCCGGTTCTCGGCGCGGATATTGGTCTTGACCGTGGTCGACACCAGCCGGTCGAGCGCCTGACCGAGCAGCTCATAGGCGCGCCCCGTCGGCTGGCGGCCGATCGCGCGCAGCAGGTCATATGGCATCAGGTGCAGCTTGCGCGGCACGTCGTTGATCCCGCGCCTGGCCATATCGGCCAGCATCGAGGCGCAATAGATCAGGATGTCGGCATCCCAGATCGTCGCCATGCCGTAATCGGGATTGCCCGACACATGCACCCACAGCTTGCCATCGGGTGAGCGGTAATCGATCGGTTTGACCCGTTTCGACTTGGCCAGGCTGAAGAAGGGCCGCTCCATCATTTCGCGTTGGTCGCGCAGCGGCAGGTCGGCGAGATAGGGCAGGAACAGCTCGAACTGTTCGGCCGATCCGTCCTTGGGCTTGGTGCTCATGCGCGCATGTCCCGGCGCTTGTTTCCCCGGGGAAACATCAGCGCTGAAGCCCCTGCCCCGTCTGCTCCAGATGCTCCAGCGCACCGCGCAGCGCCTTGACGATTTCCTCGACATCCGCGCCCGATCCGGCGTGCAGCCTTACCGTCACGCCCTGGCGATTGACCGACTGCACGGACAATACGGGGCGGCCATAGCGACTGTGATAGCTGTAGCGGTCGGGCTCGGCATCCTCCCCCATCATCATCTTGCGCGCGGTCAGCAATCGATGAAGCACCTCGCTGGCTGGGATGGGGGGCTGTCCGTCCTCGCGCCGTTCGGCCTGTTGGCGCGCGATATATTGGGCGACGCCGGTGATCGCATGCGCCTCGCCGGGGTCCTGCATGGCCTGGGCCAGCGCATAGCCGGGCTTCAGCTGCACCTCATAGGGCGAGGCGAAGGCGGCGATGACCGCGTCGGGCAGCGCCGCGACCTTCAGCATCTTGGACAGCCAGCCCTTGGACAGCTTCAGCCGCTCGGCCATGCGGGTCTGGTGGTTGCCATAATGGGTCTGGAGTGCGGCCAGATAATTGCGCGCCCGCTCCAGATCGGAGACGTCGGCGCGGGCGCGGTTCTCGAGGTCGGCGAGACGGAACGCGGCCTCGTCGTCCAGCTGGGCGACCTGCGCGACGAACATCATGTCGGGATAGCTGTTGGCGCGCAACCAGCTGATCGACCAGTGGCGCCGCGTGCCTGCGATCACCTCGTAATCATGATCGGGATCACCCTCGATCCGGCGGACCACGGCGGGGACTTTCTGGCCCCCTTCGGCGATGATCGAGTCGATCAGCTCGCGGCAATGCGCCTCGGTCAGCAGGTCGTAATTGCGGGCATTGCCCGACCAGATCTTCACCCGCGCCGGGTCGAGCAGCAGCTGCGTGACCTGCCGCACCTCGCCGCTGGCGACGCGGGCAAGCGCGGACTCGCGCCCCAATAGCGTCGTGCCACGGCTGCGTTCCACCAGGGCCTCGCGGACCGGGGTGGGGGAGGGGGCGTCGCCCTCTTCCTCCGCCAGCAGGGCCGCTAGATAATCGGATTGTTTGCGCGTCATCTTATGCCTCCCGCCCGGAACATAGGCAGAACATTGTCGTGTAGGAAAGGGGAGTCGCGTCAAGCCGCCGCATGGATCACCGCTTCCTCGCTCAGCGGTTCGACCCGGCCCCAGCTCTGGCGGACCAGCTGCTCGACCTGGCGCATCGCCTCGTCCAGATTGGCGCGGCAACGCTTGTGCGTCTTGGGCGTGCCGATCGGCTTTTCCAGCTCATAGACGGTCATCATCCGCATCGCGGCATGGCTGATCTCGGCCGACTCGAGGATGGGGACGGGGAGGAGCGCGGGGCCGAAACTCTGTTCCATGATCGCGCGCACCATGGCGTGGCTGGGGTCGTTGCCGTCGAACTTGGAACAGATCAGCCGGACGAACTGGTAATCGACCTCGATCCCGGCACCCGTCAGCTGGTTGAGCACCTGGTCCATCATCGACAGGAACTGGACGGTCGAGCAGAAATCGGGCGTCGTCGCGGCCATCGGCACCAGCAGCGCATTGGCCGCCTGCATGACCGCCAGGCTGATCGTGCCGAGGGCAGGGGGCGGATCGAGCAGCACCACGTCGTAATTGCGCGCGAGGTCCGCCAGCCCGCGCTTCAGCTTGCGGAAGCGCGCGGCCAGCACCGATCCGCCATCGGACCCTGCGGCCGCCAGCTCATATTCCACGTCGAACAGCTCCAGGTTCGACGGGATCAGGTCGACATTGGGCCAGGGCGTCGGCTTGACCGCATAGGCCAGGTCGGTCTGCGTCGGGTCGATCGACAGATAGGGGTAGAGCGTCTCTTCGCGGGTGACGTTGAAATGCGGGTTGAAGCCGAACAGCGTCGTCGTCGTCGCCTGGCTGTCGCAATCGACGACCAGCACCCGGTAGCCCTGCACCGCGAAATAATGGGCGAGGTGGGTGGTCACGGTCGACTTGCCGACGCCGCCCTTGAAATTCTGGACCGCGATGATCGCAGGGATGTCGAGCGGCGCGCGGGCGGGGGAGGCGCCCAGCACCTCGCGCATGTGGAGCAGCTCTTCGACGGTATAGCCCTGACGTCGTCCATTGTCGGTGGTCGGGGCAGGGGGGAGGCGGCCATCCTCCTCGGCCATACGGATGCGGTTGGTCGAACAGCCCAGCAGCTGCGCGGCCTCGGCAATGCCGAAGCGGACATGCAGGCCCTTCCGGCTTTCGGGCAGGAACGCCTTGCGCCGGAGCCGCTCGATCATCCGCTCGCCTGCGCTGGCCAGATCCCCGATCTGGAACAACATTGCATGATCTTCCGCCACTCGCACACCCCTTGAAGCTTTTGGGGGTGTTTCATGGCAAAGTTCATTCAATCCGGCAAGGTGGGGTGGAAGTTTCCCCGGGAAAACACGTTTTCATTCCTCCCCTGGAAGGGGAGGTGTCAGGCGCAGCCTGACGGAGGGGTGTAGCCCTATCGAGAGCGGGACGCCCCTCCGACGCGCTTCGCGCGCCACCTCCCCTTGCAGGGGAGGAATTGGTCTATGCGCCCACCACCATCCACACGGCCGTCCCGATCATCATCACATTCTCGGTCAGCGACAGGAAGCCCAGCGGTACGTTGCTCGATCCGCCGACACAGGCGCATTTCAACTCGCGCCGGTCGATATAGACCGCCTTGACCACCGACACCGCGCCGATGCCCCCGATGAACAGCGCGATCGGCACCGACAGCCACTTCGCGACCCCCGCGATCATCAGCACCCCCGCCAGCGCCTCGGCAAAGGGATAGATATAGGAATAGGGGACCCAGCGCTTGGCGAGCAGGTCGTAGTTGAGGAACATGGTCGCGAAGCTCTCGACATTCTGGAGCTTCAGCAGCGCCAGCACCGCCATGCTGAACGCGACGAACCACTCGACCGCTCGGGCGGTGAAGGGGGTGGCATAGACCGCCTGGCTGGCCGCCAGCGCCATCAGCGCGGTCATGACGAACAGCGCCACGACCGGGCGATAGCTGGTCGCCTTGGGGTCCGCGACATGCTTGCCGAAGAAGCGGCGCAGATCGTCATAACCGCCGACCCGCTCGCCCCCGATGAAGATTTGCGGGGTCGTCTTCACACCATGCTCCGCCTTGAAGGCGTCGGTTTCCTCGCGGGTGCGCAAGGGACGGTCGTCGACCTCATAGCCCTGTCGGCGGAGCAGGTCCTTGGCCTTCAGCCCGTACGGGCAGGTGTGGGTGGGCATCACCATGCGGTACAATATGGCTTTGCGGGTCATAGTCCTTCTCCGGCTGGGGTCCATGCGCCATATGGCATCCGTACCATGGTACGGAGTCAAGACATGGCCGATTTGACGATCGCCGGGCTGGCGCGCGAGGGCGGGGTGGGGGTGGAGACGATCCGCTATTACCAGCGGCGCGGGTTGATGCCCTTGCCCGAACGCGCGCCGGGGCCGGGCGGGGCAGGGGGCATCCGCCGCTATGGCGAGGGGGACGTGCGGCGGTTGCGCTTCATCCGGTCGGCGCAAGGTGCGGGCTTTACGCTGGAGCAGATCGGCGAGCTGCTGGCGCTGGATGCGACCGACGACCGGGCGCGGGTGCGCGAGCTGGCGAAGGCGCGGATCGCCGCGCTCGATGCGCAGATCGCAGGCCTGCAAAAGGCGCGGGGGGCGCTTGCGCATCTGGCGCAGGAATGCGGGAGCGGTGGAGAGGGGCCGTGCCCGATCCTGCTGTCGTTCGACCGCTAAAGCCCCTCCCCTTCAGGGGAGGGGTTGGGGTGGGGCCTCTCCATCAACGTCGCGCCTGCGGAAATGCCCCACCCCCGGCCCCTCCCCTGAAGGGGAGGGGAGGGTAATAGCCGGTGCGGATCAGGAAGGCGTGGAGCGTCTCCGGGAAGCTCGCGAAATGCGGCCCCTTGCCCGGCTGCCAAAGGTCGCGGCCCCGCTCATAATGCGCCAGCATCGTCGCCCAGGCGGACCGGAAGCGTCCCGCGCGCGCGGCATCGGCGACATAGGCGGCGCAGGCGCCGTTGCGATCGGACTATTCGGACACACAGAGCGGCCACAGCCGCGCCATGTCGGCCGCGAAGACGGACCGCAGCGCCGGATCACGGCTTTCGTCGACCACGCGACCCTGCTTCACCGCAAACAGGCGCGGTGGGCGCGGGGTGCAGGCATTGCAGCCAAAGGTGCTGTCGAAGGCGCCGTCCTCCAGCTTCAGGTCGATATACCCGTCCCCCGACAGGTCGCCCGGTTCATCGGCGATCGCGCCCTGCAAGGGATGGTCCCGCGTCGAAGCCGGAGACAGGACGCGATAGCGTGTCCGGCTCGGCACCAGGAACTGGACGCCAAGGTTGCCGCCCGATCCGCCCGACTGGCTTCCGACGATGACGCCGGGGCGGGGATCGCTGCGCCCGAAGCGGACGACCGCGATCCGGGCATAGCCGCTCTGCCGGTCGGTCGTCACCGACAGCGGCGTGACACCGCCCGCGCGCACCGTGACCCGTGCCTGGTTGTTATAACCGTCCCAGCGGCATGAACTTTCCCCTTCGGGATGCGCAGGGCAGGGCAGGGGCACGACCTCCACCGTCACCCCGCCCGAGATGAAGGCCATCGGCGCGCGGCTCGACGGTAGCCAGGTCTGGAAATGGCCGATCGGCACGGAGGGGACCGGCGCGGCAGCCCCCGGAACGCCGACCAGAAGAAGCACAGGCAGCAGCAAAAGACGCATGGGAATTGCCCGAGGGGACAGGACCGTCCCGCCACGATGATGAAAGGCCGCGCGCCGGTCCGCAAGACGGCATATCGCCCTCGACGGAACCATAGCCCACCCCCACCGCTATGCCCGGGATGGCACATGACGAAGACAAGCCCGGCAACGTGACCCACCGCGCGGTTCCCAGCGGTCGCTTTGCCCGTGCGGGGACGTTCGGGCGGCTGGCGGGCGGGGTCGCGGGCGGGATGCTGGCCGAGGGTGCGCGCAGGCTGGCGAGCGGCGAGCGGCCCAGGCTGGGCGATCTGGTGCTGACGCCGGGCAATGCCGCGCGCGTTGCCGACCGGCTGTCGCACCTGCGCGGCGCGGCGATGAAGCTGGGCCAGATGATCTCGATGGACGCGGGCGACCTGTTGCCGCCCGAGTTGCAGACCATCCTCGCGCGGCTTCGCGACCAGGCGTACCGGATGCCGCCCGCGCAGCTCGACAAGGTGCTGAAGGCGGAGTGGGGCGCCGACTGGCGACGCAAATTCCGCCATTTCGAGGCCGCACCCATGGCGGCCGCCTCGATCGGGCAGGTCCACCGCGCGACCCTGCCCGATGGCCGGGTGCTGGCGATCAAGGTGCAATATCCGGGGGTGCGCGACAGCATCGGCTCCGACGTCGACAATGTCGCGACCTTGCTGCGCGTGTCGAACCTGATCCCGCCCTCGATCGACCTGAAACCGCTGCTCGAGGAAGCCAAGCGCCAGCTGGCCGAGGAGGCGGATTACCTGCGCGAGGCCGATCGGATGCAGGCCTATGGCGACCGGCTGGCGGGCGATCCGCGCTATGTCGCGCCCCGGCCGGAGCGCGCGTTGACCACGCCTTTGGTGCTGGCGATGGACTTCGTGCCCGGCCAGTCGATCGAGACGTTGGTCGAGGCCCCGCAGGACACCCGCGACACCGCGATGACCGCGCTGATCCAGCTGGTGCTGCGCGAGCTGTTCGACTTCGGCATGATGCAGACCGATCCGAACTTCGCCAATTATCGCTGGCAGGCGGAGACCGGCCGCCTGGTCCTGCTCGACTTCGGCGCGGCGCGCGACGTGCCGCGCGAGACGGTGGGCTCCTATCGCCGGTTGATCGAGGCGGGGCTGGCGCATGACCGTGACCGCATCCGCGAAATCGCGGTGGAGACGGGGTTCCTGGGCGAGAAGGCGGTCGTCGCGCACCGCCCGGCGGTCGACCGGATCATCGCCGCGATCGACGACACGATGGCGCGGCCGGGTCCCTTCGACTTCGGCGACCGCGCCTTCGTGCCGGTGGTGCGCGAGGAGACGAGGGCGATGATCGCCGACCGCGACACCTGGCACGTCCCCCATGTCGAGACGCTGTTCGTCCAGCGCAAGATCAGCGGCACCGCCCTGCTGTGCGCCCGGCTGAAGGCGCGGGTTGATGTCCGGGGGCTGGCGGCCGAGGCAACCAGAGAAAACGCACCAGACCCCGAAAGCGATCCGTCTCAACGGTGAGACAAACGGCGGCGGGCCATGGGCACGGGCAATTGATTGACCTAGGTGAAGAACGGAAGCGATCGGCATCGCCCCTAAGGTTCCGATCGCTTCACACCCGTTTCCATCAGCCCGTATGCGAGGACGATCATGTTCGCCCTGTCTTTCGCCATTCCGTTTCGACGTCATCATGACTGGCAGCCGGTGTTCATGCTGTTCGGCATCGTCCGGATGGCCAAGGATCAGCGCGTTCACACCGTGATCTGTCGGCGTGTGCGGCGCCGCTATTCGTTACGGCAGCGCCAATGGGTCTGGACGTCACCCGCCACCCCCGAATTCCGGCCCTGAGGCGGAGCGGCCCTGCGCGAAGGGGTAGGGGACGGGAAATATGATGCATGACGATGCCCCAGGCCGAACGGCACCGACGCCGCGCTATGGCGCGCTGCTTCGCGATGCCCTGCTGGCTGAGCGCGCCATGGGACGCCGTCGCGCCTCTGCTGACGCCCAGTGTTCCCGGAAAGCTGAGGCTCGGGCTTCCCGAGCCTCATCCCGCTTTCTATACTGACCGGCCACCGGCCGCGACCGTCACGCACCGTTGATGCAAAGGACGCCGCTTGCCCTTCTCGTCCCCGTATAAGGGTTATGGCGTCGCGATCCTGATGGCGCTTGTTCACATGCTGTCGGTTGGGCAGCGGTTCCTACTGTCGATCCTGATCGAGCCGATCAAGATCGACCTCCATCTGGGCGATGCCACGATCGGCATATTGCAGGGACCGGCCATCGCCATTGTCGGCGGGCTGGCTATGATCCCGATGATCCTGCTGGCGCGCCGCTGGCCACTCGCCCGGCTGCTGGCCGTCGGGCTGATGGGATCGAGTGTCGCGACCATCGCTTGTGGGCTGGCCAAGACGGATCAGATGCTGGCGGCCGCACGGATGCTGCTCGGCCTGATGCAGGCGGCGATCGGACCCGCCGCCATCGGCCTGATCGTCGCCGCCATGACGCCCGCGCATCGGGGGCGGGGGATCAGCCTGTTCACCGCGGGTGCGGCGCTGGGCCGGGGAAGCGCACTGATCGGGGGCGGCGCGCTGCTGGCGTTGTTCGCGTCGCTGGGCGGTACGGTCGACCCGTGGCGCATGGTGTTCGTGACCGCCGGGGCGATCGGCCTGCCGCTGTCGCTGCTCCTGCTGCGGCTGGCCGAGCCCGTCGATCGGCCCGAGGGGAAGGCGGTGCGCATGGGCGCGGCATGGCGTCACATGATCGCCGACCGGCCCGCGCTGCTGCCGCATATCCTGGCGGCGCTTTGTGCGGTTCTGCTGGCTCAGTCGCTGACCAGCTGGGCGGCCAGCCTGTTGATCCGGTTGCACAGGCTGAGCCCGTTGGAGGCCGGGCTTTGGGTCGGGCTGGTGATGATGCTGGCCGGGGCGGTGGGCCATGGCCTGGGCGGGGTGCTGGCCGACCGGTGGGGCAGGGGAGCGTCGGCGTCGATGCTGCTCGGCCTCGCACTGGGCACGCTGGCGCTTTGGCCGCTGACCCGATCAGAGGCATTGGCGGGCGCGGTGATCGCCCTGGGCGGCGCGACGATCGGGCTGTCGATCGCGCTGGCGGGTGGCCTGATCGGCTTGCAGGCGCGGATGCCAGCGGCGCTGAGGGTCGAGGGCACGGCGATCTTCCTGACCCTCGTCACGCTGTTCGGCACCGCGCTCGGCCCTTGGGCGGTGGGAACGGCGAGCCAGGCGATCGCTGGGCCCACTGGTCTGGCCGATGCGATCGGTCGTGTGCTGGGCGCGACCGGGCTGATCGGCTGCGCTGCGGCGTGGATGGCGATGCGCTCTGCATCTTCTCCTCTCCCCTGGACAGGGGGAGAGGGATAGCGATGCTGTCCAGCGCAGCTTGGGTGAGTGGACGCGCAAGCCTCTGGCTCGCGCGCCCACTCACCCAATTCCGACCAAGCCTTTGCTTTCGAAAAGACCAAATCTGCGCAACCCTCTCCCCTCAAAGCGGGGCGAGGGAGGGGACGGCTCGGGCGATATCACCCTTCTAATCCAGCTCGTGCATCCAGCCGTTCCAGCGGCGCGTGCCCGTTTCAACCGGGTCGCCGCGCCCCTGGCGGACGCGCTGGCGATATTCGGTCGGGTCGATCCCCTGGTCGGCGCGGAACGACCGGACCAGCCCGGCCTCGTCGCCCAGGCCATAGAGGCGCGCCAGCGCGTCCAGTTCGCGGACCTCCGGCACCTCCAGCGCGCGGCGGACCGCGTCGATCCGGCGACGCTTGACGTGGCGCGCGATCCCGCCGCTGCGCTGATAGAGGCGATAGAGCGTCGCGCGCGACACGCCCACCTGCTCGGCGATGATCGCGCCGGTCAGGTGGGGGTTGGCTATCTCGCGGTCGATCAGCTGCTCGACCGCCTCGCGCCGCAGATGGTCCTGCCGCCTGGCCTCGACGGCGACGTCGCGCGGGCCACCCAGCGCGGTCGGCAGCAGCTCGATCAGCGCGCGGGCCAGCGCCCCGTCATGCCGGTCGTCGAGCGCGGGCGCATGGCGGACCAGCGATTGTAGATAGTCGCTGAGCATCCCGGTATCTGGCGAATGCACGACCAGCCCGTGCAGCGCGCCTAGGCTGCCCAGCGCGGCCAGCACTAGGTCGCGCGCGATGCTGGCGGTGATCATGTGCAGCCCTTGCGCCTCGGTCCGGTGGCCGCGCCGCGTGTCGAGAAAGACGATATCGCCCTGCCCCGCCCGGTCGAAGCCGCTACGTGGCCCGCCGATCAGCGTGCCGGACAGGACATGGTGGAGAACGATATGGTCGAACCCGTCGGCCTGCACCCGTTCCTCGCGCACATGCCCCATGCCCGACAGATGCCGGTCGAACAGCAGCATGTGGCGAAAGCGCCAGCCGGTGACACGGGCATGGAACGGCCCGTCGCGACGCACGACATCGGCACCTTGCGCATAGAGACGGCGATAGGCGTCGAAGGCGTCCGCCTCGGCCATGCCGTCGCTGGAAAAGCCGATCGCTTCCTTCACCTTTCGCTCTCCGTGATCCGGCGTCCGTCCGGGATCTGGTAACCAGCATAGAGCATGGCGGGCGATGCACCATGGTCACTTTATACCATGGTCTTGAACAAGAGGCATATGACCGGTATCGAATTTGCGATTGGCAACTCTGCGCACGATCGCGCCGCGCCGCTGAGTTGTCAGGCCAGGAGCGGCGCGGCGATGGGCCAGGGCGCGGTGCTGGACCTGCTTGATCCGGGCGGGGCGTCGATGACGCATCAGAGTGCATAGCGCAAAGCCGGACCAAGGTAGCGCCACCGACCCGAACACCCCATGGTGAACTGTTTTTCATCAAACCGACCTCATAATCCCCCCGAAACGTCACCATCCCGCAATGATCTGGCACCAAGGCATCGGCGCATAATCCTTTGGGGGGAAATCATACCATGCGCTTTATCAACCCGCGTTTCGCGGGGCGGCTGGCTGCGTCCAGCGCCCTGACCCTGTTGTTCGTCAGCCCGGCGCTGGCCGCCGATCCCATGGCGACGCCTGAGCCGGCCAAGGCGACCGTACCCGACGAGCAGAAGACCGACGCCGACGGCTCGTTGAGCGAAGTCATCGTCACCGCGCAGAAGCGGCCCGAAAGCCTGCAGAAGACCCCGATCGCGATGTCGGTTCTGTCCGCGCAGGACCTGACCAACCGTCACGTCCAGTCGCTGGTCGACCTGCAGGATGGCGGGATCCCCTCGCTCCGGGTCGCGCCTTTCTATTCGCGCAATTCGGCGCTGATCGTGAACATCCGCGGCGTCGGCGTGCTGGGCGACAGCAACCAGCCCGCTCGCGACCAGGGCGTCGGCGTCTATATCGATGGCGTCTATCTGGGCCGCGCGCAGGGCCTGGGCACCGCGCTGTACGATATCGAGAATATCGAGGTGCTGAAAGGCCCCCAGGGTACGCTGTTCGGCCGTAATACCGAGGGCGGCGCGGTCAACATCGTGACCAAGAAGCCGACGGGCGAATTCCATGTGAACAGCACCGTCGGCATCGGCAATTTCGGCAGCTACAAGGGCGAGGTCCATGTCGACTTGCCCGAAATTTCCAATATCCGCATCAAGCTGGACGGCGTGATCACGCATCGCGACCCGCTGGTCCGCAATCCCCTGCCCGGGCAGAAGGGGTTCAACGCCTATGACAAGCATGGCGTGCATTACGAATTGCTGTGGCAGCCGAGCAGCAATTTCAGCGCCGATTATTCGTTCGACAGCTCCTATGACGCCTCGACCCCGCTCTATCTCCAGCTGATTGCCGGGGGCAGCTATGTCCAGTCGCCGATCGGCACGCTCCAGCCGACGCGCGCCCGCGACGCCAATGTCGGCGTGCCGCAGCAGCCCAGCATCGGCAAGGTGAACGGCAACCGCCTGACCCTGGACTGGCATCCGGCGGAGATGCTGACGGTCAAGTCGATCACCGCCTATCGCACCCTGACCCAGACCCAGTTCGACAATGGCTCGGCCGCGACCACCATGTCGACGCCCAGCGGCGTGTTCTCGAGCAAGAACTTCGCCGGAGCCGCCATCCCGCTGCTGTTCAGCCGTTACAGCCTGGCCGATTTCCGCCAGAATCAGTTCAGCCAGGAAGTGCAGCTGATCGGCGACCTGCCCGAGCTGAAGTTCGTCGCGGGCGCGCTCTATTATGATGAACGGGTAGGCGACAATGCACGCGCCTTCTACACCAACCAGTGTTCCAACTTCACCTGCACCAACTATGTCATCCTGCCGCCCAATTTCCGCACCGACGTGGCGAATTATGCCAACCTGCCTCTGGACTATACCGCGCAGCGAATCGACCGGGCGAGCCATGTGCGCACCAGCAGCATCGGTACCTTCGGCCAGGCGACCTGGACCCCGGCCGCACTGGACGACCGGGTCCATCTGACCGGTGGCCTGCGCTGGAGCCGCGATGTCAAGCATGGCGCGCTGCTGACCGTCAACGGCAAGCTGCCCGTCGATCGCAACGGTGTGTCGCGCACGATCCCGCTCGACGCGGCCTGGTCGCGCGTCGACCCGATGGTCAACCTGTCGTTAGATGCCACCCGCAACGTCCATCTCTATGGCAAGTGGAGCACTGGCTATAAGTCGGGCGGCGCCAATTCGCGCTCGCAGGAATATGACCCCTTCAAGCCCGAGACGGTGTCGATGTTCGAAATCGGCGCCAAAAGTGAGTTCTTCGACCATCGCGCGCGGTTGAACGTGGCCGCCTATGCGGGCAGCTACAAGGACATCCAGATCGATTTCCAGCGGCCCTATCAGGACGCCAGCGGCGCCTCGACCACCCGCACCACCATCTCGACGCTCAACGCGCCGGGCACAGGCGGGCTGCACGGCGTCGAGGCCGACCTGACCGTTGCCCCGGTCACCGGGCTGACGCTGACCGCATCCTATGCGCATACCTATGTGCGCATCCCGGCCTCGGTGAACCCCTATCCCAATGCCAAGGGCGTGGTCAGCACCCTCGCGGTGCCGATCTATCCGCAATATACGCCGAGCGACGCGGGCAGCGTCGCGGCGGATTACGAGATGCCGCTGAACGACATGACGGTGCGCGTCCATCTCGACGGCAATTACGACTCCGGCTTCTATGTGAACGCCAACGACCCGGTCTATCTTGGTCCCAACAATCCGGCGAACATCTATCAGCCCAAGGGGGACAAGGCCTTTGTCGTCAACGGCCGCATCGCCCTGGCCGATATCGCCATGGGGCGCGGCGACGCCAAGGCGACCCTGTCGGTCTGGAGCCGCAACCTATTCAACGAACAGCATCTCTTCTACCGCGCCTATAGCCCGTTCATCGGGACACAGGGCTTCTTCAACGAGGCCCGCACCTACGGCCTCGAAGCGAATGTGAGGTTCTGATGCGCGCCGCCATCATGCTGGCCACGGTGCTGGCGGCTCCGGCGGGGGTGGGGGCTTCGGTCCCCGCCTCCACCGGCACCCCGGTCGCGGGCGCGGCGCATGTCCGCGTCCTGCCGCTTCAGGGCGGGCGCAATTTCCGCGACCTGGGCGGTTATCGCACCAGCGACGGCCGGACGGTCAAATGGGGCCTGCTCTATCGCTCGGGCCAGATGCATGAGCTGACCCCGGCGGATTACACCTACCTGCAGACGCTGGGTATCCGCACCGTCTGCGACTTTCGCGACACGCGCGAGCGCACTGCCGCGCCGACCCTGTGGCCCGCTGGACAAAAGCCGAAGGTGCTGAGCGACGATTATGCGCTCGACATGAGCGCGATGCGGCTGCCCGGCGATCCGTCGACCTGGACGCACGACCAGGTCGTGACGGCGATGATCGCGACCTATCCAAAGCTGCTCGACCAGTTTCGGGGGCAGTACGCTCGCATGTTCGCCGAGCTACTGGCGGGCGACGTACCGCTCGCCTTTCACTGCACGGCGGGCAAGGACCGGACCGGCGTCGCGGCCGCGCTGCTTCTGACCGCGCTGGGCGTGCCGCGCGCGACGATCGTCGAGGATTATCTCCTCTCCAACCAGCATATGGCGCTGCTGGCCGCGCAGCCGACCGGCTTCCGCGCAAAGCTCTCGTCCGAGGCGGCACGGACCTTTGCCGGGGTCGACCGGCGCTATATCGAGGCGGTGTTCGCGGTGACCGACCGCCACCCGGGTGGCACGATGGGCTATCTGCGCGAGGCCATGGGCCTGGGCGTGCCCGAGATCGCAAAGCTGCGCGCGCTGTATCTGACGGCGCGGTGACGGCGTGCCGGGATGGCAATGATCGGCTATCCGACAGCCACCATCCGCGACGCCTGGGGCACACTGACGGTCGAGCAAGGCGTACTGATCGCGCAGGACTGGAAGTCGGCATCGATCGCCGGTCCCGGTAGCGCGCATGCCAACGACTATGCCGGAGCGGGATGGAGCCTCACGCTTTCGCCGGATTGGATGGTGTTGAACGGCCGCGTGGAACATCGATGACAGCGGATCATCGTTTCCTTGCCAGCAACTTCTCGCCATCGGGCCTGATCTCGCCCTTGGGCGTGACGTGTCGATAGAGCGTCTGGCGGGTGATGCCGAGTTCTGCGCACAGCTCGGCGACCTTGGTTTCCGGCTTGCCCATCGCGGCCTGGGCGAGGCGCAGCTTGGCGGGCGTCATCTTGAACGGGCGACCGCCGCTGCGTCCGCGAGCACGCGCCGCGGCCCGCCTTGGTCCGCTCGACGATCAGCTCGCGCTCGAACTCGGCGAGGCCGGCGAAGATCGCGAAGACGAGCCGGCCGTTGGCGGTGGTGGTGTCAATCGATGCTCCCTCGCCGGCGAGCACCTTCAGCCCGATGCCGCGCTTCGTGAGGTCGCCGACCAGATTGACGAGGTGGCGCAGATCGCGCCCCAACCGGTCGAGCTTCCACACGACCAGCGTATCGCCATGACGCAGCGCCTTGATGCACGCATCCAGCCCCGGCCGGTCGTCGCGTTTGCCCGATGCGGCGTCGGTATAGAGGTGATGGTCCAGATCGACCCCGGCCTTCACCAATGCGTCGCGCTGGAGGTCGATGACCTGGCTGCCGTCCGCCTTCGACACCCGCGCATAGCCGATCAGCACCGTCACTTTAACGTCCGTTCGCGTAACGGAGCAGGATCGCTCCTCCAACGACCCTCATTCTGTCACATAACCCGTCTTCTGGTCTATGCTCCATGAACAGGTTCGTTTTCCTGTTTCGTGACGAACAGGACACTGATGCCGACCAAGGCCATCCTGTCGCCCGCGCAGCGCACTGCCATCTTCTTCAACCGGCTCGGCGAACTGCGCGATCGGACCTTCGAGAACCAGCGCCATCGCGCCTCCGGCCTGACCCTCGTCACCGCGGCCGTGACGCTCTGGAACACCGTCTATCTCGACCGTGCCGTCCGCAATCTGCGCGGCAGCGGCGTCGACATACCCGACGAACTGCTCGCCCATGTCGCGCCGCTGGGCTGGGAGCATGTCGGCCTTACCGGCGACTCTCTATGGGGTGAGATCGACAAGCCCCGCGAGCGGTTCAGACCGCTTCGCCTCCATCATCAAACCGAACGCGACGCTTAGCGTACGTTTTCGACCATTCTCTCACCGGACCCCCTGTAGCCCGGCGTGCGACCAATTGTAATTCTGAATTAATTTAACATAACCATTCTTATCGAATATATGAAGTGGAAGCGCCAAAGACAAATGACACTACTCCGCTAGATAGAAACGGCACCGCAGGTGCTGCCCGCGGGTCGCCGGTGTCATAGCCTTCCTTGGCAACGAGGACGCGCATGGTGTGACTGTGCTGTCAATGAGTGCTTCAGAGATCACCCGGTTCGACACGCTGATGCGGCTCGACCGCGGCGAGATCCGGACTGCGGACGCGATGGAACTGCTCGGCCTCCGACGGCGGCAAGTTTACCGGCTGCTTGATCGCCTTCGACAGGAAGGCGCTGCCGGCCTCGAGTCGCGCAAGCGTGGACGCCCGAGCAACCGCCGTTACAGCGACGCCTTCCGCGCCGAAGTCGTCGCGCTCGTGCGGGACGACTATGCGGACTTCGGGCCGACCCTCGCGCGCGAATATCTCGCCGAGCGGCACGGCCTGGGCCTTTCGTGAGAGACGCTGCGGCAGATCATGATGGAGGCTGGCCTGTGGAAGGACTGCGCCGCCAGGCGCCCTCGCCCGTACGCGCCGCGCCTACGGTCGGAGCGCCTCATCACGCCGAGCCCGAGCCGACTTCCTGGTCAGCTCAATCTTCTTAGCTGCATGAGCGTGATAGGTGGATGGGGCGATCGGCAGGCCCCGTACACTTTTCGATGCGCGTCGATGAACGACACCAGCACCTCGCTCGGTGATCGAGCTTCGCGATCGCAAAATACGCCGACGCCTTCTTGAGGATCTCGTTGGCTTGCCGCAATTCGCGGTTCTCCCGCTCCGGTGCCTTCATCCGGTCGGCGACGTCGCTCGGCACCATCCGCACCGCGCGCGCACCTCAAGCGGAAGCTTTTTGGTCGTCTTGCTCGTCATAGCCCCTTCCCCTCAGAAGTTGGGGCCTCCGACAAACGCGGCGCGGTTCAACCCCTCACCCAGCCAGCGATGGTGCGCAGCTCCCCAGGCTGGTGGCGAGCCGTTCCCACTCTTTCTCGTCATGAGCGTATCGGTAGAGATGATCCGTTAGTTGCGATGCCGTCACAAAGGTGACCCTAAACACTGTTATGCAGCCAGCACGTCAAGAGCCCGATTGTCTTTGTAACTCGACATTTTTCTAAAAATAAACACGGAAAAACTGATGCTTAATTGCACTCGCATGCTCAGCTATCTATCCGGTTCCGCAGCGTTATTCATAGGGCTGCTCGGCGCGCAGCCGGCTAGCGCCGCTTCGTGCCTGACCGCCGCGCAGTCGATGGCGGAGATCATGAACACCAGGCACACCGATAACACGCTGATACTCGCGCATCGCGGCTCTTGGGGCAATTACAACCCAGCCGACAAGACCATCCCCGAAAATTCGATTGCTGCCGCTGTCAATCGGCGTCCAAAAGGGACCCCCTTCGTCGAGCAGCGTGACGGGTATGACGGGTGCACCGTTCGCGCTGGTTGCGGCGTAGGGCGGGCGTAGCCCGACCGGAGGCGCAACCAGCGCGAAGCGTTCTCTGCCGGTGGTCCTGGGCGTCAGCTTCGATGTTTGAAGCGCCAGCTGTCGTTGCCGGTTTCGACGATGTCGCAATGGCGGGTAATACGGTCGAGCAGTGCGGTGGTCATCTTGGGGTCGCCAAAGACGGTCGGCCACTCACCAAAGGCGAGGTTCGTGGTGACGATGACGGAGGTCTGCTCGTAGAGCTTGCTGACGAGGTGGAAGAGCATTTGACCGCCCGAGCGTGCAAACGGCAGGTAGCCAAGCTCGTCGAGCACCACGAGGTCGAGGCGCGAGAGCTGGGCCGCCAGCGTGCCGGCCTTGCCAAGGCGCGTTTCCTCCTCAAGCCGGTTCACCAGGTCCACTGTGTTGAAGTAGCGTCCGCGGGCGCCGGCTCGTACCACATTGGCAGTGATGGCGGTGGCGAGATGCGTCTTGCCGGTACCCGTTCCACCGACCAGCACGACGTTGCGTCGGCCCGGAAGAAACGAGCCGCTGTACAGCGAGCGCACCAGTCCCTCGTTGATGGGAGTGTCGCCGAAGACGAAGGCGTCGAGGTCCTTCACCGCGGGCAACCTGGCGGCCGACATCCGGTAACGGACCGAGGCTGCATGGCGGTGCGTCGCCTCGGCACGCAGCAGGTCGGTCAGGACCTCCATGGTCGTGCGCTTGCGCTGGAGACCGGTAGTGACCGCCTCGTCGAAAGCGCCAGCCATGCCCTTCAGCCCCAACTCGGTCATGGCCGTCATCATCTCATGCCGCTGCATGGAGGCCTCGCAGGCTGTCATAGCGGTTGCAGTCGGCGCGGGGCGGATGGCGCAGCGCCAGGTCTTCTGGCGTGACAATAGTCAGCGGTCGCGGCGGTTCGCGCCGGCGGGCCAGGATGTTGACGATGACGTCGTCGCTGGCCACGCTGGCCGGGAGTGCTTCGCGCACGGCCGCTTCCACCGCCTCGAGTCCGTCGTCGAGCACCGCGGCCAGCACCCGCACGAACCGCCGGTCGGCATCGTCACCGACGCCAAGCTTGCGCCGCAGTCGTGCCAGCGCAGGCGGCAGCTCCCAGCCCTGGAACGGCGCGCCGTTCCGCAGGGCGCCCGGCTTGGTCGCCAACACCGGCAGATAATGCCACGGGTCGTAGATGGTCCGCTCCCGGCTGAAAAACCGGGGATGGTCGGCGACGACTTCCCCGTCGCAGCGCACGACGATGCGGTCGGCATAGGCGCGGACCTGAACGGCACGTCGCACTACCCTGGCAGAAACGGAGTAGCGGTTGCGGTCGAAGCTGATGAGGCATGTGCCGCTTACCGCATGCTCGCTCTCATGAAAGCCGTCGAAGGGTGCGACAACAGGCTGGAGCACGCTGCGCTCGGCAGCCCAGGCCTGAGCAACCGTCAGTTCCTTCTGCTCGGGATGCTGGTGCAACTCTGCCCAGCGCCGACACTCGGCCTCCAGCCAACCGTTCAGCTCCTCGAGGCTGGTAAATCGCAGGCGTGGCTGGAAGAAGCGGCCGCGTGCGGTTTGCACCTGGTTCTCGACCTGACCTTTCTCCCAGCCCGACGCCGGCGAGCAGGCGGTCGGCTCGACCATGTAATGGTTGGCCATGACCAGGAAGCGCCGGTTGAAGACACGCTCCTTGCCCGTGAACACGCTCGTGACCGCCGTCTTCATGTTGTCGTAGATGCCGCGCGTCGGCACACCTCCGAAGAAGGCAAACGCCCGCGCATGCGCGTCGAACAGCATCTCCTGTGTCTCGCGGGGATAGGCTCGCACATACATTGCCCGCGACGCGCATAGCCGGACATGCGCGACCTTCACTTGGCAATCGGCTTGCCCGAAATCTCCACGTCCTCGTGGCTCCAGTCGAACTGGTAAGCCTCGCCCGGCCGGAACAGCAGCGGGATGAACGCCGGCGCATTCATCACATCGCGACGTCGCGCCCGGCGCCAGCGGGCCGCATAACGCCGCACCGCGTCGTACGAGCCGTCGAACCCCTCGCGCAGCAGCAGGTCGTGGATGCGCGTGAGGCGCAGCTTCTCGCGCCGCGGCCGTGCCTCATCTTCCTCCAGCAACGCATCCAGTCGCGCCTGAAATGGCCCCAGCTTCGGCAGCGGCTGTACCTCCCGCCGATACCCCATGTCCGCTTCCGGCGCCCGGATCGCCTTGCGCACCACCTTGCGCGACAGGTGCAGGTCCCGCGCTATCGCCTTGATGGCCTTCCCCGACGCGTGCTCGCGCCGGATCCTCAACACCCTCTCCAATACCAGCATCCCGATCTCGCCGCCTGACACACCGCCAAGCTGACGTGACCCCCGTTTCTTCATCCAGGTGGAACTAGAGACCGGCCCCTCAAAGGGACGGACGGAATGAAGCGGAAGCAATTCTCGGAAGAGCAGATCATCGGCATCCTGAAGGAGGCCGAGGCGG
>Ga0308158_10001319_pt1 | contig 27345 bp, 23 predicted proteins | sample PhyBR2_FD_201038 | JGI IMG/M metagenome (GOLD analysis project Ga0308158, IMG submission 201038) | Phyllosphere microbial communities from UC Gill Tract Community Farm, Albany, California, United States - DLSLB.R2 | ecosystem: Host-associated > Plants > Phyllosphere > Unclassified | place: USA... | reverse complement strand
GTGCCGCCCACGGCAATGATCTCCGCGGCCATGAGTGAGCGCCAGGAGAAGGCCCATCCCTGTTTGAGGCCGCTGAGGTAGCCGGGCAGTGCGGCCGGGAGGATCACCTGCAGGGCCATTTGCAGCCGCGATGCGCCCAGGACTGTGCCCACCCGGCGGTACTGCGGCGGGATCTGGTCCACGCCCGAAATCAGGCCGTTGATGATGGACGGGATGGCGCCCATGAACACCACGAAGTACACGGTGGCATCCGTGAGGCCGAACCAGATGATGGCCGCGGGAACCCACGCCACGGACGGCAGCACCTGGAGGCCGGAGATCAGCGGTCCAAATGCGCGTCGAAGCGGGGCAACCTGGGCCAGCAGGAGGCCGACCGGCGTGGCGATGGCCACCGATATCAGGAAGCCCACCACACCGCGCTGCAGTGACGTCCAGATGGACTGCTGGAACTTTCCGTCGCTCCACAGGACACCCATCTGGGCCACCACATCAAGCGGCCCCGGAACCAGGTCCCGCCGCTTCACGCCGAGCGACACATAGAACTGCCAGATGAGCACCAGGACCACCAGGGCGGCCACCGGCAGCAGAATCCGGCTCCAGTCGACGCGGTGCTTGCGGTCTGCGTCGGACTGCAGCGAGTCCAAGCCGGATTCAAGCTCGCGGAGGTCCTCGTTGCCGGTGGACGTCCGGGTCAGGGCGGCATGCACGTGCTCGCGGGCTGCGGGCGCAGCGCCGGATGCCGCCCAGGGAGTAGCATCGGGCTTGTCGGAGCCGGACGCTTCGTCCGAAGGACGAAAGCCGTCCGGCGAAGGGGCGGGGGCGGCATCCGGCGCGGAGCCAGACAGGAACTTACTTGGCATGGCGGCGAATCTCCTCCCGCAGCCGGGCGGTGATGACCCCGGTCAGCTGGCCGGCGAGCCCGGCGTCGGTTCGGTGTTCCTCGGTGACTGCCCATTCCTGGACCACGCGGCCGGGGCGGGAGGACAGCAGCAGGACGCGCTGGCCCAGCCGGACGGCCTCGCGGACGTTGTGGGTGACGAAGACGATGGTCCGCCCGGTTTCCTTCCAGATGCGTTCCAGCTCATCGTGCAGGAGGTCGCGGGTGATGGCGTCGAGGGCGGCGAAGGGCTCATCCATAAGCAGCAGCTGCCGGTCCTGGGCCAGCGAACGGGCCAGGGACACGCGCTGCCGCATGCCGCCGGACAGTTCGTGCGGGCGCTTGTCCCCGGCGGATCCCAGGTGCACCAGTTCGAGGAGTTCCTGGGCCTTGGTGCGGCGTTCGGCTTTGCCCACGCCGCGCAGCTTCAGTGCCAGTTCGATGTTCTCCCGTGCGGTCAGCCACGGAAACAGCGCCGCGTCCTGGAACATGAAGGCGGCGCCGTCGCTGGGCACTTCCAGGGCGCCCGACGTCGGCGCTTCAAGTCCCGCGATGATGTTCAGGAGGGTGGATTTGCCGCAGCCGGAGGCACCGAGGAGGGCAACGAACTCGCCTTGCCTGATGTTGGCGTTGACGTCGTCAAGTACCGGGGCGCCATCGCCGAAGCGCTTGCCCAGGTGTTCCAGTACTACTGGCATGGTGGCGTCCTTAAGTGGTGGTGGATCAGTCCTGGCCGAGGCCGGCGGCTGAGATCTTGTCCGCGCCGCCGGTCACCTGGTTCAGGGCGCTGAGGTCGAAGAGGCCGTTGATGTCGGCCTTTTTGGTGGTGCCGGCGTCGATGCCGTCCTGCAGCAGCTTGGGGTAACTGCCCGCCAGCGGGTCAAGAGTGAAGCTGATGTTCGCCAGCGACCGGGCCAGGACATCCGCCGGCAGCGCGGCCCCGGCGGATTCCTGCAGGGCGGAGTTGATAAGAGCGGCCTTCTCGTCGGCCGGGGCCGAGTTGAGCCACGCCACGGAGTCCGCATTGCCCTTCAGCAGGGCCTTAACGGTGTCCGGGTGGTCTGCGGCGAACTTCTGGTTCACGATCAGGATGGTGGTGGGGAATTCGCCGGGCTTGCCGGTGTCGGCCCCATCCCACAGGTCCTTTTCATCCACCAGCACCTTGGCGCCGGCCTGGAGCACCAAACGTGAGGCCCACGGCTCGGGCAGCCACGCGCCGTCGAGCTTTCCGTCCTGGAACAGCTTGAGCGCCTGGGCGTTGTCCGTGGGGTTGATGGCCACGTCACCGCTGCCGTCCACCCCGGTCTTGTAGCCCTGCTTGGAGAGCCAGGCGCGCAGGGCGACGTCCTGGGTGCCGCCAAGCTGCGGCGTTGCCAGGGTCTTGCCCCGAAGGTCAGCCGCGGAGTCGATGCCGGGCTTGACCACCAGCTGGGCGCCGCCCGCCGCGGCTCCGGCGATCACGCGCACAGACTGGCCTTGGCTTTTGGCAAAGGAGTTGATGGCCGGGTTGGGGCCGATGTACGCGGCATCGATGGCGCCGGCGTTCAGTGCCTCAATGGCGGCAGGACCGGCGTTGAAGGTCTCGGTGCTGAGCTTCGTACCGCCCAGGGCGTCGGCCAGGAATCCCTTTTTGACGCCCACCAGCGCCGGAGCGTGGGTGACGTTCCCGAAGTAACCCAGCTTCAGCTCGGCGGCCGGCGTGGGCTCGGCGGCCTGGGCCTCGGTGTCTCGGGAGATATTGGAGGCCACGACGGCTCCGACGGCGATCAGCAGGACCAGCCCGATGGCCAGCGCAGCCTCGACGGCGCGCGTGCGCGTGGGGCGCGCGCTTTCGCCTGCCACGATGCGGGTCATCCCGGGCTTGGAACTAGTCATTGCTTCACCATAGGGAGTGGCCCAAACCCGTTCAACGAAGCGGAAACGGGGGGTCACGCACGTTCATCTGGCGTCACATTTTGCCGTGCCGTTGCCCTGATGCGCAGCTTCAATTGCCTTTGACGTTGACCAGCTGCCGCAGTTTGTGCCGCACGGTGACCAGGTCCGCGGCGTCCTGCATGACCTGGTCGATCGGCTTGTACGCGGCGGGAATTTCGTCGATGAAGGCCTCCGACGCGCGGAACTCGATGCCCCGCATGGCGCGCTTCAGTTCCTCCAGTGTGAAGGTCTTCCGGGCTGCGTTGCGGGAGTATTCGCGACCAGCCCCGTGCGGGGAGGAGTTGAGCGAGGCAGCGTTGCCCCGGCCTTCCACAACATACGACGCCGTCCCCATGGATCCCGGGATCAGCCCGGCATCGCCGTGGCCGGCTTTGATGGCACCCTTCCGGGACACCCACACCGGCTTGCCGTAGTGCGTCTCCTGCTGGGTGAAGTTGTGGTGGCAGTTGATCCGCTCGCGTTCCTGCACCGGTCCGCCCACCCAGCGGCTGAACTGGGCCGTCACCCGGTCCATCATTTCCTCCCGGTTCAGCAGCGCGAAGTGCTGGGCCCATCGCAGTTCAGCGATGTACCGCTCGAACTGCGGGGTGTCCTCGTCCAGGTACGCCAGGTCCGGATCGGGCAGGTAGATCTGGTTCTTCCGGCTGACATGCTGGGCCACACCAATGTGGTGCTGGGCGATCCTGTTGCCGATGCCCCGCGAGCCAGAATGCAGGAACAGCCACACGCCGTCGGACTCATCCGCGGACACTTCGATGAAATGGTTGCCCGAGCCCAGGGAGCCCAGCTGGAGCTCCCATTTGGCCACGTACTGGGCGGGGTTGAAGCCGGCTTTGGCGGCCCGCTGCTTCAGCTCGGCGATCCTCGGCTCCGCGGTGGGGAGGATCTTCCGGTTGTTGTTCCCGGCGGACAACGGGATGACCCGCTCGATGTCCTCGCGGAGGCTCTTCCGGTCCCTCGGCAGGTCTTTTACCGAGTACTGGGTCCGCACCGCGATCATGCCGCATCCGATGTCCACGCCAACGGCCGCCGGGATGATGGCGCGGAGCGTGGGGATCACCGAACCCACGGTGGCGCCCTTGCCCAGATGCGCGTCCGGCATCAGTGCCAGGTGGGGGTAGATGAATGGCAGGGCCGCCGTCATCACCGCCTGTTCGCGGGTCTTGTCATCCAGGATCGACGCCCAGTTCAAGAGCTTCGGGCTGATGGTCTCCATCCTTTAAGCCTGCCCCGGAAATCGACCCGGAAACGGCATAACCGAAAGTTCTGAAGAGGCTGAGCCCCTGTCGCTGAGGCTACGCGGCGGCGGTGAGCCGGTGGCGTGGGGCGCGGGCGGCGGGCCTGGCGGGCAGCAGGCGGCGCAGGTTGAACCAGGTGAACAGGGCCAGCCCCAGGTACAGGCTGAGTTCCATGACTTCGCCGTATTCGGAGATGCCGTAGTCAGGCGACGGCCAAACCAGCAAACGGAAAAGCCGGTAGGCCGCTGCCAGCCCGAAGGCCGGCGCCAGGCAGAGCGGCGGGATGAGCAGATGCGCGGAGCCAAGGTTCTTCCAACGGGCGCTGACGGCATTCCAGACCAGGGGTGCGCAGGCCCCGTACAGGCTTGCGAGCAGCATGGCGGCGGGGACAAGCTCCTGCACGCCGCCGATGTTGTGCACAGTGGTCTCCCCCTGCCGGTTGATCGCTTCCATGGCCTCCGGTGTCTGCCAGCCAAAGATGCGTTGGCCCCAGGAGATCTCCTCTCCTGCCAGGAACCAAACCCCGGCAGCGACCACGCCGTACAGCAAGGCCATGGCTTTGTGCCCGGTCTTGTACAGGCGGTACGCCAGGAGGGGCAGGAAGACTCCGGCAGCCACAAGGGAGAAGAACTGGAACCACTCGATCAGGGAGTCCTCGTCGAGGAGCCAAATGAACAGCGGTGGGTGCAGGGCAGTGGCAGCGGCCGCGAGTGCGATGCCTAGTGGAAGCAGCGCGATGATCAGCGCGCGGCGCGGGGAGATTCCCCATTCGCGGGCGTCCTGTGCAGAGCGGATAGCGGCTTTGGTGGACCACCGATGGATAACTGGCATTCGTGCCCCCTCAACGAAAACAGGCCGGGGCCTGGAATCGCGGCACCGGCGAAGCGATGCCTGAGCCTCCCATGTCTCCCCCAGCCACGAAAGGTTGGGTGGGAACGTCTGCGGTCTATTGTGCGGATTACCGCAGAGGCGCGAAATCGCCGGAACGGTGCGGAATAGCCGTAACGATACGGCGGTCCGGCACTGTTCCGGCGATTCGGGTGAGGACTAGATGCTGTAGCGCTCGTCCTCGTGGTCGCCCGGGTGGTCCTTGACCAGGCCCGCGGCCAGAGTGTTGCCGTCCAGCGGGTCGATCACCAGGAACGCGCCGGTGCGGCGGTGGTGCAGGTAGTTCTCCAGCGGCAGCGGCGCGGCGAGCCGGAGCTGCGCGTGGCCGATGTCGTTGAGCTCCAGGCTGGAAGCGCCCTCAAGCTTGAAGGTGGACAGGTCCAGCTTGCCGGAGACGCTGCGGACCATCGCCTGGACGGTGCGGGTGCCGTGCTTGACCAGAACCTTCTGGCCTTCGCGCAGCGGCTTGGGCGAGAGCCAGCAAAGCGCCGCGTAGAGGTCGGCTGAGGCTTCCCGAACCGTGCCGGCAGCAGCGATGGTGTCGCCGCGGGCGACGTCGAACTCGTCGGCCAGCCGGATGGCCACCGACTGCGGGGCAGCGGCTTCCTCCAGGGATGCACCGGCGAAGTCGATGCCCACCACGGTGGTGGTGCGGGGCGACTGGCCCGGCGTCAGCACGGAGACCGGGTCCCCCACCTTCACCGAGCCTTCGGTGATCTGGCCGGCGTACGCGCGGTAGTCACGGTAGGCCTCGGCATCCAGTCCGGCGGCGACGGCGTCGGGTGCCAGGGCGCCCTGCGGCCGGATGACCAGCTGCACGGGGAAGCGGAAGCTTTCCAGATGGCTTTCGAGTTCGTCGGCGGCGGGCAGGGTTTCGAGGACCTCCAGCAGCGCGGGCCCCGTGTACCAGGGGGTGCGCTCGGAGCGCTCCACTACGTTGTCGCCGTCGAGCGCGGACACCGGGATGACCGTGAGATCCGTGATGCCGCCTGCGTTGAATTCATCCCGGCCCAGGCCCAGTTCGCGGCCCACCTGCTGCACGTCGGCTTCGATGTCGCGGAACATGGACTCGCTGAAGTCCACCAGGTCGATCTTGTTCACGGCCACGATCACGTGCGCCACGCGCAGCAGCTGCAGCACGGACAGGTGCCGGCGGGTCTGCTCCAGGACACCCTTGCGGGCGTCAATGAGGACGACGACGGCATCCGCAGTGGACGCGCCCGTCACCGTGTTCTTGGTGTACTGCACGTGCCCGGGGCAGTCGGCCAGGATGAAGCTGCGCTGGTCGGTGGCAAAGTAGCGGTAGGCCACGTCGATGGTGATGCCCTGTTCGCGCTCGGCACGCAGGCCGTCGGTCAGCAGCGCCAGGTCGATCCCGCCCTTTTCGCCACCGAAGCCCCGGTCCGCGGAGGTGCGGGCGACGGCGTCGAGGGTGTCCGCGAGGATCGCCTTGGAATCATGAAGGAGGCGGCCCACCAAAGTGGACTTGCCGTCGTCGACCGATCCTGCCGTGGCAAAGCGGAAGAGCGTGGTGGGCAGGGCTGTTTCCAGGCCACCGGCGGAGCCGGACAAAACAGTTTCGGTGGTCATTAGAAGTACCCGTCCTTCTTGCGGTCTTCCATGGCGGCCTCGGAGATGCGGTCATCTGCGCGGGTGGCGCCACGTTCGGTCAGGGTGGAGGCCGCAACTTCAACCACCACGTCGGACACCGTGAAGGCGTTGGACTCCACGGCGCCGGTGCAGGACATGTCCCCCACGGTGCGGTAGCGGACGGTCTTGGTGATGACTTCCTCGCCCTCACGCGGCTGGGACACTTCGCCCACCGCACGCCACATGCCGTCGCGGGCGAAAACCTCGCGCTCGTGGGCGTAGTACAGGCCGGGCAGCTCGATGTTCTCGCGCTCGATGTAGCGCCAGATGTCCAGCTCCGTCCAGTTACTGATGGGGAACGCACGGACGTGCTGGCCCACGGTGTGGCGGCCGTTGTACAGGTTCCACAGCTCGGGGCGCTGGTTGCGCGGGTCCCACTGGCCGAACTCGTCGCGCAGGCTCAGGATGCGCTCCTTGGCGCGGGCCTTGTCCTCATCGCGGCGGCCGCCGCCGAACACGGCGTCGAACTTGTTCTGCTGGATGGCGTCCAGCAGCGGGACGGTTTGCAGCGGGTTGCGGGTGCCGTCGGCACGCTCGGCGAGTTCGCCGCGGTCGATGAACTCCTGCACGGAACCGACAACGAGCTTCAGGCCCAGCCGCTCAACTGTGCGGTCGCGGAAGTCGATGACCTCGGGGAAGTTGTGTCCGGTGTCCACGTGCAGCACGGGGAACGGAACTTTTCCCGGCCAGAACGCCTTGGTGGCCAGGTGCAGCATCACCACGGAGTCCTTGCCGCCGGAGAACAGCAGCGCCGGCTTCTCGAACTCGGCGACAACCTCGCGGATGATGTGGATGGCCTCGGATTCGAGGGTGTCCAGGCTGGACAGTCGGGTTGAGACGCCGGCCTCGGCCACCTGGGTCTCCTCGGTAAGTGAAGTGCTCATACGTGAAGTCCGCATTCTGTCTTGTCGGATCCTGCCCAGCGGCCGGCTCGGGGGTCTTCGCCGGGCGCCACCTTGCGGGTGCAGGGCTGGCAGCCAATGGAGGGGTAACCCTGGGAAAGCAGCGGGTTGACGGGCAAAAGGTTGTCGTCCGAGTACTGGACCAGCTGGTCGAACGTCCATGCGGCCACGGGGTTGACCTTGACGAGGCCGTTCTTCTCGTCCCAGGTGACCAGCGGGGTGTTGGTGCGGGTGGGTGCCTCGTCGCGGCGGACGCCGGTGAACCAGAGTTCGTAGCCCGCCAGGGTGCGCTGCAGCGGGGCCACCTTGCGGAGGGCGCAGCACTGGGCGGCGTCGCGGGCGAAGAGGTCCTTGCCAAGGAGCCGGTCCTGCTGCTCCACGGTGGTCTCCGGGAGCACGTCCACCACGTTGACGCGGAGGTTTGCTGCCACCTCGTCGCGCGTGGCGTAGGTTTCCGGGAAGTGGTAGCCGGTCTCCAGGAACAGGACGTCGACGCCGGGCATCTGGTCAGCGACCAGGGCCGGCAGGACGGCGTCGGCCATGGAGCAGGCGACGGCTACCGCGGGCAGGTCGAAGTTCCGATCCACCCAGGCGATCACGTCGCGGGCGGGGGCGTCCCAGCCGAGCTCGGCGGCGCCGGCTTCGGCCAGGGCCTTGAGCTCTTCCGTGGGGCGCTTGGCGGGCGCGGGTGCGAGATGCTTTGCCATTACTGCAGTGCTTCCTCGTCTGCTGCGTGGGCCCATTCGGCGAAGGTCTGGCCTTCGGCGCGGTCGGCCACGAACCGGCGGACCACGCGCTCCACGTAATCGGGCAGGTCGTCGACGTACACCTTCAGGCCGCGGACGGTGCGTCCCAGACCGGCTTCCTCACGGTCGTTGTTGGCCAGCCCTCCGCCCAGGTGGACCTGGAAGCCCGGGGAGGGATCGCCGTCGGGCGTTGGCAGTATCATGCCCTTGAGGCCGATGTCCGCCGTCTGGATGCGGGCGCAGGAGTTGGGGCAGCCGTTGATGTGCAGGGACAGTGCCGTGGGGAGCTGGCCCGAGTCGGCGAGGTCCGCCAGGCGGCGTTCCAGCTCGGCGACCGCGCTGGCCGCAGTCATCTTGGTTTCGACGATGGCCAGCTTGCAGTACTCGATGCCGGTGCAGGCGATGGTTCCGCGGCGGAACACGGACGGGCGGGCGGACAGGCCCAGGGCGTCCAGTTCGGCGATGAGCGGCTCCACCTGCTCCTTCTCGACGTCCAGCACCACGAGCTTCTGGTGCGGCGTGGTGCGCAGCCGGTAAGAGCCGCGGGCCTCCAGGGTGTCGGCGAGCTTGACCAGGCCGGAACCGGAGAGCCGGCCGCCCAGCGGGGTGGCACCGATGAAGAACTTGCCGTCCTTCTGTTCGTGCACGCCCACGTGGTCGCCGGGGGTGGCGGGCTTGGGCGCTGCCGGACCGTCGGCCAGCTTGTAGCCCAGGTATTCATCCTCCAGGACCTGGCGGAACTTCTCCGTGCCCCAGTCGGCCAGCAGGAACTTCAGGCGGGCCTTCGTGCGCATGCGGCGGTACCCGTAGTCGCGGAAGATGCTGGTGACACCCAGCCACACATCAGCGGCCTGGTCCGGCTGGACGAAGGCGCCCAGGCGCTTGCCGAGCATCGGGTTGGTGGACAGCGCCCCGCCCACCCAGAGGTCATAGCCGGCACCGAGCTCGGGGTGGCGGACACCCACCAGTGCGATGTCGTTGATCTCGTGGACCACGTCCTGGCTGGGGTGGCCGGTGATGGCGGTCTTGTACTTGCGCGGCAGGTTGGACACGATCGGGTTGCCGATGAACCGCTCTCCCAGCTCTGCGATGAGCGGGGTGGGATCGATGATCTCGTCCTTGGCGATGCCGGCCACGGGCGAACCCAGGATCACGCGGGGCACATCGCCGCAGGCCTCGGTGGTGGACAGACCAACAGCTTCGAGGCGGCGCCAGATTTCGGGGACGTTCTCCACCTCCACCCAGTGCAACTGGATGTTCTGGCGGTCCGTCACGTCAGCCGAATCGCGGGCAAAGTCGACCGAAATCTGGCCGATGACGCGCAGCTGCTCGGTGGTGAGCGCACCGCCGTCGATCCGCACCCGGAGCATGAAGTACTTGTCCTCAAGCTCGTGCGGCTCAAGCGTGGCGGTCTTGCCGCCGTCGATCCCCTGCTTGCGCTGGGTGTACAGGCCCCACCACCGGAAGCGGCCGTGCAGGTCCTGGCTGGGGATGGCGTCGAAGCCTTCCTTGGCGTAGATGGACTCAATACGCTCGCGGACGTTCAGGCCGTCGTCTTCCTGCTTCCAGGTTTCGTTGGCGTTCAGCGGCGTCTTGCCGTCCACCTTCCACTGTCCGTGCGGCTTCGCAGCGGGGCGGGACGGGCGGGCGGGGCGCTTGGCAGCAGCGGAGTCCGCGGACGCTCCGGCTAGAGCTGTATCAGTCATGCATCGACTGTAGGGCGCCCCCGAATTACGTCACAAAGGCCCGGAAACGCTGAGTCACCTAGGGAAATATTTCGTCACGAAACGCCGAACGGCCTTGAACAGGCCACCCTGCTGTGCATCGGCGGGAGCATGGTTTGAGGCTTCCGTTGGGAGCGCCGCGGGCTCTTCCGCCGGGGCTTCCTGCATCTTCGCGACGGCGGCGTCGTACCTGTCCAGCGCAATCTCCGCCAGCGTGCGGGACGGCAGCAGGGGTTCGGTGACGACGTCGGCACCCGCCTTGGCCAGCTGGTCGTGGAAGAAGCCCGGCGCCAGGAGGTATGAGGCAATCACCACGCGTCCGCCGACGTCGACCGCTCCCGCGGACTCCCCCGCCCCGGCACCCCCGGCGAGTTCCTCCCGAAGCATGGCGACGGCGTCGGGCACGGAAGGCTGGGCGGACGCACCATAGGCGGCGACCATCCGGTTGGACCGCAACTGCTGCAACTGGCCAAGCAACTCTTCGACGCTGACGGCGGCGTTGGGGTTGGACGAGCCTGCCGCGGCCAGGACGATGACGTCGTTGTCCGTGGTTCCGGCCTCGCGCAGCCGCCGGTCCAGCAACTGGGCAAGACGGGGATCGGGCCCCAGCGGGGCAGCCGCAGCACTGCCCGGGCGGCTCTTCACGGCCCGCGCGATGTCCACCTTGACGTGGTACCCGACGCTCAGCAGCAGCGGAACTACCACCGCCGGATCCCCCTCCGGCAGGCCCGCCACCACATCCACCAGGTCCGGCTGCTGGACGTCGACGTAAGCTTCGCGGACATCAAGGCCGGGGCGCAGTTCCGCGATGGCGGCGCGCAGGGCATTGACCTCCGCGGCCCCCTGTGTGTTGGACGTCCCATGGGCGCAGGCGATCATGATGGGGCTGTTCATAGGGGCTAGCGTAACGTTGGAGCCGCCCTGTCCGCCCTCTTTGAAATACCGGGACGCCCCATGACATTCGCCTTTGACAACTCCCCGGTGTGGCTGGATCTGCTGGGCGTGTTTTTCTTCGCCGTCTCGGGCTCGCTGCTGGCGGCACGGAAGCAGATCGACATCGTCGGGTCGCTGCTGTTGGCCTCCTTGGTGGGACTTGGCGGCGGCGTGATCCGCGATGTCATCCTTGTCATCGTTCCGGCGGCCTTCACCAATCCGGCCTACCTGGCGCCGCCGCTGCTGGCCACGGTGCTGGTGTTCTTCCTGTTCTCCAGTGTCCAGCGATACACGTCGCTGCTGATTCTGTTCGACGCCGCCGGCCTGGCCCTCTTCTGCATGACCGGCACGGTCAAGGCACTGGCCACCGGCCTCAACCCGGTGGCTTCCGTGCTGCTGGGGGTGACGACGGCAGTGGGCGGCGGCCTGCTGCGGGACATCACCGCCAACGAGGTGCCGGAGCTCTTTAACCCGAAGGACATCTACGCGCTGCCGGCGTTCCTGGGTTCATCGTTGACCGCGGTGCTGTGGGTGCTTGGCGTGTTCAACGTGCTGACGGCAGCCGGCATTGCGGCGCTGGTTTTCACGTTCCGCGTCCTGGCCTGGCGGCGCTCCTGGCAGGCACCCCTTGCCGTGCGCGGGTGGCACCGGCGGACGACGGATTCGGGCCTGTGAGAGTTCTCCTGCCTGTCATTTTGGGGTGGTCCGGATTGGCTAGGATATGAGCATGACTGACATGTTCCTCGAGAAGTTCAAAGCGCTTGTTCCGAAGTATCTCGAGGATGAATGGCAGGAAGAGGACGGCCTGACCCCCGAGGAGCTGGACAAGGCCCTGGCCGAGCACCAGTTCCAGATCCCCCTGGTCCTGCGCGAGTTCTACCTCGCCCTGGGCGGCTGCGAGGACCTGATGGAGGCCTACCACTACTTCTGGGACCCGGACGAGCTCGAAGTCGATGACGAGGGCTTCCTGATGTTCCTTGAGGACGAGGACGAGGAGTACACCTGGGGCTTCCGCATCGGCGACCTCAGCGTCCCAGACCCCATCGTCTACCGCCGCAACAACGCCCGCGGCCAGTGGAAGTCCGAGGAAGGCACCTTTTCAGAATTCGTCTTCGACATGTTCGAGTGGGCGTTCGAGGAAGACGAAGAGGAAGAGTAGGAGCTGCTTCTTCCGTTGACCTAAATGCGTCACTTATGGACCGGACCTTGATGAGTGCCCCTGCGTTTGCAGGGGCACTCGCCGGTTAACATCCCATAAATTACGCAAACTGGTCGCCACGCCCGCTGCCTGTTGGCCTCCGCCACGCCCGCAGCACCGCCTGGACCTCCGCGACCATGGCCTCGGGCCGGTGGATGACGTCCTCATAGTAATAGCGCAACACCAAGTAGCCCCCGATGATGCTTCGGTTGTTGCGCCGCTGGTCCCGCTTGATGGATTTCGGCTCGAAGTGGGTTGAGCCATCCGTCTCCACTACCAGGATCTCCTCGACCAGGAAATCCACCTCTCCAACTCCGGGAATATAGACATGCCGCCGAACCCGTAATCCGGCCCGGGCAAAATATACATTTGCGAGTACCTCCAGCACTGAGTCCGCGCGGGGAATCACCAGGTCCAGAACCGACCGAGCACGCCCATTGCGGCGTCCCTGGCAGCGGCCGTAGAGGAAATCGAGGGAGACGTCTCCGGCGCTCACAGCCGACTGCACCATCACGAGCGCCTCCAGCTCAGGCAGGCAGTGCAGCGCATGCAGAAGCACGTCTGCCAGCCCCAGCACTGGCAGCCACGGATGCCGCGGATGCCTGGGCCGGGCGTGCTCGACGACTCCGGACGTATGGACGGGGTGGCTCCGGCTTAGGTGCAGGCCTGCCGGGTCGTTGAGGGTCCACAGTCGGTAGACGGGAGCAGCGGACAAACACGTGAGTCGACCACCCGCCGCCAAAACCCCAGCAACACGATTGTCGCCGGGCAGGGCGTAGACTCCCCGCCTGACTCTCACCAACAGGCCCAAGGCCACCGCGCGGCCCACTCTGGCACGCGTAAACCCAGCCTTTTGTAGTTCATGTGACCGGGCTGCTCCCGCGCGCCTGGCCAGGTAGTCACAGATGTCCATCCCTCATCGTGTCCAGGCGGAGCCTGCGACAAAGCAGGGGACTCCATTCATGTGGATAACCATCCCCAAGCCCGCTGGCGCAATTGCGTGATTTTTGGGCCGTGCAGGCACGCAGTCCCGCGTCCTTGAGGTGCGCACGGCTGCCCGTTCAGCCATAAGTCACGCAATTGCGCGAGGGACACCTGCGAGCGCTCGGAAAAGTCTTTGACAGGTGCAGTTACACAGGACTTGCGCATTATGACAAACCTGTCATAAGCTATTCACGGATCCGCTAAACGCCTCCGGCGGGTCTGATGCGAACGGAGAGATAGCCCCGGTTCACTGCAACTTCGGTTGCTGCGGACCGGGGCTATCCCGTTAACGCTGGAGGCATGGAAAAGCCCGGCACCTCCAGCGCATCACCAGAGGTACCGGGCTCCCAAGGAACGAAAATCAGCTGGCGCGGTCCACCACGGCCAGCGCGAAGTTGGACAGCGATTCCTTGACCACGCCTTCAGGCAGCGGAGCCAGGGCTTCGATGGCCTCGTTGGCCCATTGCCGCGCCACCACCCAGGACTCGGCAGTCACGGGGTGCTCCCGCAGTCCGGCAACAGCGGCGGCCAGGGCCTCGTCAGAGGACAGGTCGCCGTCAATCAGTTTCAGGAGGTCGACGGCGGATTGGTCGCCATCAGCGGCCGCCTTGCGCAGGAGCAGCACGGGCAGGGTGGGAACCCCTTCGCGCAAGTCCGTTCCCGGGGACTTGCCGGACTTCACCTTGACCCCGGTGACATCGATGACGTCGTCGGCCAGCTGGAAGGCCACGCCCACCTTCTCGCCGTACTCCACCAGGACGTTTTCGTAGGCCTCGTCGGCCCCGGAGAAGATCGCACCGAACTGCCCGGAGGCGGCAACCAGGGAACCGGTCTTGTCCGCAATGACGGACAGGTAATGCTCAATCGGGTCCTCGTCCGGCCGCGGGCCCACGGTCTCGTGCAGCTGGCCAAGGCACAGCCGCTCGAAAGTCCGGGCCTGGATGCCGAGAGCCCGGCCGCCCAGTTCGGACACCAGGATGGAGGCCCGGGCAAAGATCAGGTCACCGGTGAGGACGGCCACGGAGTTGCCCCACACCTCGTGGGCCGTGGGGGCCCCGCGCCGGAACGGGGCGGAGTCCATGACGTCGTCGTGGTACAGGGTTGCCAAGTGCGTCAGTTCAACCACGACGGCGGCCTGCACCACAGCGGGCAGGGATGCGTCCCCGAGGTGGGCGCAGAGCAGGGTCAGCAGCGGCCGGATACGCTTGCCGCCGGCTTCCACCAGGTGGCGCGACGTTGCGTCAGCGAGGGGGTCCGAGTTGGCGATGGCTTCACGGAGTTTCTTCTCCACCTTGGCCAGGTTGGTGGTGATGGCCGGGCCCAGTTCGGCGTCCCCCGCGATGGCTGCAAAGCCTGCCGGCAGCTGGAGTCCGGTGGCGATGGCGGTGGTGTTGAGGCTGGGTTCGGAGTCCGGCAGGCCGTGCCCGGCGTGCGTCCAGCTGTGGTCTGCGGATTTGGTCACGGGTTAACCCTAACTTTTTGTTGCGGATACCGCTGGTTCGAAGCTGGTGGGGTATTGGATGTGGCCGGAACCAGCGATTCCAGGACGCGGATCACCCGGTCCTCGAAGCCCTTCGCGGAGGAGTCTGTGAGGTTGGCAAGGAGCCGGACCACGAACCGCATCAGCACCGGAATTGGCATGCCGGTCCGCAGCGCCAGCTTCATGACGGCGGGTTTGCCGATCAAGGCGGCGAAGGCCCGCCCAAGCGTGAAGTGTGAGCCCCACTGGTCCCGCACATAGTCCGCGTACCGCGAAAGGTGCGCATCGGCGTCGTACGTCCCGCCCGAAGCAGCCGTGCGCGCGGACGCGTCGATGATGAACTCCGCCGCAAACCGGGCGGACTCCATGGCGTAGGAGATGCCTTCGCCATTGAACGGGGACACCATGCCGCCGGCGTCGCCCAGGAGCAACAAGCCGGGCGAGTAGTGCGGGGTACGGTTGAAGCCCATGGGCAGCGCCGCACCGCGGATCTCCCCCACCTGGTTCTCCGGCGTAAAGCCCCACTCGGCGGGCATTCCGGCCGTCCACTCGCGCAGGACCTGCTTGTAGTCCAGCTTGCCGAACTCCTTGGATGAGTTCAGGATGCCCAGGCCCACGTTGGAGGTTCCGTCGCCCACGCCGAACACCCAGCCGTAGCCGGGCAGCAGCTTGCCGTCGCGGCCGGGAAGCTCCAGCCAGCCTTCCATCCAGTCGTCGTCCGTGCGCGGCGAGGTGAAGTAGGTGCGGACGGCGACACCGAGCGGACGGTCGTCACGCTTCTGGATTCCGAGGGACACGGACGTGCGGGTTGAGTTGCCGTCGGCAGCGAGGACGACGTCGGCGCTGAAGTCGCGAGTCTCCCCCGTCTTGCGTCCGGACTCGTCAAGGAGCGCTGCGCGGACACCGGTGACGCGGCCGCCGTCGTTGGCCAGGGCGTCGGTGACGCTGTGCCGCTCGAGGATGGTGGCACCTGCTGACTCGGCATGCCGGGCCAGTTCCTCGTCGAAGCCAAGGCGGGTGCGGATCAGCCCGTACTGCGGAAAGTCGGAGACCTCGGGCCAGGGCAGCTCGATGGTGCGGCCGCCCGCAATCAGGCGCAGGCCCTTGTTCCGGCGCCAGCCCTCACCTTCGGGGTGGGGCAGGCCGAGCTTCTGGATTTCGCGGACCGCGCGGGGGGTCAGGCCGTCGCCGCAGACCTTCTCACGCGGAAACGCAGTCTTTTCCAGGACCGTAACGTCCAGTCCGGCGTTGGCCAAGTAATACGCGGCAGTGGATCCGGCCGGCCCTGCGCCGACTATCAGTACCTTCACAGGTCAGCGGACGATGTTGCGGCGCAGCTTGGCCACCGGGCCCTTGTGGGCGGCGATGGCGGCGGCAGCGCCCTCAGGCGAGGAGTCGGCAGGCTTGAACGCGCGGTGCACGGCAACGATGCCGCCTGTGAGGTTGCGGTAGGTGACTTTCTCCCAGCCGCTTTCCTGCAGCCAGGCGGCCAGGTGGTCCTGGTCCGGCCAGGCGCGGATGGATTCGGCAAGGTAGACGTAGGCATCCGGGTTGGAGGCGACCTTGGTGGCGATCGCGGGCAGCGCGCGCATCAGGTATTCGGTGTACATAGTGCGCCACAGCGGAACCACAGGCTGCGAGAACTCGGCGATGACCACGCGGCCGCCGGGCTTGGTGACGCGCAGCATCTCCTGCAGCGCCTTCTTGGGCTCGTTCACGTTGCGGAGGCCGAAGGAGATTGTGCTCGCGTCAAACGTGTTGTCGGCGAACGGCAGGTTGGTGGCGTCGCCGGCCACGAAGTCGATGTCAGGGCGGCGGCGCTTGCCCACCTTCAGCATCCCGAGGGAGAAGTCGCAGGCAACTACATCTATTCCGGCGTCGGCATATGGCTCGCTGGAGGTGCCGGTTCCGGCCGCAAGGTCCAGGACCCGCTGGCCCTTGGAGACTTCCATGGCGTCCACCACGATCTTCCGCCAGCGGCGGGTCTGCCCCATGGACAGGACATCGTTGACGACGTCGTATTTCGGTGCGACGTCGTCAAACATCGTGGCTACTTCGTCCGGACGCTTATCCAAGGATGCTCGGTTCACCATGACATTGTCTCAAATGTTCCTGACCGTCCTGACCAGCACGGGTTCGGCGCGGTCAGGGGCGGAAAGTTACTGCGAAGTACTGTGAATTACCGTCGGGAGTAGTGTTGTCTCATCATGACGAGCACGTTCCGCACCTTGACAGTCCCCCTGGATGGCAAAGCGTTCCCCGGGGGGCTGCCTTCGTTCCTGGTACGGGACGACGTCCTCTGCTGGACCCGCCGCGAAGCAGGCCTGGCGGGGTTCGGCGAGATAGCGCGCTTCGCCGCGACCGGCCCGGACCGCTTCCTGGAGGCGGACATCTGGTGGCGGCACCTGGTCCTGGAGGCCGAGGTCGCGGACGCCGTGGAGTTGCCCGGCACCGGCCCCGTGGCTTTCGGCTCCTTCGCCTTCTCCAAGACGTCGGCCCACGAGTCCCGGCTGATCGTGCCGGAAATCGTGGTGGGCGTCCGGGACAACCAGGCGTGGCTAACCCAGTTGACGGTCGACGGCGGCCCGCTCACCGAAGAGACGGCCCTCGCCGCCCTGGACCGCTGGCTCAGCAGTGCTCCCCGCACTGGCACGGAAGGCACGACGGCGGCAGCGGACTCCGACGGGGACGAAACGTTGGGTGCCGTGCCCGGCGCGGCGGGCGGCGCCGTCGTACGCCCCCTCCCCCTCGCCGCCGGCGCAACCCTGCACACCGGCTCGCTCAGCGAGGAAGCCTGGATGGATGCCGTAGCCGCCGGGGTTGCCGAAATCCGCACGGGCGCCCTGGAGAAGCTGGTGCTGGCACGGGACGTGGTGGCAACTATTCCTTCCGGCGTACATGCCGCCGACGTCCTGCGCGAACTCGCCGCCCGGTACCGCGAATGCTGGACATACGGGGTGGACGGGCTGGTGGGGGCGACGCCCGAGATGCTGATCCAGGTGGAGGGCCGCACCGCCCAGGCCCGCGTGCTGGCCGGCACCCTTGACCGCCGCGACGCGCACGGCGAGGACGGCTCCCCGATGGACTACGCGACGCGGGTGCTCGCCGGCTCCGACAAGCAGCGGCACGAACATGAGATCGCCATCCAGTCGCTGACCAAGCAGCTGGCACCCTTCTCCGAGGCCATGAATGCCCACGATGAGCCGTTCATCCTGGAGCTGCCCAACGTGTGGCACCTGGCCTCGGACGTCAAGGCGGAACTCACCGAGGTGGAGGGCCATGTTCCCACCTGCCTGGCCCTGATCAACGCCCTGCATCCCACGGCCGCCGTCTGCGGAACCCCCACCCTGGTGGCGGGTGAACTGATCCGCAATCTCGAGCACCTGGACCGCGGCCCGTATGCGGGACCGGTGGGCTGGCTTGATGCGGCCGGAAACGGCGAATGGGGCATTGCCTTGCGCGGCGCCGTCATTGAATCGCCCGAGACGGTGCGGCTGTATGCCGGCTGCGGCATTGTTGACGGGTCGCAGCCGCAGGCGGAACTGGCCGAAACGTGGGCCAAATTCCGGCCGATGCTGGAGTCGTTGGGCATCAACAACTGACGCCGTGGGTAGGAGTCTGGAATGACAGACTGCTCCCGCTCTGGAAGGCTTGATTTTGCCCCCGCTACAGTTATCCAATAGTGAAACTTAGTTGCGTGTGACGTACCTCTCTTGTTGAGCGTTACACTATAAGCCGCGTTAGTACCTCATAGCCCCTGCAACAAAAGGTAAGAAATGCAGACTCCCCGTACCCTCCTGGGCACCTCCAAGCTGACCGCTGCCACTATGATCGCCATCAGCGCCCTGGCCCTCTCAGCATGCACGAACGCCTCGGAAACGGGTCCCTCCAGCGCGGCCACCTCTTCGGGCAGCGCCAGCACCAGCTTCGACCCCAGCACGGTCAAGAAGGACGATGCCTTGGCCGCCATGGTCCCGGACGCCATCAAGTCCAAGGGCACCATCACGGTCGGCTCCGACACCAGCTACGCTCCGGCCGAGTTCCTTGGTCCGGATGGCCAGACTCCTGTCGGGTACGACGTGGACATCGCCAAGGCCATCGGCGCCACCCTGGGCCTCAAGGTGCAGGTCCAGACTGCGGAGTTCACCGGCATCCTTCCGGCCCTCGGCCCGAAGTACGACCTGGGCATCTCCTCGTTCACCATCAACCCGGAACGACTGGGCGCAGTGAACATGGTCAGCTACTTCAACGCAGGCACCGCGTGGGCCGTCAAGAAGGGCAACCCCAACAAGTTCTCCCTGGATGATGTGTGCGGAAAGTCCATCGGCGTGCAGACCGGCACCGTCCAGGAGGACCCGGACCTGTCCGACCGCAACAAGAAGTGCGTGGCTGACGGCAAGAAGCCCATCGACATCGTCACCCTGAAGAACCAGACGGACGTCACCACGCGCCTGGTCAACGGCAGCATCGACGCCATGGCCGCCGACTCCCCCATCATCGGCTACGCCCTGACCCAGACCAACGGCCAGCTGGAGAAGCTGGGCGACGTCTACGATTCCGCTCCGCAGGGCATCGCCGTGGCCAAGGCCGACACCGCCTGGGCAGAGGTCATCCAGAAGACCGTCACCAAGCTGATGGAAGATGGCTCCTACAAGAAGATCCTGGACGGCTGGGGCAACTCCGAGGGTGCCATTACGAAGTCCGAGGTCAACCCGGCGGTTAAGTCTTGAGTTTTCGCGTTACCGACGACAAGTCAGGCGTGCATATGGAACACCATCAACACCGGGACGAACCGGTACTGAACAAGTCAGTGCCGGTTCGCCACCCCGGCCGGTGGGTCAGCGCCGTCATCATCCTTCTCCTGGTGGCGGCGTTCCTGCAGAGCCTGTTCACCAACCCCAACTTCCGCTGGGACATCGTGGGCACCTACATCCTGGACGTGAAAGTCGTCCAAGGTGTGGGCTGGACCCTCCTGCTGACGGTCGCGTCGATGGTTCTGGCCATCGTCCTGGCCATCCTGCTCGCGGTGATGCGGCAGTCTGACAACCCGGTGTTCCGCTGGACCAGCTGGGTGTGGGTGTGGTTCTTCCGTGGAACCCCCGTCTACACGCAGCTGGTGTTCTGGGGTCTGGTGACGGTTCTCTATCCGGCCTTCACCCTGGGTATCCCGTTTGGGCCGGAGCTCTTCAGCTACGCGCTCTCGGATCCCAGCAAGGGCCTGATCCCCGCGATCCTGGGCCTGGGCCTCAACGAATCTGCCTACCTGGCGGAGATCTTCCGTGCCGGCCTCAAGTCCGTGGACAAGGGCCAGCAGGAAGCCGCCGAGGCGCTGGGCATGTCCAAGGGCAAGATCATGTGGCGGATTATCCTGCCGCAGGCCATGCGGATCATCGTGCCGCCTACCGGCAACGAAACCATCGGCATGCTGAAGACCACCTCCCTGGTCCTCGCTGTTCCGTTCACCCTGGACCTGACGTTTGCCACCAACGCCCTGGCCAACCGCATCTACCTCCCGATCCCGCTCCTGATCGTTGCCGCGTTCTGGTACCTCCTGGTCACCAGCATCCTCATGGTGGGCCAGCACTACCTTGAGGCGTACTACGGCAAGGGTGTGGACAACGCTGCCCCGGCGGCGGTCAATCCTGCCGCTGCGAAAGCGGCGGGTCCCGGCGCCGACGCGCAGCGGTCGATGAAGACGGACTTCCCTGAGGAGAGTGCACGATGACCGTCACAGCAGAAAAGCCGCTGGTCAAGATCGAAGGCCTGCACAAGTACTACGGCCACCACCATGTGCTTCGGGGCATCGACATGACCGTCAACCAGGGCGAGGTATCCGTGGTGATCGGGCCTTCGGGCTCCGGCAAATCCACCATGCTCCGCTGCGTGAACCTCCTGGAATCCATCAGCGCAGGCCGGATTTCCGTGGGCGGCCAGCTGATCGGCTACCGCGAGGTCAACGGCAAGCTGCATGACCTCAAGACCAAGGAAATCGCCGCCCAGCGCCGCGAAATCGGCATGGTGTTCCAGCGCTTCAACCTGTTCCCGCACAAGACCGCGCTGCAGAACGTGATGGAAGCGCCGGTCCACGTGAAGGGCCAGTCCAAGGCGCAGGCCCAAAAGCGGGCACTGGAGCTGCTGGACCGGGTGGGACTGGGCGACCGCGCCGGGCACTACCCCTCCCAGCTCTCCGGCGGCCAGCAGCAGCGCGTTGCCATCGCCCGCGCACTGGCCATGGAGCCGGAGCTCATGCTGTTCGATGAGCCCACGTCGGCCCTCGATCCGGAGCTGGTGGGCGACGTCCTGAACGTGATGAAGGACCTGGCCAAGTCGGGCATGACCATGATCGTGGTGACCCACGAGATCGGCTTCGCCCGCGAGGTGGGCGACACACTGACGTTCATGGACGGCGGCGTGGTGGTGGAATCGGGCGACCCCCGTGAAATCATCGCCAACCCGCAGCATGCGCGCACCAAGGAGTTCCTGGGCCGCGTGCTCTGAGCTCATTTTCGACGCGCAAATGCCCTGTCACTACCGGTATTCCGGCGGCGACAGGGCATTTGCGCGTCCTGGGGTACTTTGCGCGTCGAAAGCCTACTGCCCGGACAGCACTGCCTCGACGGCGGCAGCCACGGCGTCCTTGATCCTGGTGTGGAGCTGCCGGAGCTGCCGGCGGTCCGTGCGGACCTCCACGATGCTGCGCCCCTGCACAGGCCGGTCAAGCGCTTCGGCGAGTCCCGCCGTCGTACTGACCAGTGAATGCCCGACGCCGTACGCTGCAGCGAGAGCCGCGATGTCCACGGAGTGCGGGGTGCCGAAGAGCCGTTCGACGGTGTCTCCGTAGCGGCCGCTTTCCTCCACTCCCCCGTGTTCGAGCAGACCGAAGATAGCGCCGCCGGAATCATTCAGGACCACAATGCGCAGGTCCGGCTGTTCTTCCCCCACGCCGAGCAGGAGGCCGCCGGCGTCGTGCAGGAACGTGACGTCGCCCATCAGCGCAGTGGTTTCCTGCCGGCCGCCCAGCGCGATGCCGGTGGCGGTGGAAATGGTGCCGTCGATGCCGGCCAGGCCCCGGTTGGCGTACACGGTGGCGGCGGGATCGGGGGCAGGCAGGCCCGCAAGGTCCACGTCCCGGATGCCATTGGAGGAACCGAGCAGCAGCTGGCCACGGGCATTCTTCCAGACCAGCGAGGCGACGGAAGGACCCGTGGCGGCCGCCTCGGCGGACAACACCTGGTCCAGCGCGTGCTGCGCGGCCGAGCCGGCGAGCAGCCACGTATCCAGCCACTCAGGTGCGCCGCGGCCCGCGAAATCAGACAGGTCCGCGAGGTTTTCCAGCGGCAGCTCGGTGCGGCGCCCGGGCTCGTACCAGGCAACCGGAACCGGCTGGTACAGGGCTGATTCGACGTCGGACCGGGCCAGGAGAGCGGCCACCGGGCGGGAAAGGGTAGGGCGGCCGAACAGCACCACGCGCTCGATGGGGTGCGCCGAGCCGGGCCCGTAGTGCTCCAGCAGCAGCCGGTACGGGCCCACCGCATTGGGGCCGAACCGTGAGTTGGAGGACGGCTCGGCCAGCAGCGGCAGGTTGTGGGCGCGGGCGAACGCCTCTGCCACCGGACCGGCGTCGTGCCCTGCCAGCACCACCGTGCGCTGTTCGGACAGGGTCTCCGGAGCGGGGGGCAGGTTCATAACCAGGGGTTCGGTACCCACGCGGTAGCGCTTCCGGTCCACTGCCTCGGGCAGCCCCTCTTCCGGAGCAGGAACCAGGGGGTCGCGGAAGGCGAGGTTGAGCTGGACCGGGCCGGGCGGCAGCTCCGGGAACGCGCCGGTTGCTGCGGAGAGCCCGGTTTGGATGGCGCGCTGCGGGTTGCTTCCGGCGGGAACGTCGGCGGCGAACCGGACCTGCTCCCCGAAGAGGTCCGGCTGCACCGTGGTCTGGTTGGCGCCGGTCCCACGCAGCTCGTCAGGCCGGTCGGCTGAAAGAACGATCAGCGGGACGGCCGCATGGTTGGCCTCCATCACGGCCGGCATCAGGTTTCCGACGGCGGTCCCGGACGTAGTCAGGACCGCTGCGGGCGAACCGGTGGAGAGTGCCAGGCCCAGCGCCGTGAACCCGGCGGACCGCTCATCGATCCGGACCAGCAGGTCCACCCGGCCCGCCGCAGATGCCTCGGCCAGGGCGTACGCCATGGGGGCCGACCGCGAACCCGGCGACACCACCACATGCCGCACCCCGCCGTCGAGCAAAACCTCGACGGCGATCCGTGCCGCAGCCAGCGCGCTCAACCCATCCGCGCCCGCGGAGGAGTCGGCGGGGATGTCTTTGGAAGCGGCGTCGGGGGCAGGCTCGTTCAACGAAGTCACCCAACCAGTCTGCCACCCTCCAACGCCCGCTCACCTATGACCGCCAATTCCCCATCCCGCGCTCACCTTTGGCAGTTCAAAATGAAACGCCCGCTCACCTGCCCGTCCCGGGAGGGACGGAAGGTGAGCGGGCGTTTCAGGAAAGACCGTCAAAAGTGAGCGGGCGTTTCAGGGGACTAGCCGCGGAACACCTGGACCACGGCGGGACGGGGCGCGCGCACCTTGCCGCGTACCGGCGTCGTGCCTGCCGGGACGTAGTCCGGGAAGAAGGAGTTGGGCGCCTCGAAGGTGCCGTCCTCACCCGGGTGCTGCACGGAGACAAACACCATTCGCTCGTCGTCGTGGATGACCGGGCCGCAGGTTTCGGCGTCGCGGGGAACGGACAGGAACTGCTCCACCTTGCCGCGCTCGGCACCGTCCAGGGTGACCTTGAAGAGGCCGTCGTTGTAGCCGATGCCGGAGGGGGCGCCGTCGGTGGAGATCCACAGGTTGCCCACGGAGTCGAAGGCCACGTTGTCCGGGCAGGAGATGGGCGAGACCTTGTCCGCCGGGTAACCGGAGAAGTAGGTGACGTCGCCCTGCGCGGGATCGCCACAGACCATGAGGAGGGTCCAATTGAACTTGGTGGACGTCTGGTCGCCGGTTTCGGTGATCTCAACGATGTGCCCGTCACGGTTCTGTGTGCGCGGGTTGACCTCGGTGGCACCTTCCTTGGTGCCGGTGCCGCGGTCCGAGTTGTTGGTGCAGACCACGTACACCTTGCCGGTGTGCAGGCTGGGCTGGACGTCCTCGCAGCGGTCCATCTTGGTGGGCCCCACCTTGTCTGCGGCCAGGCGCGTGTACACCAGGACCTCTTCGACGGACATGCCGGGGACAGCCGACTTGCCATCCACCACCAGGGGCAGCCATTCGCCGGAGCCGTCGAACGCGCCGTCGGAGGGAAGCGCGCCGGTGCCGGTGATTTCCGCGGCGGGCGAGTTGCCGGTGAACCTGGCGACGTAGAGATCTCCCTCGGAGAGCAGGTTCATGTTGTTGCGGCGGTCGCCTTCAACATACTTGCCCTTGGAGACGAACTTGTAGAGGTAGTCGAACTTCTCGTCGTCGCCCATGTAGGCCACAACGTGGCCGGATTCGGCCACAATCACGTTGGCGCCCTCGTGCTTGAAACGGCCCATGGCGGAGCGCTTCTTGGGGGTGGAGGTGGGGTCGAACGGGTCAACTTCGACGATCCAGCCAAAGCGGTTGGACTCGTTCTCGTAGCCGGGGTTGCGGGTGTCGAAGCGGGGGTCGTCCAGTTCCCAGTGGCGGGCGGTGGGCTTGGCGGTGAGGCCGTAGCGCTTGTCGCTGGCCGATGTGCCCCCGGCGACGAAGTAGCCGTTGAAGTTCTCCTCGCCGGAGAGGATGGTGCCCCAGGGGGTGGTGCCGCCGGAGCAGTTGCCGAACGTGCCCTTGATGGCGCGGCCGGACGGGTCTGCCACGGTCTTGACCAGTGCCGAGCCGGCCACCGGGCCGGTCAGTTCGTAGGTGGTGTCGGAGAGGTAGCGGCGGTTCAGCGGCGCGCCCTTCACGTAGCTCCACGGCTTGGTGGTGTTCTTGCGCTCGAGTTCCACCACGGCCAGGCCGTGGGCGGCGCGGCCGATGGCGCGGGTTTCCACCGGGTCGTAGCCGGCGGGCACCATGATGTTTTCGTTGGTGTACTCGTGGTTGGTGAACAGCACCGCACGGCGGCCCTTGCTGCCGGGAATCTCCACGATGTCCGTGTAGTCGTTGTTGTAGCCGAACTGCCGGGCCTGGGCTGCGGCCGTCTGGTTGTTCAGGTCGAACTCAGGGGAATCGTTGAACAGCGGGTCGCCCCAGCGGATGATCGGCTGCCAGGTGAAGCCCTCCGGCACGGTGAACGCGTCGACTGCCTTATCGACCGGCTTGATGGCGGTGAACTGCAGCTTGGAGTTGCCGAAGCCTTCCTTGGCGGCCTTGGACAGGCCCGCGGCAGAGGCAGGTTCGGCGGAGCTCACGGCTGAACCGAGGGCGACGGCGAGGGCACCGGCGGCGCCCAGGCCCAGGGCGGCGCGGCGGGACAGGGTGGCGGAGGCGATGTCCCGGAAGTAGCTGTTGGAGCTGGTGTTGCAGACGTCGCCGGCGCAGGCGTTGTCGCACTTGAGTGCGCACGTAACGGGGCTGCGCTTGCCCTTGGTATGGCCGAGCATAGGCAGCAGGGTGAACTTGCGGGCAGTTTCAGACATGGGGAACCTTCCAAGGAATGTCTTTTGGGGTGCCCGATCACCCTTCCAGCCGGTTCCTACCGGAAGCCATCAATTGGGTGAAGTTATGGTTAACCGCCCGTGACCTGCAGGAAGGTTGCCGAATCCCTCATCGAGTGCTCCGCAGCGGGAAGAAGGCGCGGACCGGGAGCAGGAGCCCGATCAGCGAGAGAGCAATGAAAACCACTTGGTGAATGTGGTCATTGCCCGGCGGAAGGTTCCCGGCCAGATGCAGCATCCAAAAGACGGGGTAGAACCAGAGCGCGTACCAGGCCCACCGTTCGCGCCGCCGGTACGGCACCAGCACGATCACCATGCCGAACAGGCCCAGTCCCGCGGAGGCCAGTCCGTCCGCGCGGTACAGGCCGGCGTCCCCGTCCGGCGGAAACAGGGCAACCACCATGCCGAACACCAGGATCCCCAGGCTGACGGCAGCGAGGCAGAGCCAACCGATCCGCACCGTTAGATTCACCCCGCGCACGACGCCACCCTACCGCCTCATCCATTGCTCCGTAATCGTCGTTTTGGGGCCTGAAAACGGCAGTTACGGAGCAATCGATGGGGTGAGGAGCGCGTGGACACGGCGGAGCCGGTCCAGCCACCAGTCCCGGCGTTCCGCGGGTGCCGCAAACCGCTCAAGCAGCCCGGCGTCGGCGGCCACGTCGCGGAGGCGGATGGCGCCGTCGTCGGCCACCAAGGGATCCAGGGCGATGTCCGATTCAAAAAGCGACACCGTGCCCAGGCCACAGGCGTAGGGCAGCTCGGGCAGGGCGGCGGCGAGCGCCAGCCCGGCGCGGATGCCCACGGAGGTGTCCAGCGCGGAACTGACGACGGCGGGAAGCCCGGCCTGTGCCACGATGTCCAGGGCCCGCCGCACTCCCCCAAGCGGCGCCACCTTGACCACGATCAGGTCCGCCGCGCCGGCCCGGGCCACGCGGAGGGGATCGGTTTCCTTCCGGACGCTCTCGTCCGCCGCGATCAGCACCGGCGTGCCGGCATCCCGCAGCCGCGACCGGACCTCGGCCAGGCCATCGATGGTCGGCACCGGCTGCTCGGCGTACTCCAGCCCCACGGGCGCCAGCCGGGTCAGTGCCTCCAACGCGCCGGGCACGTCCCACCCACCGTTGGCGTCCACGCGCACGGCGGCGTCCGGCAAGGCGGCGCGGACGGCTTGAAGCCGGGCAACGTCGTCGTCCAAGGACTGCCCCTGCTCAGCCACCTTGACCTTCACTGCATCCACCCGGCCAAACCGGGCCAGCACGTCCGGCACCCGGTCCGCCGGAACCGCGGGCACCGTGGCGTTGACCGGGATGGAGGTGCGCAAGGGGGCCGGGAACCCCTGCCATCCGGCCTCTATGGCGGCCGCCAGCCAGCGCGAGGCCTCGGCATCGCCGTACTCCGGGAAGGGGCAGAACTCGCCCCACCCCACGGGCCCGCGGAGCAGGAGCGATTCGCGCTGCATGATGCCGCGGAACTTCACCCGCATGGGCAGGCTCACCACGTGGGCGGCCGCCAGCAGCTCCTCAAGCGGCGGAACGGCCAGGCGGAACTGGGCAGAGTCAGGCGGAAGGCCGGGGTTGGGCATGCCGTTCACTGTACGCCGCAAACGCAGGGCACCAGGGCTATTCCCGCACCACCCGAATGGTGCCAAGGGACTGATCCGCGGGGTCGGGCAGGACCATGCCGGCCTTCAGCCCCGATTCCAAGTACTCCACGACGGCCTCGTTGATGCGCTCACCCGGCACGATGACCGGGATGCCCGGCGGATACGGCGTGATCTGCTCGGCCGCCACCCGTCCCACGGCCTCGCGCGCGGGCACGTCCTCGCGGGGGCCAAAGAAGGCGTCCCGCGGAAGCAGCACCGTCTCCAGTTCCAGGCCCGACGGCGACGGCAGGTCCACCCGGGCAGGGGCAGGAAGCGTTGGAGCTGCTTCAATGAGGGCCTGCAGCGCGTCCAGGAGCCGCTGGGCGGAAGCATCGTCGTCGGCCATGGACAGGGTGGCCATGATGCGGCGGTGGTCGCTGAGCCCCATGTCCAGCCGGCAGTTCTCCCGCAGCCAGTCGGCCGCCTGGTAGCCGCTGACGCCGAGCCCCGACACGTCCATGAGGATCTGCATGCGGTCCAGGTCATGCGAGGATTCGGCGGCCAGGAGCTCGTCCTCGAGCAC
>Ga0308158_10001318_pt1 | contig 27392 bp, 31 predicted proteins | sample PhyBR2_FD_201038 | JGI IMG/M metagenome (GOLD analysis project Ga0308158, IMG submission 201038) | Phyllosphere microbial communities from UC Gill Tract Community Farm, Albany, California, United States - DLSLB.R2 | ecosystem: Host-associated > Plants > Phyllosphere > Unclassified | place: USA... | reverse complement strand
CCTGTAGCCAGGGCGTCGCGGTAAATGGCTGCCGCTGCCCTCGCTTTGAGCACGCCTGCAAGACGGTTGAGGGCGCCGAAGTGTGGGACGCGGTTCAGCGCGCCGGCGCTTGGACCGGCGGCGGGATGACGCCACGGCGGATCGATCGGAACGGCGTCCGCGCGCGCCTCGATCATGTGCCATCCTGGATCCTGGAAGTGCTCCTGGACGCGTTCGAACCCGCCGCTCTGAAGGCGGCCGGGATTGCGGAAAAGAAGCGGGCCAAACGCGACAAGCCCGAACCGCGCGCACGCCGTGCGTACGACGATGAGGACGCTGCTGATGACTGATACGACAGCAGGGCGCGGCGGCGTCGGCATCCGCCTATTCGTGCAGGGTGGGGAAGTCGTCCGACGCACCTTCGATCAGGTCGGCGACAGCGGAAAGAAGATGTGGGCGGAGATCGCCTTGGGCGAGAAATCGGCCAACCCCGCAATCCGATCTCTTTCAATCGGCGCGAACGAGCTGAAGCAAGGCTTTGACGGCCTGGTCAGCAGGGCAGGATCCGCAGGCACCGCGCTCGCCGCCTTCGGGGTCGTTGGTCTGGCCGCCGCAGCCGCCCTCGGGGCGCTGGCCATCGCGACACAGGGCGCCTTTGAGGCGATGAACAATGCGGCCGACCTAACGGACGCGGCGGATCGAATCGGCGTTGGCGTCGAGGCCCTACAGCAATGGCGATACGTCGCCGACGAGGCCGGGGTGGATACCGCGACGCTGGAAAGCGTCATGGAGAAGCTGAACGGCACGATCGGCAAGTTCAAACTGGGACTGGGCGATGGCAAGCTTAAGCCCGCCTTCGAAGAGCTGGGCATCACGAAGGAGCAACTGGCCAACGTCCAGACGGCGGACCAGATGCTGTTGCTGCTGGCTGATACGTTGGGTCAGGTGAAGGACAGAGGCCAGCAGGTCGCCCTAGCGCGGACCTTGGGTGTTGAAGAGGCGCTCCCGGTCATCCGCCTGGGACGAGACGAACTTGAGCGCCTGACGGCCGCGGCAAGCGATCTTGGTCTGGTCTTGGACACGGAAACAAACGCACGTCTCGACGAGGCGGACCGGAAGCTGGAACTGGCCGGGCAGCAGATGCGTATCGTCCGAGATACGGCAGTCGCGCCCTTGGCGGAAGTTTTCGCCAATGTTGCAGCGGAGCTCGCAGGAATGGCTGTCGAGTTTTCCAAGATTGAGGACCAGGCGCCAGGCTGGGTGCAATCCTTCCTGGCGATCGGCCGCGCTATTCCCGGCGCTGGCGTAATCCAGCGAGCCGGAGAGTTTGCCCTCGGGCGGGTTTACGGGCGCTTAGTCGGCAATGGCTCAAACCCCAATGTGCCTGGAGAGTTCAATGTCGATGAGGTCGCCCGAGGCGTCGCCGCTTTTGCAACAAATCCTAATGCAGGTTTCGACCTTAGAGGCCACACAGGTAAGGGTGGAGGAGGTGCCTCGTCTGGAGCGTCAGCGGCTCGCCAGCGCGAACGCGAAGCCGAGCAGCGTCGACAGCGAGAGGAGCGGGCGCAGCAGCAGCTGGAGCGCGCCGACGGCGACATCGCTCGGTCCTACGACAAAGGCAATCTGTCGATCGAGGGCAAGGCCGCCTATGAAGTTGCGGATCTTGAGCTGGAGCGCGCGGCGCGGCTGCGCGAGATTGCGCGAGCCGAAGAAGAGTACATCCGTTCGAAGGGTCTGCGTGGCCTGACCGAAGCTGAGGGCGCACAGCTCCGCGCGAAACAGGCCGAGCTGACCGAGCAGAAGAAGGCGATCGTCGAATGGGACCGCCGGCGCGATATCGCCGCTCGTCGGCTGAAGGATGACGAAGACGCCGCGCGCTCCGCAACCGAACTTCTCGACATCGATGCGCAGATTGTCCGCACCCAAGCCGAACGGCATCGCATCGAGCGCGAAATCCTGCTGGCCACGATCGAGATCGCCCGCAAGCGCAAGGCCTTTGAACTGGAGAACGACCCCGAGCTGGATGACCAGCAGCGCGGTCAGCAGATGGCGATCTTCAATCGTGGTGCATCGCGGCGGGTCGAACTGTTCGATCATCAGGAGACAGAGCGACTGCGGGCACAGTTCAAGTCCTACGGGCGTGAGGTCACCGAGGCGATCCGCGAGGGCCGGATCGGCGAATACATCGGCGACCAGCTGAAGCAACGGCTGATGGACGGCGCCTTGAACCAGCTCTTCAACCTGTTCAACAGCATGAAATCTGGGGCCAGCGGCGCGGGCGTCACCAACGCCGGAAGCTGGCTTTCGTCGGCTTTCAACGTCGCCAAATCATTCTTTGGCGGCGGACGCGCAGCCGGCGGCGGGGCCGAGGCCGGACGCTTCTATCACACTGTGGAGCATGGCCGACCCGAACTGTTCATGATCGGCGGATCCGGGCACGTCACTAGCGCCGTCGAGACGGCGCGGATGTTGCGCGAAACCATGGCCCAGACGAGCGGCGGATCCTCGCGTGAATCCGGCCCGCCGATCGTTCAGCAAACACTGAGGTTCGACAACCGGGGGGCCGTGATGACGTCTGACCTGCTCAAAAATATGGAGGAGATGTCGGCCTCCTCAGGTGTCTCCAGCTTCAATGCTTCTCGGAAGACGGTGCCGTCGGACTTAGCTCGGTCTGATCGCTATACGCTGGGGCGCCGTCGTTGAGCGTCCTCCTGCCCATGATTCCGCCGGCCTCGATGTCGGTGCGTCTGCTCTCGTCGAAGAACCAGCTGACACCAGCCTTTGGCGACGGGGAGCAAGAGCTGCTTCGTAAGGGGTCTCGGTACGAGATCGCCTTCGACATGGGCGAGATGGACTATGTTGATGCGCTGGATTGGTCGGACCTCATGAGCGAAGGCCAGACTGTCGTAATGGCGGTTTACCAGCCTGGTCTTGTAACTGGAGCGCCTGGTGCTCCTCGGGTCAATGGCGCGGGTCAGTCCGGCATGGCTCTGGTGATCGACGGCCTGACCAACGGCTACACGGTCCGCAAAGGCCAGTTCCTCTCGGTCGTCACTCAGGGGCGACGTTTTCTGTACCGCGCAAAGGCCAGCGTCACTGCGCCTGCGGGATCTGCAACGGTGCAGCTGCACACTATGTTGCGCTTTCCGCCTGCCGACAATGATGTCGTTGAGTTGGAGCAGCCAATGATCGAGGGCTTCCCTCGCGAGGTCTCCGATCTGACCATCGTGGACAACCACAACGTCGAGGTTTCGTTCACGGTGAGGGAGCGCTGATGGACGCGAACCTGATCGCCGCCTACCAGCAGCCCGCCTTCGTCAAGGCGACGCTCGTCCGGTTCGATATGGCGGGCGGCGCGATCTGCCTGACGGATGGCGGCTTCGTCATCTTCGACGCCGGCGAAGGGGATGGCCCTGAGGCCTATGTCGGACATCACCCAGTCTATGGCTCGCTGGACACCGTGGGGTCGATCAAGGACGGCTCGGAAGCTCAGACGACCCGGATCGACATCGGTATCCTGCCGGTCTCGGACGTCGCCGCGGCCGCCCTCGCCGCGCCGTCAACGCAAGGCACGAGAGTTCAGTGGTGGGAAGGCGCTGTTGATCAAGCCTCCGGCCTCCTCATCGGCGCGCCCGAGCTGAAGTTTGACGGCGAGATCGACAAGCCCCGGTTTCAGGTCGGCGATAGCTGGCTGCTGACGCTGGAGTGCGGCACCCAGGCCGAACGCCAGCTGGAGCCGAACGCGGACTGGCGACTGAACCATGCGACGCATCAGCGGATCTGGCCCGGCGAAATGGGCCTGGCCTACGTCGACGGCGTCGCCCGCAAGAACGAGTGGCGCAGCCGGCCGGAGAACCCCGGCCTGTTCAAGCGGCTGCTCAACACCTTCGTGCCTTTCTCAAAGTAGGGCGATCCATGCACCCCATGATGAAGCGCCAGGCTGCGACGCAGGCCTGCATGGACCGCTTTGCCTTCAAGGCCGTCGAGCCGGGCAAGCGCGACTGCGGCAAGCTGGCGGCTCACGCCATGGGCAAGATGGGCCGATCTGCGAAGCTGCTGAACGGCACGCGCCACAAGACCTTCGCCGGCGCCCTGAAATACATCCGTCAGCTCGGCTTCAAGGATCTGATCGCCTTGATGGATGCGACCGGCCTAGAGCGCGTGCCGCCGGCAGCCGCCCTGCCCGGCGACATCATCGCCATGCCCTCGGAAGACGGCGACGGCTTCGGCTGCTCACTCGCCGTGGCGCTGGATAACGGCCGGGTGCTGGGTCTGAACCCTGCCTCGGGCCTGATCGAACCGATGATCCCTCACCTGTTCATCTGCGCCTGGAGGGTCTGAATGCCGTTCCTCCTGCCCGCCGCCGCGTCCGCCGTCGCCGCAGCCGCGCCTGCAGCCGCAGCCGCCGGCGCGGCCTCGGCCGGGATCGGCGCCACCCTGACCAGCATAGCGGGCAATGTCCTGATGAACGTCGCCATCTCTGCGGCGATGTCGATCTTCCAGCCGCAGGTCGGGGTGGCCGGTCGGACGTTTGAATGGACGCTGGACCCCGACGGCCCGATCCCCTTCGCCGCCGGCCGCATCGGCGTTCCCGGCTCGGCCGTGTACCGAAAGACCTTTGGCCCCGACCTGATGTATTACGGCATTCCGTCGGTGATCTCGGGCGCAGGGCCGATCGACGGTTTCGAAGGCTTCATGGCTGACGACGAGACCGTGACCTTCGATGGGTCCGGCAAAGCCGTCAGCAGCCAATACGCCGGCGAGCTCTGGTACAAGAACAAGCTGGGCACGCAGCCCGACACCGCCATCACCTCGCCCGCGGGGCTAAAGAACGGCGCGACTCTTCCCGGCTGGACCTCTGCGCACCGGCTGTCGGGCAAGGCCTGCTACATGATCGTCATGGGCGAGAACTCGAAGGGGACCGCCTTCCCGACGGGTGAGATCAAGCCCCTGATCACCCTGCGTGGGCTGAAGGTCTATGACCCTCGCCTCGACAGCACCTATCCGGGCGGTTCAGGCACGCATCGCCTGTCAAACCCCGCGACTTGGACCTATTCCGCCAACCCGATCCTGTGGGCGCTGAAATGGACGCTGGGCCTGTGGGAGGGCCCGACCGGCAAGGGCGCGCCCCAAGTCGATTATCAGGTCGGCGGGATCGGGGCGAAGCTGTCAGGCATCGACGTGCCGGCCTTCGTCGCCGCCGCCAATGTCGCGGACGCCAACGGCTGGACCTGCGCCGCCTATCCCACTACGGACGACGACAAGCACCAGGTGCTGACCGGGTTCTTGCAAGCGGGCGGCGCCATCTACGCCCAGCGCGCCGGCAAGATCAGCTGCATTCAGCGCGCCGCACCGCGCACCAGCATCGTCACCGTTTCGGCCTATGACACGGCAGGTCCGCTGGAGATCGACACGGCTGCCAGCCGCATCGACCGGATCAACACGCTGCGCCCCCGGTTCTGGAGCGAGCCGCACCGCTGGCAGATGACGGCCCTCGACCAAGAGGTCACCGCCCAGGCCTATCGCGACGAAGACGGCGGGGTCCGCCCGTCCGGCATCGACTATCCCTATGTGACCAGCGCCCGCCAAGCGGGCCAACTCGCCGCCCTCCAGATCGCCAATACGCGCGAGGGCATCGCGGGCGTGATCCCGCTGAAGCCGCATCTGCAACGCATCCGTCCGGGCGACGCCTTCACCATCACCGAGGCAGGCTTCGTCCTGAACGGGCTGAAGTGCCTGTGCCTGAATACCGACTATGATCCGGCGACAGGCGTGGTGCGGGTGTCGTTCGTCAGCGAGACCGACGCCAAATATCCGTTTGCGCTAGGTCAGAACCCGACCCCGCCGACGCCGCAAGTCCTGACGCCGGTCGATCCGCGGTTCGTCAGCCCGCCCGACGCGGGCGACTGGACCGTGACGCCGCGCCCACCCGCATCAGGCGGCGCGCAGCAGCCCGGCTTCGACCTTACGGGTTTTGTCTCCAACGCGACCGCGACCGCCATCATCGTCGAAACCGGCCCCAGCGCGACCGGCCCGTGGAAGCAGGCCTATCAGGGTCCGCCGACCGTCACGAACATCCCGATCGACGGGCTGGAGTCCGGCGCGACCTATTACGTCGCGATCCAGTATCAGCGGAACCAGAACTATTCCGAGCGCCATGTCTATGGGCCGTACACGGCGCCGGTGCTGGATCCTGGTCCTAACGCTCCGACCATCCTCCAGCAGCGCGCTGACATCGACGCCCTGGCGGACCTTCAGGCCAGTGACAATGTTCTGAGGCAGGAGGAAATCGACAGCCTCCGCGTCCAGACCGCCACGCGCCCAAACCTGCTCATCAACGCCACTGGCGCGGGCGGGATGCAGGGCCTTACCCGGTTCGGCCCGCGAGACGTGGTCGCCTATCCGGCGGCTCCCGACGGTCCGCAATGGGCCGCGAACACCAGCAGTGGATCGGGGTTGTCGTTCGGCGCGCGCTGGACCCCGATAGCCGTCAAGGCAGGCTTCCCATATTCGCTCCAGGCTGAGCTTGGCGGGTTTGGCATGACCGGCGGGCAAGTCCGCGCCGTCGGCGTCTTCAAAAACTCAAGCGGCGGCGTCACTGGCTATATCGTCGCTACGGCATTCTATGACGCCTTCGCTGGCGGTTACGTTCTCCGCAAGACTGAGAACGTCCTGGCTCCGACCGGGTCGGCGACTGTCGAAATGCAGATCGACGTCGATAGCGGCAGCTTCACATCGTCAGGCTCCGCTTCATGGCGTCGGGTGAAACTGGAGCAGAACGCCAGCTGCACGCAGTGGACGGACGACGCGACCGCGCGAGACCTGTACGCCGAAACGTCGATTACCAAGCTTGGGGTCCTCGATCTTGAAGCGCAGAATGCGTTGGCTCGCCTGATCCTGGTCGCGGCGGCATCTGGCGGCGTCCCGGCGCGGATCGGGCTTTCCTCGTCCACGCTCGGAAGCGCCATAACCTTCGATGCGCCCTACATCTATTGGGGGGCGAACACCGTCTTTGACGACGCGACAGACACCCTTGTCACCGTTGTCGGTTCCAACGTCCGCGTCCTGGCTTTCGGCGCGCCCTTTGGGGCTGATGGCAACCTTCTGGAATGGTGGGGGCCTGCCAGCACATCAATGGGTGCGATGACGACGGCGAACGGCCTGAACGGCCGGATGACGACGGCGCCCTATGTGTTCGACAACGTCATCGGCGTGGCCCGCTTCCAGCCGGAAGCTGATGCGTCCTTGCGGATCGGCACCCGCACAAGCGCCGGACAGGTCACGACGACAACCGTCACGATCGCGCCAGTCGGGGCGACGGGAACGGTCACCTACTCGTGGGCTCAGATCGGCGGATCTGAGGAGTGGGTGATTACGGCTCCGAGCGCCGGGGCCACAGCCTTCCGCGTCAACGTCTCCACGCCCGGCGAGCAGAAGCGCGCCACCTTCGCCTGCCGGGTCTCAGACGCCGGCACCGGAAAGACCGCCACCGTCATCGTCGGCGCGGTCGCCATCTACAACGTCTGATCCAGGAGCAAGCCCATGGAACTGCTTTTCGCCGTCGTCATCGTCGTTGCGGCCATCGTCGCCGCGAATGTCCTGTTGCGCCGTCGTCGCGGACAGGGCGGCTCGCCTTCCGGCGGCGCCAACGGCACCCAGCCCAAACGCCACGTCCATCACCGATAGGAGGCCGCCGTGGCGACCAACAAGCTTGAACAGAACTACGCTGCCCGTGAAGCCGTGTCCCTGGCGGTCGGCGCCAAGCTGCGGGAGATCGCGGCTATTCTGACCGAGGCTAAGGCTGACCCGGACCTGTTTCGGGACGGCCTGACCGCGCCCCTGGATCGGGTTTTGACCCACGCGCAGATCCACGGCCCAGCCCTGCATCCAGACCCGCTGCCTGAAGCCGAGGCCTGACATGACCGTCCATGTCCGCTTCCAACAGACCCTGCCCCTTCGCGTCCCTGAGTGGATACTGGCGGGCATGATGCTGTTCTGGGGCTGGAACGTGCTCAGCCACGAGGGGATGTTCGCCGGCAACCCGTCATTCAGCGCCATGCTGAACATCATGCCTCAATCGGCTTGGGGTTCGGGCGCCCTGGCGCTGGGTTTGGCTGGGCTGGTCGGTCTCGCCATCAACGGCTTCTGGAAAGCAACGCCCTTCATCCGCACGGCCTCGGCGTTCGGCCGGGCCTTCCTCTGGTTGCAGATCCATTTCGGCATCTATGCGTCAGGAACGCCCTCGACCGGAACCGTCGTCTATCTCGGCCTCGTCTCCCTTGAGATCTGGAACATCTATCGAGCCATGGGCGACGCCCGCACTGCGCTCACCAAGTAGCCTCGGGGGAATCTATGAGCGCTCCGACCAGCCCGCCTGAGTGGGTTGCGCACTACGCTGCCCTGGCTGGGCTTCTGGGCACCTGCGGCGCCGCACTCTTCGCCGGCTGGAAGGGCTGGAGCGGGAAGGCCAAGGAGCCCATCGCCGCCGCCAATACCCTCATTGCCGGAGACATCATGTCGACCAAGCCGATGGCGGATCTGGCCCACGAGGTCGGACATCTGCACGACGCCGTCCGAGACCTGAGCGAAGGCCAGACCCGCACCATCGACGCGATCAACCGGCTCCACGACGCCGAGCGATCCACGGAAACGGCCGTGCGTGACTTGTGCCGCACCATCGAGAGGAAGCTGTGATGCGCGAAGCCGACAAGACCATGAGCGAGGTCGCCAAGGCCACGACCGGCGCGGACAGCGCGGACCAAGCCTCGATCCATCGACCAGCCTCGGGCGCGATCTTCGCACTCTCCTGTGCCCTTGCCGTGGCCTGCATCTTCGGCGGCGTGATCATCGGCGTTCTGACCTGGCGCGACTGGCCTGAAATGGTGGCCAAGGACCGCATCCACTTCTTGGGCTGGATGGGCCTGTTGTCGATCGGCTGCATCCCCGTCGTCGTCATCGCGTTCGCCACCCCATGGGTCGGCCGCATCAGCGCCAGCGCCGGCGCCGCAAGCGTGAGCGTCGAAGCCCGCGACTGAAGCGCGGCCTGCTAACGATTTGCAAGGAAACACCATGACCCCGACCCTAAAACGTGGCGCCAGCTATTCGCGCGCCCTGATCGTTCGCGAGGGCGACGCATCGACTGCCTTAGTGCGCGTCGTGATCAAGAACCGCGCCGCATTGAGCCGCCAAGGCGATGCTGCCCCCGACCTCGCCGAGTTCTCGTCGGCATGGGTTGCGCATTGGGACGGCGATCCCGCCAGTCCGCCCGGCTGGGTTCTGACCCTCACGCCCGAGCAAACAGCTGCCTTGCCGGCGGACGACTATGTCATGGACGCGCGCGTGTCGCTGGGCGGCGTTGTGGTGATGACGGAGACAGAAAGCCTGAGGGTCGTGCAGCGTGTCACGGAGCCGGCCGGTGGCTGACCGCTTGGTTCTTCAGTTCGCGGCTCTCCCGCCGCCTCTGGTCCTGCAGTGGGCCGCTCCGGGCGCGCCGCTGCCGGCGATCTCGCCCAAGGCGCCGGTTCCGACCATCCCTGTCATTGTCGGCCCGCCTGGCGCTGCACGATCCTACGTCCAGACGTTCGCCTCGGCCGCTGCCGAATGGGTCGTCAATCACAACCTCGGTGTCCGCCCTACGTCTGTCACCGTCACTACGCCCGGCGGCGTCGAGATGTTCGCCGAAGTCCTCCACGCCAATCCCAACCAATGCCGCGTGACCTTCGCCAGCCCTCAGGCCGGCGTGGTGCGCTGCGCCTGATCTGAAAGGCTCTTCGAATGACCATCCCTGTCGTTTCCGATCTCGATTTCACCGGCTTTGGATCGCGCATTCGCGGCCTGCCGCAGGCGACCGAGGCGGGCCAGCCGCTGACCTTCGAACAGCTGGGCGCGGCCCTTGAAGGCCTGGCCTGGAAAGATGACGTGCGCGCGGCTTCGACCGCCAACATCAACCTGTCGTCGCCGGGCGCAGCGATCGATGGCGTGACCATGGCGGCAGGCCAGCGCTTCCTGGCCAAGAACCAGACGACGGCGGTGGAAAACGGCGTCTATATCTGGAATGGCGCCAGCACGGCGGCGACCCGCGCGGCCGACATGAATGCCTCGGCCGAGTTCAACTCCGCGACCGTGCCCGTGGTAGAGGGCACGACGAACGCCGGCACGACCTGGCGCCAGACGGCGGCGAACCCGGCGCTGGGATCGACGGCGATCGTTTTCACGAGCTTCAACGCCGGCGCTGGTGCGGCCTCGGAAACCAGCTCGGGCATCGCCGAGATCGCCACCCAGTCGGAAACCGACGCGGGCACGGACGATGCACGGTTCGTCACGCCGCTAAAGCTGGCCAACTACGCCGGCCGGGCGAAGCGCTATGCGGCTGACATTGGCGATGGGTCGAACACGGCGATCGTCATCACCCATAACCTGAACACCCGCGACGTGCAGCTGACGGTCCGTCGCAACAGCGGCGCCTATGAGCAGGTGCTGGTCGATTGGGGCGCGACGACCGTCAACACGATCACGCTGACCTTTGCCAGCGCCCCGACGAATGCCCAGTTCCGCGCCATCGTGACGGCCTGACGCCATGCTCTACGCCGGGCCGAAACTTGAGAATGGCGCGGGGACGGACGCCTTCGACGCTGGCAGCGGCGGTGTCGGGACCGGCGCTTCGCCTGTGATCGACAGCTACACCTCTCCCGGATCGGCGACTTGGACTAAGCGCGCCGGCGCGGTGAAGGTTGAGGTCTATGTCGTCGGCGGCGGTGGCGGTGGAGGCAAGGGCGCATCCGGCTTCAGCCCGTCGGCGGGGGGCGGCGGCGGCGGCGGCGGCGCTTACGCCTTCAAGGCCTTTCCGGCATCCGATCTGGGATCGACTGAGACGGTGACCGTAGGCGCGGGCGGTGCAGGCGGCACGGGCACCGGCGGCGCGGGGCAGGCAGGCGGGGTTTCTTCGTTCGGCGCGCACATTCTGGCGCGGCCTGGTTCAGGCGGCGGGGGCGGCACGGCGTCCGCCGGCACAGCTGGCGCTGGCGGGATTGGCCAGATCCCCGGCGCGGCCGGCGGCGCGGGCGGCGCATCGGCGGCCGGGACCAGCGCGCCGAATACGACCGCGACAGGCGCACCGGGCGGCGGTGGGGGTGGCGGCGCAACCGCATCCAGCACCCAATTCAACGGCGGCGCGGGCGGGGCCGGGCCTGATCGATCGACGGCGACCACGGGTGGCGGCGGCGCTGCCGGCGTCGGAGCCGCATCATCCCCGACAGCGGGCGGGGCCGGGACCGGGTCGGGTTTCGGACCAGGAACGGGCGGCGGCGGCGGCGGTGGATCGTCCAGCAAGACCGCAGGCAGCACGGCTGGCGGGGCGGGTTTGCGAGGCGCGGGCGGCGGGGGCAGCGGCGGCGGCTACAACTTCGCGCCGGATAACGGAGGCAAGGGCGGCGACGGCGCGGTCTGGGTCATCACCAACTTCTGACGCCCTGCGCGCACGCCGTTCGCATCAATGCCAGACCGCACGAAATAGGCCCCACGCCGCCGCCGCGACGTTGGCGAGCAGCACAATGACGAAGGCGGCGATGAACAGCCGCCCTGGTTCATGATTTCGGTCGCCCCTCATGGCGGCCAGCTAACCCCACAATCTGGAGACTGACCATGCCGTATGTGCTGGGCGCGAAGTCGCGCGCCGAACTCAAGGGCGTCCACCCCGATCTGGTTCGCGTCGTCGAGCGCGCCATCCAGATCACGTCGCAGGACTTCAGCGTCCACGACGGCCTGCGCACGGCTGAAGAGCAAAAGGCTCTGGTCGCCTCTGGCGCTTCCCAGACCATGAACTCGATGCATCGGCCCCAAGCCGACGGTTTCGGCCATGCCGTGGACCTAGTGCCCTTCATCAACGGCAAGATGCGTTGGGAATGGCCCGCCATCTATCCGATCGCCGCCGCCGTATGGCAGGCGTCCCGCGAGTCGGGCGTCTCGATCCGCTGGGGCGGCGCCTGGATCAGCATGGCCGACATCAAGACCGGCACGCCCGGCGCCATGAAGGCGGCCGTCGACGCCTATGGCGCGGCGCGGCGAAAGCTGGGCAAGGCGGCGTTCACGGACGGCCCTCACTTTGAGCTGGCCCGATGAGCGTCGTTCTCGCCTTCATTACCTCCCGCCTGGGCCTCGGGATCACCTGCGGCGTCCTGATCTTGCTGTCCGTAACCGCATCCTACCAATGGGGCGTGACGCACCGGGACATGGTCCGCGAAGAGCAGCGGGCCAACGGCCTATGGTCGGACATCAACGCCCCGAACGTGGGTTACAAAGACCGCCTGACCATGTGCGGCGCCAACCTTGCCGGCGCACAGGCCGCTCTGGCCCGGCAAAACCAAGCCGTCGATGACCTGAAGGCCGCCAGCGACGCCGCTGCGGTCAGAGCGCAGGCCGCCGTCGACGCCGCCCAGGCCCGCGCCCGCGCCGCTCAGCAACAGGCGCAGACCCTGCTGCTCGAAACCCCCCGACCCGGCGAAACCCGCTGCGAGGCGGCCGACCGGCTTATCTTGGAGCAAGTCCGATGAACCGCGCCCTGATCCTGTCCGCCCTGCTGCTGGCCAGCTGCGGCACGACCGTCAAGACCGCGCCAGAGCCGATCGTGCGGACGGTTGAGGTCAAGGTGCCGGTTGCCATCGCCTGCGACCCCGACATCGGCCCCGAGCCCGCCTACGTGGATACGGCCGAGGCCATCGCCGCCGCGCCCGACATCTTCGCCCGCACCGTCCTGCTGGTCGCCGGTCGGATCCAGCGGGTCGCGCGGGATGAGGTGAAGACGGCGGCGCTGGATGAGTGTCGGCGCCCGCCCACCACGCCGCCCCGACCGGGCCAGACGCCGTCGGCATTACCGAAGCCATCGGTTTGACCGAGGGTCATTCAGCGTTGAGCCCCGGCTCCGCTATCGAGGCCGTCATCCTTCGGGGTGGCGGCCTTTCTTGCGTTCTGATCTCTTCCGTGGCCTAATTCGTCTGCGAGCGGCCTGCTGGTTGATCCGGCGGGACGTTGCAACCCGCTCCGCATTGACGGTATACTCCCGTCACCAGAGGCATCGTGGCCAGCCTTTACGCCCTCGGTTCACGCCGGGGGCGTTTTGACGTTGAGACCCTGTCCATAGACCGGCGCGGGCGGCGGCCGCCACTTCCCCATTTCAAGCCACCAACCCAGAGCCTTCAGCCGCTCATTCTCTGCTGCGGTGTAATCCCACCAGGTCCGATCCATGTCGGTGATCGTGTCGACTTGGCGGGGCCAAGTGTTCGACTTGTCCATGAAGCGAACCCGGCCGGGACAGCCCTCGACGCGGCAGGCGGGGCGCCTGTTTGCCAAGGTGAAATCGTCGCCCTTGGCACGCGCAACAGCAGCAAGATCGACGGGCCCGCCGTGATCGATCCGCACGACTTCACACTCCCACCTGATCTTCGCGCCCCGCTCGATCATGGAGCCGACGGTTTCAGCGGTCATCGCGCCTGGAAGCGGCCGAGGCCCAGCACTATCGCCTGCCGCACGAGCCAGTCATTCTCGGCCCTCGACACATAGGCGACGTTCGACCCGAGCCCTGGTGTCGCCGGCAAGCTGGGATGTGGCGGCGGATTGCGCACGACACGAGCGGCAAGCTCTGCGTCCAGCCGCATCAGTTCTTCAGTTGATAGGGACTGGCCCATGATGTCCTCCGTCGCGCCACCGACGAAGGAGCCATAACTCACCGTGAACAGAATGAGAACATCTGATGTTTGTGGGAAGTCAGGCGGGAAGTGAGGGGCAAGGCTTCGAGCTAAGTGCTTGAAAAGGATGGTGGACGCGACAGGGATTGAACCTGTGACCCCCTCGGTGTGAACGAGGTGCTCTCCCGCTGAGCTACGCGTCCTTGCCTTGCGGAGGCGGCGACATAGCCCGGTCGCCGGCCCCGCGCAAGCGCCTGTTTCAGATTCCCGCGGCGCGAACGCCTTCGGGCGTATCGGCTTCCGGATCACCCGGCAGCCAGGCGACGTGACCGTTATAGATGTCCTCGTTCAGAATGCCCTCTTCCTTGGCGACCAGCACCGGCACCAGCATCTGGCCGGTGACATTGGTCGCGGTGCGCATCATGTCGATGATCCGGTCGATGGCGACGATATAGCCGATGCCTTCCAACGGCAGGCCGGCGGTCGACAGGGTCAGGGTCAGCATGACAATGCTGGTCCCCGGCACGCCGGCCGTTCCCAGCGACCCCAGCACCGCCGTCAGGCCGATCAGGACGTACTGGGTCAGCGTCAGATCAATCTTGAAATACTGGGCGATGAAGATCGAGGCGATGGCCGGATAGATGGCCCCGCACCCGTCCATCTTCACATTGGCGCCCAAAGGCACGGCGAAGGCGGCGTAGGCCTGGGGCACGCCCAGCCGTTCGACAGTCTGGCGAAGGGTGATCGGCAACGTCCCTAGCGAGGATGAGGTCGCAAATGCGGTCTGCTGGGCCGCGAAGGCGCCGCGGAAGAAGCTGGTCACCTTCAGCCCGTGAACCTTCAGCAGGCCCGAATAGACGATCAGGATGTGGAACAGGCAGGCGGCGTAGATGGCCAGGATGAACTTGCCCAAGGGCAACAGCGCCTCCCAGCCATAGCCGCCGACCACCGAGCCGATCAGGCCGAACACCCCGAACGGCGTCAGCTGGATCACCCAGCGTGTGATGCGGAATATGATGGAGGCCCCTTCGTCCACCAGCCGCCGCACACCCTGAGCCCGATCGCCCAGCGCCACCAGCGCCATGCCGACCAGGGCCGAGAAGAAGATGATCTGCAGCACCTTGCCTTCGGCCAGGGCCGCGAACGGATTGGTCGGCACGACGCCGATCAGGACTTCCAGCGGCGTCGGGATCACCCGGTCCTTGACCTCGCCCAGCGGCAGGTTCGACAGGCCGACGCCCGGATTGATGATGTGGCCGAACGCAAACCCGACCAGCACGGCCAGCAAGGAGGTGATGGCGAACCAGACGATGGTCCGCACCCCCAGCCGCACGGCCCCCGCTCCTTCCCCCAGCTTGGCGATGGAGCTGGCGATGGTGAACAGCACCAGAGGCGCCACCACCATGCGGATCAGGTTCAGATAGACGTCGCCGATCGGCTGAAGCCAGGTCTCGGCCCGCTCGCGCAGGATCAGCCCGGCGATGATGCCGAGGATGAAGCCGGCGGCGGTCCGCTGCCACAGCGGAATCTTGAAAAAACGAGCGAGCATGACGGCACTTTCAACAGGGTGCGCCAATCTGTCCATCGCCATGGCGATCCGCAACCGCAGCAGCGATCATTCAGCCGACAGATTTCCTGTCGGCTGGCTTCAGAATTTCAGCGCCCGCCTCACGTAGAAGTCGGAGAGGATGCCGTCGATCGCCTCTTCCACGTCCTCGAAAGCATCGATCAGGACGTCCCCGCCCAGGTCTTCAACGGGCGTCGGCGTAAAGCCGAAGGTCGTCAAAATGCAGGGCATGCCGGCGTCTTTGGCGGCGTCCGCGTCCGGCGCGGCGTCTCCCACCATGATGGCCCGTTCGGGATCACCGCCTGCGATCACGACGGCCTCTTTCAGATGTGCGCCCGAGGGCTTGCGCGCGCTGACCCGATCCGGGCCGACGATGGCGGCGAAATGTCGGGTCAGGTCCAGCTTGCCCAACAACAGTTCCGACAGGTCCGAACGCTTGTTGGTGGCCACGACCAGGATAGCGCCCCGCTCGCTGAGCCGCTCCAGCGTCTCGACCACACCCTCGAAGGGCTGCGAGCCGTCGGCGATATGGGCGGCGTAATCGACCAGGAACCGCTCGAACAGTTCGTCGGACTTGGCCCGCTCGACCGGCGCGCCAGCGACTTCGAAGCCGTGCACCAGCAGCGCCCGCGCGCCCGATCCGATCAGGGTCGAGGCGGACTCCATCGGCACGGGCGGCAGCCCCTCCTCGACCAGCATCCGGTTCAGCGTGCCGATCAGGTCCGGGGCGGAATCGACCAGCGTGCCGTCAAGGTCGAAGGCGATGGTCCAGCCTTCCAGGTCGCGATCGCTCATCCACATCTCCCGCTGGCCCGCATGATGGGCTAGATCGCAGGACGACTAGACTGCGAGACGATTCATGACCAGCCAGACGCGCGCCCGCGCCGCCATCATTCTCGCCGCCGGCCAGGGTACGCGGATGAAGTCGCCGCTGCCCAAGGTGCTGCACCCCGTCGCCCACCGCGCCATGCTGGACCACGCCATCGATGCGGCGGAAGGCCTGGGGTGCGAACGCATCGTCGTCGTGGTCGGCAATCACTCGCCGGAGGTCCGGGCCCATGTGGTGAAACGGCTGGGCGAGGCCGCCATTGCGGTCCAGGACCCGCCGCTCGGCACCGGCCACGCCGTGCGCGCCGCCGAACAGGCGCTGGCCGGCTTCGACGGCGAGGTGGTCGTCACCTACGGCGACGTGCCGTTGCTAAAGGCCGCCGACGTCGAGCCCGTCTTTAATGCCGACGGCGTCACCGTCATCGGGTTCGAGGCTCGCGATCCGGGCGCCTACGGCCGTCTGATCGTCGAAGGCGACACCCTGACCGCCATCACGGAGGCCAAGGAGGCGTCGGCCGAGATTCTCGCCATCACCGCCTGCAACTCGGGCGTCATGGCCGCGCCGGCCGGCCTGCTCTTCTCGTTGCTGGCCGAGGTGAAGAACGAAAACGCCAAGGGCGAATACTATCTGACGGATGTCGTCGCTCTGGCGCGCCAGGGCGGCCACCCAACCCGCGCCGTCTTCGCCGCTGAGGACGCGGTAATGGGCGTCAACTCCCAGGCCGAGCTGGCTCAGGCCGAAGCCTTGTTCCAGAGCGTGCAACGCGACAACTTCCTGGCGGCCGGCGTGACGATGGCGGCGCCCGACACCGTCCATTTCGCCTGGGACACCCAGATCGGCGGCGGGACCGTCGTCGAACCCTTCGTGGTCTTCGGCCCTGGTGCGGTCATCGAGGGCGGCGCGCGCATTCGCAGCTTCAGCCATATCGAGGGCGCGCGGGTCGCTGCCGGCGCCGAAGTCGGTCCTTACGCGCGCCTGCGTCCCGGCGCGGACCTGGCGACCGGGGTCAAGGTCGGCAATTTCGTCGAGGTCAAGAACGTCAGGATGGCAGAGGGCTCAAAGGCCAATCACCTGGCATACCTGGGCGACGGGTCGGTCGGTGCGGGCGCCAACGTCGGCGCAGGGACCATCTTCTGCAACTACGACGGCTTCAACAAGGCGCAGACCCAGGTCGGCGCCGGCGCCTTCGTCGGATCGAACTCCAGCCTGGTGGCGCCTGTCGTCATCGGCGACGGCGCCCTGATCGCTTCCGGCTCTGTCATCACCGAGGACGTGCCCGCCGAGGCCATGGCCTTCGGCCGCGCGCGCCAGACCGTCAAACCCGAAGCGGCCGCGGCTTTCCGTGTCGAAGCCAAGGCGAAGAAGGCTGCGAAATCCAAATGAGCGACCTCCAGAAGAAGAACGCCGGCCAGGCTGCCGCCGCCCACGTCGAGGCGGGCATGATCGTCGGGCTGGGCACCGGCTCGACGGCAGCTTGGTTCGTCAAGGCGCTGGCGGCGCGCAACCTGCCCGACCTGCGCTGCGTGCCGACATCGGAGAAGACTGCAGATCTCGCGCGCGAACTTGGGCTGACGTTGTCGACGCTGGAGGACACGCCGCGCATTGACCTGACCGTGGACGGCGCCGACGAGATCGGGCCGGGCCTGGCGCTGATCAAGGGCGGCGGCGCGGCCCTGCTGCGCGAGAAGCTGGTGTGGGAGGCCTCGGCCCGCTGCATCGTCATCGCCGACGCGGCCAAGGTGGTACCTGTGCTGGGAACCTTCCCCCTACCGATCGAGGTCGTCGCCTTTGGTCACAAGACGACGGCCAACCGCATCGCCGATGTGCTGATCGACCACGACATCAACCAGCCGGCGCGCGTGCGTCAGGCGGATCGCGGCCTGGTCCGCACAGACGGCGGCAATCTGATCTATGACGCGGGCTGCAAGGCGATCCACGATCCGGTGCGCTTGGCCGACGACCTGAAACTGATCACCGGCGTGGTGGAGCACGGGCTGTTTCTGGATCTCGCCGACCTGGCCATCATCGGCACGGACGAGGGCGTTGAGGAGCGCCTTCCCTAGGACACGCCCCGGCGGCTCAGCACCGCCGGAACCGTGCGCGCCAGGATGGCCAGATAGACGCCGATGGTGCGGTTTCTGACGAACCAGACATCCATCGCCACACGGCGCGGATAGGGCACGGCGTTGCGCCCCGAGACCTGCCACAGGCCCGTCAGGCCCGGGCGCACCGCGCAGTAGTCGGCCAGTCGTCGGCCATATCGCGCAGCCTCGTCGATCACGATCGGTCGGGGGCCGACCAGCGACATCTCCCCCCTCAACACATTGATCAACTGAGGCAGTTCATCCAGGCTGGACCTTCGCAACAGCCGGCCCAGCGACGTGACGCGCGGATCGTGTGTCAGCTTTCGCATCGCCTGCCATTCCGGGTCAGCGGCTGACGGCAAGACTTGCTCCGCGCCCACCGTCATCGAACGGAATTTGAGGCAGTCGAACATTCGGCCGTCGCGGCCGATGCGCTGCTGGCGAAAGATCGCGGCCCCTCCGTCCTGCGTCCTGACGCCCAGAGCAATGAAAAGGAAGAGCGGCCAGGTCAAAAGCAGGCCTATCAGGGCGAATGCGATATCCATGGCGCGGGTCGGGTCGTGACGAACACGGCGCCGAGACGCACCGACGCCGCATGTCGACGTCACATCGCACCCGGCCAATTCCGATATAGACATTCAGGGCCCCCAAGCGTCACCATGACTTTGGATTACATGGGTGGCAATCCTGGCGCGTCGCCAGCACAGATTGCTCAGATCAGTCGCCGCCCCACCAACTCAGCGTGAATGGCGTGCGACGGCCGCTCACCGAAATCGTCCCAGTAACGACAGGCGTCTGATCGCCGAGATTGCGCCGCGCCGTCGCCAAAGCGCCCTGGTCAATCCGCGCCGACAACTCGACCGGGCCCATGCCGGGCGCGGAGCCGCGCATCTGAATTCGATCGTCGTTGACGACATAGGCGTCCGGCAGAACCCGGACCTCGCCCTGCGGCCCGGTCAGCGACAGGATCAGAGGCGGCGAAGCGCGGGAGCCGCCTTCCCAGGCAGCAAAGGCCTCATCCTGTCCGATGAACAGCGATGCCACGGGCTGAATGGATTCCTCACCTGTCGGGCGATAGTCGCCCGAGATATCGCCGCTTAGACGATGCTGGAACGTCGCTTCCGGCGTCGACGTCGGTGTCGCAGCGTCGCGCCGCTCGCATGCCGCCAGGCTCAGCACGGCTATGACCGCGACGATCACCCATGAATATCTCATCGATCAAGCGCCTGGTCCAAGGCGCGGAACCCGGCGATGGCGATCTCGGTCGCGCTGGTGAAGACCGAAGGCGTGATCCGATCGAAGGTATCGCTCGGTCGATGATAATCGGGATGATAATCGACGCCCATGTACAGGAAGGGCACGCCGGCCTCATGGAAGGCGCCATGATCGGAGGCGTCGACCCAGTTGTTCTCGCCCGTATCCTGAGGAGTGTCCTTGCCGAAGGCGAAGGAGACGGCGCCGTTCGGCGCCACGGCCTCCAGCACGGGCCGCAGATTGGGGTGCTGATAGGTCCCGGTGACCCACAGATGACCGTCCGTCTCCGCCCGCGCCGTCATGTCGAAGTTCAGGTTCAGGCTCAGCGACGACAGCGGCACCGGCGGCGCCTTGACGAATTCTCGAGCGCCCAACAGTCCCCGCTCCTCGCCGTCCAGCGCGACGATCATCACGCTGTGCTCCGGCGGTTGGGCCTTCAGTCGCGCCGCCAGCTCCAGCATCGTCGCCACGCCCGAGGCATTGTCGTCGGCCCCGTGGAAGATCTGGCCGTCATTGACGCCGACGTGGTCGTAGTGGGCCGTCACCACGATATAGCGGTCGGCGACGCGGGTTCCTGGGATCAGGCCGACGATGTTCACGCCGCTGAAGGTCTTCACGCCCTCGCGCGTGCGGCCCGGCGTCTCAAACCGCTGCAAACGCCCGAACGGCGGCGCCTGAACGCCCATGGCCTCCAATCGCGAGACGATGTAGGCGCGCGCCCGTTCGCCGCCTTCAGAGCCCGTGTCGCGGCCCTGCATGTCGTCGGCCGACAGGATGCGAACGTCCTCCAGCAGTTGGCTCGGACCGGTCGCGACGGCGCTCGGCGCACGCGGAGCTGTCGCGGGAACGGCGGCGCAACCGCTGACGATCAGGGCGGCGCCGGCGACGAAAAGGCAGAGGGTCGAACGAGTCATACAGGCTCCGATAATGACGCGCAAACCTAGCGAAGCGCGGACGGCGCGTCAGCCTACGGTTCTGTCATCATCGGCTTTGCGCGATGCACGGGCGGCGCGTCAGATGATATGACGGCGGCCATGGCCAATGCGATTCCTCTTGAAGTCCCCGTCGAAGACCTCACCGCCGAGTCGGCCGCCGAAGCCCTGGCCTGGCTGGCCGCCGAAATGGCCCGCCACGACGCGCTCTACAACGAGGCGACGCCCGAGATTTCCGACGCCGACTACGACGCGCTGCGCGCGCGCAACCTGGCCATCGAAACCGCCTTCCCCGATTTGGTCCGCCCTGACTCGCCGTCGAACAAGGTCGGCGCCGCCGCCTCAACCCAGTTCGCCGAGGTGCGCCACGGCGTGCCCATGCTGTCGCTGGACAACGCCTTCGACGAGGGCGAGGTGCGCGACTTCGTGGCCCGGATCGCCCGTTTCCTGAAACTGCCGGCCGACGAACCCATCGCCTTCGTCGCCGAGCCCAAGATCGACGGCCTGTCCGCCAATCTCCTCTATGTCGACGGCAAGCTGACGATCGGCGCCACGCGCGGCGACGGCCGCGCGGGCGAGGACGTCACCGCCAATCTGAACACCATCGCCGATGTGCAACAGACTTTGGCCGGCGTCGACTGGCCCGACCGGATCGAGGTGCGTGGCGAAGTCTATGCGCCCAACGACGCCTTCGCCGCCTTCAACGCCGCCGCCGAGGCGGAAGGCCGCCGCACCTACGCCAACCCCCGCAACTTCGCCGCCGGCTCCCTGCGCCAAAAGGACGCCCGGATCACCGCCAAACGTCCGCTGAACTTCTTCGCCTACGCCTGGGGCGAACACTCCAGCGACTTCGCCGAGACCCAGTGGGAAGCCCTGCAAAAGCTCAAGGCCTGGGGGTTCCCCGTCAACGCCCGCTCGCGCCAGGTCGAGGGCGCCGAGGGCCTGATCGCCGTCTATCGCGAACTGGAACGCGACCGCGCGACCCTGGGCTATGATATCGACGGCGTAGTCTACAAAGTCGATCGCATCGACTGGCAACGCCGCCTGGGCTTCGTCGCCCGCAGCCCCCGCTGGGCCATCGCCCACAAATTCCCGGCCCAGCAGGCGACCACGGTGCTGGAGGGCATCGACATCCAGGTCGGCCGCACCGGCTCCCTGACCCCCGTCGCCCGCCTGCATCCCGTCACTGTCGGCGGTGTGGTGGTGCGCAACGCCACCCTGCACAATGAAGACGAGATCGAACGTCTGGACGTCCGTATCGGCGACACCGTCCGCCTGCAACGCGCCGGCGATGTCATCCCCCAGATCCTGGGCGTGGTCCCGGAGTTACGTCCCGCCGACGCCGTCCCCTATGCCTTCCCTGAACACTGCCCCGTCTGCGGCTCGGAAGCCGTGCGCGAAGGCGACGAGGTCAAGCGTCGCTGCACCGGTGGCCTGATCTGCGACGCCCAGATCGTCGAACGGCTAAAGCATTTCGTCGGCCGCCGCGCCTTCGACATCGAGGGATTGGGCGAAAAGCAGTTGGTCGCCTTCCATGCGCGCGGCTGGATCAAGGAGCCGGCCGACATCTTCCGACTGGCGCGCGACGAGGCGCGGCTGAAGGAGCTGGAGCGCGACGACGGTTATGGCGAGACCAGCATCCGCAATCTGGTCGCCGGCATCGATGCCCGTCGCGTCATTTCGCTGGACCGGTTCCTGTTCGGCCTCGGTATCCGCGATATCGGCGAACAGACATCCATCGTCCTGGCCCGCGCCTTCGAGAGCTGGTCCGCCTTGAAGGCCGCCTGCCTCCAGGCCGCTTCGGGTGTGCCGTCCGACGCCTGGACCGACCTGGCGGCCGCCCACGCCATATCGCCCCGCGTCCTAGCCCTGATGGCCGAGGCGACGCCCTCCGCCGTCGATCCCTGGCCCGAGGCGACTATGGACATGAGGATCAGCCAGGCCTTCCCCGGCATGGCCGCCCCTGCCCGCCGGTCTCTGGCGACGATGGCGAACGACTGGTCCGGGCTGGTCGAACTGGCCCGTGTCGCGCGCGAGGACGGTCCGTCCGAAATCCTGAACCAGATCGCCGGTGTCACCGGCGTCGGTCCCGTCGCGGCCGAGGCCTTAGCCCACTTCTTCCACGAGCCGCACAATCTTCAGGTCGTCGCCGCACTCGAAGCCGAACTGACCGAAATCCTCGATGCCGAACGCCCCAAGTCCGACACGGCGGTCGCGGGCAAGACTGTCGTCTTCACCGGCGCCCTAGAACGCTTCACGCGGGACGAGGCCAAGGCCCGCGCAGAAAGCCTGGGCGCCAAGGTCTCGGGTTCGGTGTCGAAAAAGACCGACTACCTCGTCGCCGGCCCGGGCGCCGGCTCCAAGCTGAAGGACGCCGAAAAGCACAGCGTCCAGGTGCTGACCGAGGACGACTGGCTGGCCCTGATCGGAGGATAGGCGCGCCGGCGAGGCCCAGCGCGCCCTTAGCTGTCGACACCCGAAGGCATCAGTTGGGTTATTGCCGCGCTTCAGATCGTCATCACGACGCGGCCCTCGATCTGACCATCGCGCATCCGCTGGAAGATGCCGTTCACATTCTCCAGCGGCTCGACCGAGACCGTGGCCGTGACCTTCTCGTCGGCCGCGAACTGAAGCGCCTCCTGAAGGTCCAAGCGGGTGCCGACGATGGAGCCGCGCACTGTGGTTCCGTTCAGCACCATATCAAAGATCGACAGGGGGAAGTCGCCGGGCGGCAGGCCGTTCAGCGCAACGGTCGCGCCGCGCGAGGTCATGTTGACCGCCTGTTCGAACGCCTTGGGCGAGACGGCCGTGACCAGCACGCCCTGGGCGCCGCCGTCGGTCTGGGCCTTGATGTCGGCGGCGGCGTCGTTGGACGTCTTGGCATTGACCGTGACGGTCGCGCCCAGCCGTCGCGCCAGATCCAGCTTGGCGTCGTCCACGTCCACGGCGGCGACATTCAGCCCCATGGCCTTGGCGTACTGGACCGCCACATGGCCCAAGCCGCCGATGCCTGAAATCACCACCCAGTCGCCCGGCTTGGTGTCCGTCATCTTCAGCCCCTTATAAACCGTCACCCCGGCGCACAGGATCGGGGCGATGTCGGTGAAGCTGACATTGGCCGGCAGATGGCCGACGTAGTTGGGGTCTGCGATGGTGTATTCCGCGAACCCGCCATTGACCGAATATCCGGTGTTCTGCTGGTCGTGACACAGCGTCTCCCAGCCGCCCAGGCAGTGTTTGCAGTGACCGCAGGCCGAGTACAGCCACGGCACACCGACCCGGTCGCCTTCCTTGACCAAGGTGACCCCCGCCCCGACCGCCGAGACATAGCCGACGCCCTCGTGGCCCGGAATGAAGGGCGGGTTCGGCTTGACGGGCCAATCGCCCTCGGCCGCGTGCAGATCGGTGTGGCAGACGCCCGAGGCCTCGATCTTGACCTGGATCTGACCTGGACCCGGCTCGGGCACCGCAACCTCTTCGATGGTCAGCGGCTGACCGAACGCGCGCACGACGGCGGCCTTCATGGTTCTGGGCATGGAACATCCTCGTCATTTTAGGGGACAGGCGGGCCGGAAGCAGGACACCGGCCCGCCCTCTTGGGACGTATGCTCTCCGAACCGACGGATCAGAGAGCGATCACAGAATGGCCGATCCGGGACCGGCCATCCTTGATGCAGATCAGAAGAAGCCCAGTTTGTCGGGGCTGTAGCTGACCAACAGGTTCTTGGTCTGCTGATAGTGGTCCAGCATCATGCGGTGGTTCTCCCGCCCGATGCCCGACTTCTTGTAGCCGCCGAAGGCTGCATGGGCCGGATACTGGTGATAGCAGTTGGTCCATACCCGTCCCGCCTGAATGGCGCGACCGGCGCGATAGGCGGTGTTCATGTCGCGCGACCACACCCCGGCGCCTAGGCCATATTCGGTGTCGTTGGCGATTTCCATGGCCTCTTCAAAAGTCTTGAAGGTCGTGACCGCCAGGACCGGACCGAAGATCTCCTCCTGGAAGATCCGCATGTCGTTAGTGCCTTTGAACACGGTGGGCTTCACGTAATAGCCGCCGGCCAGCTCGTGCTTGAGCGCGGCCTGATCGCCGCCGGTCAGGACCTCGGCGCCCTCCTCCCTGCCCAGCTTCAGATAGCCGAGAATTTTCTTCAGCTGCTGGTCCGAGGCCTGGGCGCCGACCATGGTCGCCGGGTCCAGAGGGTCGCCTTGGACGATGGACTCCACCCGCGCGATCGCCTTCTCGATGAAGGCGTCATAAATGTCCTCATGGATGAGAGCGCGGCTCGGGCAGGTGCAGACCTCGCCCTGATTGAGCGCGAACATGGCGAAGCCTTCCAGCGCCTTGTCCAAATAGGCGTCGTCGTGATCCATCACGTCCTTGAAGAAGATGTTCGGCGACTTGCCGCCGAGCTCCAGCGTGACCGGAATCAGGTTCTGGGTCGCATACTGCATGATTTTCTGACCAACGGCGGTCGAGCCCGTGAAGGCGATCTTGGCGATGCGCGGATTGGTCGCCAACGGCTCGCCCACCTCGGCCCCCGTGCCCGAAACGATGTTCAGCACGCCGGCCGGCAGCAAATCCTGGATCAGTTCGATCACCACGAGGATGGACGCCGGGGTCTGCTCCGCCGGCTTCAGCACGATGCAGTTGCCCGCCGCCAGAGCCGGAGCGATCTTCCAGGCCGCCATCAGGATCGGGAAGTTCCAGGGGATGATCTGACCGACCACGCCCAGCGGCTCGTGGAAGTGATAGGCGACCGTGTCGTGGTCCAGTTCCGAAATCCCGCCTTCCTGCGCGCGGATACAGCCGGCGAAATAGCGGAAATGGTCGATCGCCAGGGGGATGTCGGCGGCCGTGGTCTCGCGCACCGGCTTGCCGTTGTCCCAGGTCTCCGCCTCTGCGACGGCTTGCAGATTGGCTTCGATCCGGTGGGCGATCTTGTTCAGGATGAGGGCGCGTTCAGCAACGCTGGTTCGCCCCCAGGCGTCCTTGGCGGCGTGGGCGGCGTCCAGGGCCAGTTCGACGTCGGCCGCGTCCGATCGTGCGACCTCGCACAGGACGCGGCCGTTCACCGGGGAGGCGTTCTCGAAATAGCGGCCGTTGACGGGCGCGACCCACTGTCCGCCGATGAAGTTGTCGTAGCGCGCCTTGAACTTGGGGGTCGCGGCGCGGCTGAACTCGGGTTTGGTCATGATGGCCTCCTGCGGTTTCCTCTGGCGTCGATTGTCGACGTCGTTGGAACGAGAAGTGCCATCGGTCTGCGCCCGTCCGCTAGACGACGACGCCATGGTGCAGCGCAAACCTGTCGCATCCCTGCGACAGTCGGTTCAGTAAGTTTCCCGGGAAAGCCCTAGACGATGCAATTTGCGATGCAGAGTCGCGCGGCTGACGCCCAGCGCTTTCGCTGCGGCGGACACATTGCCCCCGGTGCGCGCCAGGGCCCGACGTACTGCCCCTCGCTCGGCTTCCAGAAGCTCGGCCTCAACCGACCCCGTGTCGAGCACCTCGGACGCCGCCAGCTGCGCCGCAATTCGTTCATCGGTGATCGACAGAGCCAGGCGTGCGGCGCGAGTGGCGCCAATCACCATATCGTCCCGATCCACAGCCAGCAGCGCCGCCGTGTTCCGCTCGCCGGTATCGCCCGCCAGCACGATCCGGGCCTGGTGGAAGGCCTGGCGGAAGGTCTGCGCCTCGATGGCGCGCGCGGCGTCGGCGACCGCAGCCGCGATCAGTCCCAGCACGCCCTCCGTCGCATCCGCGCGGCAGGACGACACGTCCAGCAGTCCCGCCAGCCGCCCCAAGTGATCGTGAATCGGATGGCTCGTGCAGCTCAGGGCCGTGTTGCGCGTATGGAAATGCTGGTCACGGTGGATGGTCACGGGCCTGTGCTCCGCCAGAGCGGTCCCAATGCCGTTGGTGCCCTCCACCGCCTCCGACCATATGGCCCCCGGCCACAGCCCCCATCGACGAAAGGCGACGTCGTCCGCCGCCGCCCCCCGGCGCTCCAGCGGCACCCCGTCGGCATTGGTCAGCAGGATGCAACAGCCGGTATCACTCACGGCCAGAAACAGCCGATCCAGAACCCCTTGCGCGGCCCGCGTCATCGGCTCCATCGCCTGGCGCGCGTCGCGCAGCTGCCCCTCGGTCAGGGTTTGCGGCATACCCTGATCCTCGGGATCCAGTCCATACAACGACAAGGACCGGCGCCACGACGCCGCCAGGGCCGAGCGCGCGGGCTCGGCGCCGTTTTCAAGCGCCTGCTTGATCAGGCTTCCATGGTTGTGTCCCGGCCGGTCGGCCATGGTGTCTCCCAGGACATTCTCGCTCCGATCAGACGCCCGCACCGAGCCAAGGTCAAGGGATGCCCCGCAAAGCTTCAAAAGCTTCCCTAAGGTCTGGTTTTCATTGGTCTTCGTGGATGAGTTCGGCCTTGTTTTCGGCCGAAAGCCGGATCACCTTGTGCATCAAAGGGTCGCACAGGCGGCCTGAACAAGGGAACGACCATGAAGACCAAGATCATGCTGGCCGCCGCCGCGCTGGCGACGGCTCTCGCCTCTCCGGCCCTGGCGGGTGATCCAACCGGCCTGTGGCAGACGCCGACCAATGGCGGTCAGGTGCGGATCGCGCGCTGCGGCCAAGCGCTGTGCGGCACGCTGGTGACCTCGGACCACATCCGCCGCGACGCCAACGCGCGCGACGCCAACAATCGCGACGCCTCGCTGCGGAACCGCACCCTGCGCAATCTGCCCATGCTGACCGGCTTCACCGGCGGTCCGACGGAATGGCGTAATGGCTCGGTCTACAACCCGGCCGACGGCGGCACCTATCGCGGCACCATCACCATGACAAACAACAACAGCCTGCGTCTGCGTGGCTGCATCGTGGCTCCGCTGTGCAAGACTCAGACCTGGACCCGCATCCAGTAGGATCAGGACGCCACACATACGAAAGGCCCGGTCGGAGCGATCCGACCGGGCCTTTTTCATTTGGCTTGTAGCTCAGCGATTCAGCGCCGCCCGCGCCGCCTCGGCGTAGCGATGCCCCGTCGCCGCGCCCTTGGGGAA
>Ga0308158_10001317_pt1 | contig 27401 bp, 30 predicted proteins | sample PhyBR2_FD_201038 | JGI IMG/M metagenome (GOLD analysis project Ga0308158, IMG submission 201038) | Phyllosphere microbial communities from UC Gill Tract Community Farm, Albany, California, United States - DLSLB.R2 | ecosystem: Host-associated > Plants > Phyllosphere > Unclassified | place: USA... | reverse complement strand
AAATTTTGATTTTTGAGCTTTACATTTCAAGATGTTAAACATTGAATTCTAAAAAGATGAATTTGAAGATTTAATTGTAATTAAGGGACAAATATTACTTTAGAATGCCACTAACCCTAGCCCGGATAGCAGCGGTTACCACGCAACGGAATGGAAAAGTCGAAGGTTTCAGCTTTGGCAAAGAAAGGCGTGAGGAGTAATAGCAGATAGCCGGATAAAGCTCCTGAAAAAATACCTTTTTAAATTGTTCTAAAGCGCACTTATAGTGAATACGAGCCGGCTATTGTACGTTGCAGCCGGAATTGTGACCGAAACACCGCTAAGCTGTAATTGAATGGGAATGTTTGTATACGAAGCTAATGCTGCTATTGCTGTAATCCTAAATAATTCGATATCTGTAAGCGTCACTGTTTGATAAGCTGTTCCCCCTGTTATGGTGCACAATAAACAAAGTGTGGTTCCGTCACCGGTTCTTTTAGCTTGTAATATTAAATTTGGATTCCAGGTCGGGTTTCCCTCATAATGTACAGATACTTTACCACTGCTTAAAAGTAATGGGATGCTTGCTGTTAATAATATTTGATTGGCCGCGCTTTCATAAGTTCCCGCATAGTTTGATCCGGCTTCTGTTATTGATGGGATAGATACTACCCAATTAGTTCCTCCTACTGTTAAAGTTCTTTGTGCTTTCATTGCGCAGAAAGAGAGTAAGAAGAGCATAAAAGTTGCTTTGACCAAGCATATTCTACAAATAATATAATCTTTCTTCATTTCGGTTCTTATCTATTCTGTGATTGTATATACGATGACCACCGCTGTGTTTGTATGGGCTGATAAATTACTATACGTATTTGGGGATAAACTTATGGTTAACCGATGTCCGTTATTGGCTCCGTTTCCTGTAAAGGAACCACCAATTCCGCTTATTATTGTCTGTGATATCGTATTGAGTGTGACTTGGGCTGATGGCGTTCCCAATGTTCCTCCGCCAGATCCTGTAGCTGCTGCTGCTTGAATTTAATATCTATTCCTGGAATTACGGGACTTACAGAAGCCGTAATCTTTCTGCTTAATCCTCCTGCTGCGATTGCTGATGTATAATTAATCCATTTTGAGGTATTGATAGCGGGTGAAACAATTGGTCTTCCTGCTTCGGTGGGAGCGATAAAATTCATTGCAATTGCGCCTGCGGGTTCAATATCCAGCAGAGTAACAACAGGCAAAGTTGCACTGGCGGTTCTATTTCCCGTAGTTTGTGAAAAAAGATCGGAAGAGATGGTAAATGTGATAAGAAAAACTAATTTGTAGTTGCCCATTTTCATTTTTTCTTTTCGTTATAACTTACTTTAATTGTTTCCTGCTGATATTTTATTTCAGATGTCTGTTTGATAACATTAATAGTTATATTTTTTGTTTCGCCAGATTTTAAAGTAAATTCAAACTGGTCAATCGGTATTTTATATTTTTTATCCAAACCGTTTCTGTATACTTTTACCGCCCAATCTCCGGGACGCAGATAAGTAAAATCAAAAAAATCACCTAATACTGCCATTTTTCTGAATACCTGACTATCGCTGGATATTTCGACAATCACATTTTCTTTTTTCTTTTTTCTGGTTGAAAGCTGTGCAAAACTCAATGTATTGTCGTGCTCTGTATATTCAATTTTTCCCTGGATCTTTGCAGCACTTGTCAAACCGAAGTTGAAAATATTTTCTTTATCAGTTAAAACTAAAGAGGCCGGAACATTTTGATCGGCAATATCATTGATATCTATTGTTGATCTGTCAATTTCCAAAACATAATCACCTGGATTAACATTTCTAAATAGATAATTTCCATATCTGTCTGTTATCGAAAGATGGTTTCCCAAAATCAGTCGAATTCCATCAACCTTTTTTACGCCTAAATTTTTTATATTTCCGGATAAAGTCGTGTATTCTGCTATTTTTTGGGTCGGAACATTCATTTTTAAAGTATATCGCATCGAAAAAATAAAATCTTTATTTCCAAATTCTCCACGCTGTAAATTATATCTTGCTGAAACTCCAAGCTCATGTTTAGAAAAAAACTGCTGTTGAAAAAGAAGTTCAAAAAGATTTCTGTCGGTATAGTAATCTTCCGGCATATAATTGTTCTGATAAAAAAGGCTGAACTGTGTTTTATCTGAAAATCGGTTTAAAATTCTTGCTCCAAAATAAAACTGTTTCTGATTTTGCAGCTGATAACGAGATGTAAGTGCATAGCTGCCATAGATGTTGAATGAAGTTTTAAATTGTTCGAAACCAATATTTGCGGTATAAAAACTCGAATTTCCGGAAATTCCGGTCAGATAGTTATCTGTTTTCCCTAATTGTCCTTCAATATTTAACTGAAAAATACCGATTTGTTGATTAACAGAAAGTTTAAAAAAACGGTCTTTGTAATCAAATTCTTTGGGCATTAATCGGTCTTCATATCTTTGTGAGCCGCCGTATAATGTTATATTTCCTTTCTTTGAATATTTATATTGTACCCCATATTGCAAATACTTACGATATGGCGCTGCAAGAAATAGAGTGTCACGCTGAAAATTTTTAGCATCCTGAACATAATTTGCAATAAGATTTATTCTTTGTGATAACTGATATTGCAGATTACCATTAATATTATTCGTATCATTAAAGTATCCTGCATATTCTGGGCTTGCCCGCATGTACATTACACTTCCTCTTACTCTTTCATAATTTGCAGTCGTTTGAATCATATAAGCAGTTCCTTCGGTCTTTTCTGTTTTGCTGTATGATGTCTCTCCGGAAATTTCAAGATTCTTATTAATACTAAATTTTCCTGCTAAATAAGGTAAATGTGCATTTGAATCTAATTTCATATTACTAAAATTAAAATCTTTACTTTCCGTATCAGGTATTTTATATAAATATCCTGCAGTGATTTCCGATTGTTTTCCAATTTTTAGTTTAGAATAAATATTAAATTCATCTTTAATATCCGTAAAGAATCTGGGATGATTATAAAATCCGCCAAAACTTATTCTTTTTAGGTCGAAACGAATTTCTGCACCTCGGCCGTATCGTGCATATTCGGTTAAAAAAGAGGCAAAATAATTTTTATCTCCCAAATGAACCCATAAATTTTCGCGCTTATAATTCACAAAATATTCTTCGTACTGGGTGAAAGAATTAAAATCTACCGGATTTTTGGTAACTGCATGAAACTCTAAAATATTTTTATTTTCAAAGTCTAAACTGCCTTTTCCATAGAGTTCACCTTGAAAACCTTGATCGTAACGACCCCGATTTTGCATGCCGATCATAGAAATAGAGGCCGAAACGGGAAATCTGTGGTAAATATCATCCTCAACCGGCCTTATAGAAATGATTTTTATGCTTGAATAAGCAGTTTGCTTTTCCTGTGGATTTTCTTTAGAATAAACTGAAAGATTTACATTCTGATATTCATTTTTCCCTAAATCTGATGGAGTATTTTTGCTTACTATAATTTTTTTACTTTCTCCTGGAGCCAAAGCTAAAGAAGCGCCCAGATCAATCGCCGCATTTTTACTTTCTAAAATTAAATTTTCAGTAACGTTTCCGTAATTTTTTACTAGAAAAGTTGATTTTATAAATTCTCCGGCTTTTACAAATTCCGGAGAATCTAAAAGTGTAAGTGATAGTTTTCTGTTCCCTGAAATAAGAAATTCTGTAGTCTGAGTTATTTTTTCTCCTGTTTGTACTTCAGTTCCTCTCACGGTCACAGAATATTTTCCTTGAGGTGTTTCTGTTGCGATCTGTAAAGGGACAATATATATTTTACTTTGATTCGGAAGAAGGGAAATTTCTCCGTTTTTTAAAATCGGGATAATAAGATGATGTGAAGTTTCAGTTTTCAGATTATAGTTTTTTACCACAGAACTGGTGTTTTCTATTGTAAAAGAAACAGAAGTAGATGTTCCCGGTTTTAAACTATCTTTTTCTTGAGAAAAAATAAAAACTGGGAATAACAGAGTAAAATAAATAATCCATTTGTTAGTCATTTTTTACTTCTAATTCTACATTGAGAGCGAATGCATTTTCTTCTTCGTCTGTAGCGATAAGGACTGCATTATACTTATCGGGTGGCATTTGGCTGATATCAATATGAAAATATTTTGATGTTTGGGGTAATAATCCCAACGCCTGACTTGAAAAGTTTCCGAGTTTTTCTCCGTTTTTTTTATTGTAAATTTCAATATTTGCGGTTGGTTTGCAATAGAGATTCCCCCTGTTTGCAATAGCAACCTTTAAAATTTGTTTTCCTTCTTCTTTTTCAATCTTTACTCCTTCAAATGCAAGATCGCGCTTTGCTTTTTCAGAATCAAAATCTGTAATCACCTGAATTGCATAGCGAATAATTGAGGTAATATTTACGCCCTGTTTATTATCATTTGGCTTTATTTCCTCCATAGGTTCTACCATAATTACGCTCCAGTAACTTCCCGGTTCAGAAAGATGATCAGGAACGTTTATTTCGTAGTAAACTTCTGTTTTTTGCTTGGCTTTAAGACTAAGAAGGTTGGTGTTCAGTTTAATCCAGTCCGTATTGGTTTTAATGTTGGTATGAGGAGCAGAATAATTAATGGTACCGTCAGATTTGTAACTGTAATCCTGAAGAAACAATTTTACACTTTGTGGTTGATTGCCCGTATTTTCTATTTCAATTTTTCCCTTGTAAACTTTTCCGTTTTCTACCTGATAAGAGTGTGAAAGCCCGTTGAGAACAACAATTCCGGCTTTTAGAAAACAGAATTGCACGATGAAAATTAGCGATAGGAAAATGCGCTTTATCATATTAATGTAAAGTTTGGTGTTTAAAACATTGATGATACAAGATCAAGAAGAAAAAGCGATTTCTTCTTGCCTCTAAAAGATGAAGTCGGGCAGATTAGTTATCTGAAATAGTATAGGTAACCGTAGCAACTGTAGTTGCAGCTGCCTGCAAATCTGCATACACTGCAACTCCACCGGGGCCACTTCCTGCAGCGAGAGCATACGTAAGATTATGACCGTTATTGGCTCCGTTACCTGTATAAGCACTTCCTATTCCTGAAATAATTGTTTGATCTGTTGCGCTCAGAGTCAACTGAGCAGCCGGAGTCCCCAATGTTCCTCCTCCAGAACCTGTAGCTGCCGCTGCGGTTACTTGAATATCAATTCCAGGAATAATAGCATTTACACTTACAGATACATTACGGGTTGGGTCTGCAACAGATTTAATAGAAGAATAATTTAACCAAAGTGTGGTGTTGGATGTATTTGGAATCACCGGATTTCCCGCTTCGGTAGGTGCTGTGAATCCTAAAGTAATATTTTTTGTAGCGGCTGGCTCAATATCTACCAGTGCTACTTCGGGCACACTTATGGTAATTGTGTGATTGTCTGCGTTTGTGTCTTGCGCTTTAAGATTTGCCGAAAGAGCAAAAGCTGCCAAAGACATAGCTATGCTAAATGTTGTTTTTTTCATGGTATTAGTTATTTGGAATTGTGAAGTTAATAAAATTCATTATAATATGACAGATATACTCATAAAATTTTATTGTTATATATGTCATTTACAATATTTTAATAAGTCTCAAAATATTATTTTGCATAATTATTAAAAAACTTTCGTAAAATTTTATGACCACAATCACCAAAAAAAATCTTACGCAGAAAACGATATAAGACTTTTTTTCGTTAACTAATCTAAGACAGATTACTAGTTATTATCGGTTTCCGGATTCTATTCTTCCTACAAAATGCCAACTATTACTATTTGATTTAATTTTGAGATCGTACCAGCCTTTTGTTTTGTCTAAATTGATAGTTATTTTTTCGTCTAAAGAAGCGTTGAGGGTAAAATCTTTCTTATTCCCGTCATACTGATTTTCTAAACCGATATGTAAAGTATTTTTGGATATATTCGTCAATGTGACATCTACTTCATTTTTATAAAGATTGCAAAATAGAGTTACCTGTAGCTCAGGGCTTTTGCTTCCTTTAAATTTTCTCACAAAACCATTTGGACCCGTTACCTCATAATTGTATGATTTTATATCTACCAAATGCGAAATCTCACCATTTGATTTCAACTCATAAGAAAAATAAAAGTCTTTTGTATTAAATTTATTTTTATCATAAATAATTATGGGTACCGCAGTATCTTTAAAGTTGGTCATTACGATCTTGTCACCTTTAAGATTTACATCGTAATTGTATTGTAGTTGGGTTGATGGTTTCATTTCTCTTTTTCTTGAATGTCAATAGGTTATTGCATTGATTTTTTCCAAAATAGATTGAGAAATGGTGGGAGAATTAGTTTCTTTTAAAGAAAAATATTTCTAATATCAAATGTAAATCAACAGTATTACCTGTTTGTGAATTATTTGTTATAATTGAAATATTATTTCAGTAAAAATAATATTAAAAATTAATATAATGTCAATGTAATGTTAATTTATTTGCGAATTAGAAAAATAATCGAAGTTATCATTAAAACCTGCTCAAAATTCCCCAGTGAATTTTTATATCGTTAAACTTAAAAGGATTTCCAAACTCGTTACCATTAGAAAGCTGAAAACTCATCAATCCAAGCGGAATAAAGAAATTGAAACCAAGACCAACGCTGTATAATTTAGGTTTTACGTTAAGCGATTTGTTATTGAGCTGCCCATATTGTCCGAAGACGTCAAAAAATGCCTGATTTCCAATGAGATATCGGTATTCCATTCCTGCGTAGTAATAGAAATCGGCGGCGAGAGAGTTTTCATTAAAACCCCGGAGAGAATTCCAGCCACCAAAACGGTACAATTCGTTGGCAGAAAAGTCAATTTTAGAATCCATCATTGCGCCTTCTCCTTTTATGTTGAGAAAGTGATTTCCGTTGATATGATAATTATATTCACCAAAAAAGTAAAACTGATTTTGATTGGCTTTTATATTTTCAGCCGTATAGTTGGTTGCCAGAAAATCGTACCCAACATTTAATTTAGACTTGTAAAGAAAAAGATCAATATCGGTAGGTTCGGTCATGTCAAAGAAAATACCAATCCCCTTTTTGTTGTAATCTTTCCCCTGGATATAGAGGCTGTCGAGAATTGCAGATGACTCAAAAGTTCCTCGAAGCCCGATTTTTTGCCTGCTGTTGAGATGATAATAAAACGCGGGTAAAGCTTTTACGTTGGCAAAAGTAGAATCTTGTCTGAAGATATTTACTTTCATATTTAAACCCACATTAGAGTTAAATAAATACGGAATATCAGTCTGCAGATCAAAAGTCTGACCTTTGTCGGGGTTTCTCTGCCAATAAAGATTCACGGCTTCAAAACCATTAAACATATTTTTAAAATTGACATTCAACGTTCCGTTCAGCGTAAATTTATCTGTTTTATCATTTCCAAAACCAATGACTCCGTCAAAAGTATTGGTTTTTTTCTTTTCCATAAACAGATAGATCTGTGTGGAATCTTTTGTGAAAAGCGTTTGCGGTTGCCTTTCAAGTGTTATAAAAGGATGGCTTTGGAAATTTTTATTGATGGCAATCAGATTTTTGTCATCATAAGTTTTTCCTTTAAATTCTTTTTCAAGATTTTTTATAAATCTTTTTGGAACTCGGGTGTAGCCTTTTGCCACAAAACCGTCAATCGTACGTTTATTATTTTTATTAATATCAAGCTCTACAATCGGAATCCCGTTTTTCTGACCTTTAAACTGAGACTTGATCCTGCTGAATGCAAATCCGTCATCAATATATTTTTTGTTGATATTTTTTTTGACTGAATCTAAATTTTTGGTGAAAAACTCTTTCTCCAGTTTGAATTTGTCGACAATAGAATCTGAGAGGTTAACGTACGTTTCGTTGAAGTTTTTGCCTTTGTCATAGAAAATCTCTGTGCTGTCACCTTTAATTTTTACATCTTTAAGCTCAGTAAAAAAATAATTGCTTTGCGCTAAAGAATCAAGAAATTTGACAGCAGAAACCGAGTCTTTTACCTTTTTCTTGACATTCGTTTCTGTATCAATAAGGAAATAATGTTTCTTCTGCGCTTGTACAAAAACGCAAAACAGGATAAAAAATATGTTTAAAGTTAATTTCAACTATTAAAATGTATAAAAAAAGTTTGTCATTCCGTAGGAATCTAAGCTATTATGCTAAAATCTTTGCCTAGATTCCTACGGAATGACAAAAGTGCAGTTTTATTTTTGGAGATTTAATTGCTTTAATAACTGAAACTAAGCTAGTTTATTATACTTCTTCATTAAATTCTCATAAGTTCCCTGTGGTAAAATCCATTTCAAAGGAACACCGATTTTCTGCCCGAATTTACCAAAATAATAATGAGCTTTCCATTTGTTTTTAGTTAAAAGCTGATCGATATATTCTGCAACTTCCAAAGGCTCAGTTCCGTCGCCAACATGAGAATTCATCAAAGCATACACTTTATCGAAAACTGTTGCATAAGGTTCAGAAACTTTTGTTTTCACACGATTTTCGGCAATATTGGTTTTAATGTCGCCTAAATGAAGTGAACAGACATCTATATTCCAAGGATAAACTTCATATCTCATCGCTTCCGTTACTTTGTCCAGAGCAGATTTTGAAGCCGAATAAAATCCGCGGAAAGGTAATCCCATCTCACTTCCGATACTGGAAACATTGATGATTTTTCCGAATTTACTTTCCCGCATTTTCGGCATTACAGCAGTCATCATCTGAACTGATCCTACAAGATTTAGATTGAATAATTTCAAAATATCTTCTTTCGTAGAGTCTTCTACCGAACCAACCATTCCCATTCCTGCATTGTTAATTAAAACATCAATTTTAGTTTCTGTTTTTAAAACTTCAGTGATCGCATTTTGTACCGCATCATTGTCTGTAATATCTGTAGGAATTGATTTAAAATACTGACTTTCGGTAAATTTTCTGCTTAAACCGTAAACGTGATGACCTTTCTTCCCGAAATATTCTGCTAACACGAAACCAATTCCTGAGGAAGTTCCGGTGATGATGATTGTTTTTGACATTTAATAGTAAAAATATTTATTTGAATTAGGAATCTTGAATTTATTTTCACCGATCCTAAAACCGTTCATTTTTTTGAGTACGGTAAATTTATGAATAAACTCTTTATAATCATCTTTTGGAATGTCTGTTTTGTTTTCGTCACAGCTTGAAAACTGTTCGTCAACAATTGTTTTTCCTGTTGAGAAGTTGACTTCGTAGGTGAAATTATAATCACAAGTGTCATCCAATTGATATTTTGAGCCAATCAAATAAAAATCACCATTTTGAAATCGAAAAGTATATTTTGAAGTATCTGAATGTCTTGAATTTGTGAAGAAAAGCTGAGAAATGATGAGACAATTATTTTTAATTTGTATATCAAGCTTGTTATCTTCTGGATAGAAACCGTATTTGCTGTCAATAATTACGGATGAGTTTTCTTTCCATATTTTTAATTTTCCGTTGATGTTTTTGAGGATGTAAAACTTTCTTTCAAAACCTTCAGATTCTGTTTTTATGTTGGTATTAAAAACAATTACTGTTTCATCTTTTCCGTCTTTATCTAAATCTCCTTTGGTTTCCAAAATTTTTTCATAGCCTTTTGGAATCTCAAAATTTTTCAATTCCTGCGACGGAGAAATTGAAAAGAGTAGAATTATAAAAAAAGAAAAGAGTTTTTTCATTCATCAATCATTAAGAGTTTAATCTAATATCATTTTTTAAGATCTTTCTTTAGTTTTCAAATTATAAAGCAGTCTTTTACCATTTTATAATTTACTACCGTTCATTTTTATAAAAGGTAAATTTATGTAAAAGAACCAAAAAATAAGACTTTCGATATAATAAATCTAGAGAAACAACATAAAATTGATTAAACGATATTTCAAAAAAAATCCCGAAGACATGCTTCAGGAATTTTTTAGTATTTAACAGTTTTAATTAAGGTTCTATAATAATACTTCCGCATTGGCTCCCATTAGGAGTACAATAATAACGTTGACGGGGAATGCAGCATTTATAATATCCTACCATACAATTTTGAATACACACTTCGATTCCCCCGCTAATACTTTTCAATTCTTTTCTTGAAATTTTTTTTAAGTTTTTCATAATGATTAGTTTTAAATGATTTGAATATTTGTGGCGGTTAATATCCACACTATCAAATATATAAAATTTATCAGTGCGAAATAGTATTTATATTTTTTATTTATTAATCATTAAAAACTTAAGCCAATATCCTCTCTTTCTATCATTCCTGTGGTTTCCAAATCACAAATACAGCCTTTTACGGTTTTGTAATTTCCGTTGATACGGGTTTCTTTTCCGTTGCTGTCTTTGATGATAATTCCGGCAGAATAATCGTTGCCTTCGGCGTGATAAGCTCTGTAAATTACATATTCGTACCCATTATTTTTGAATAAAATATTGTCAATTTCCATTCCTGCATTTTCTTTTCCACCGCCTCTCATATAAGAATTGTAATGAAATTTCTTCCAGCTTTCTTTGGTTCTTTCAGCAGGAAATTCCATTTCAACTTTGGTTTTAGTTCCAAATCGATATTGAATGTATGTATTGGATTTATCTTTTACCAAAGACATTTTTTTACCATTTTTGGTTTCAAATGAATAAATAACTTCCTCGTTAGGCAAAAGATACTGCGCCCAAAATGTCAAAGGAAATAGAAAAGCAAAAATGATTACAAGTTTTTTCATATAAATTATTTTTCAAGAATTGTATTTAAATCTTTCCAAAACATCGGATACGATTTTTCCACCACATTTTCGTCTTCAATATTTAAGTCTTTAATAAGGCAAAATGGTGCAAAACTCATTGCCATTCTGTGGTCTTGATAGGTTTTGATTGAAATATTTTCTTCAGGATCTTTAAAACTGATTGATTTGATCGTTGCATCTGTGATTTCAGTTTCTGTTCCGAGTTTTTGCAGTTCATTGTATAATGCCAAAAGTCGATCCGTTTCTTTTACCCTCAAAGTTCCCAAACCTGAAATTTCAAACGGAATTTTCAATGCTGCAGCAGTTACACAAAGAGTCTGGGCAATATCAGGGCAATTATTCATATCCAAAATAATCTTTTCCGGAAATATGAAATTTTCAATAGGCTGAAGGGTCAATTTGTGCTTGTCTTCTGTAAACGTGGTTTTAATCCCAAAAAACTTTTCATAAATATCTGCAATCGCAGAATCTCCCTGTGTAGATTCTTTGTAAAAACTTTTCAGATGAATCGTTTCTCTTCCCAAAGCTGCGAAAGAATAAAAATAAGATGCAGAACTCCAGTCGCTTTCTACTTCATAGTTGATAACTGAAGAATGATTATTGATAAATGATTCTACTTTTATAGTGTTTCCTATAAAGCTGTTTTTTATTCCGAATTTGGTTAAAATATCCAAAGTCATTTCAATATAAGACCTTGAAGTAACTTCACCTACCAAATTTATTTCCAAACCATCTTCCAGTTTTCCGGCGATCAAAAGAAGAGAAGTAATGAACTGGCTTGAAATATTTGCCGGAACATCTACTTTTGTTTCGGTGATTTTTCTTCCAATAATTTTTAAAGGTGGAAAGCCTTCATTTTCCAGATATTCGATTTCTACGCCGAGATTTTGTAAAGCCGTAACCAAATTTTTAATTGGTCTTTCTTTCATTCTTCCGGAACCGGTAAGAATTGTAGTTTTTCCGTCTTGTATCGAATAATACGAAGTAAGGAAACGCATTGCTGTTCCTGCGTGATGAATATCTACGATCTCTATTTCCTCAGATAATGCTTTTTTTAGCAATTGTGTATCCTGAGAATTGGAAAGGTTCCCGATTTTTATGGCTGCAAACAGACTTTCTAAAATCAACAAACGATTCGAAATACTTTTCGAACCGCTGATTTGTATGGTTTTGTTTCCTATTAATTTTGATTTTTCTAACTTCTTCATTATTTCATTTCTATTTTAGAGATAAGCAATTACTTAAAGTTGCTTTGTCTTTTAATTCATTTTTAAATTCTACAGGAAGATTTATTTTGGTAGAACACCAATATTTTTCTTCGTATTTGTTTAATTCAGAATTCCACATTATTGCTTTTGCATCATTGTAATCTGAATTATAATAATATAGATTTTCTTTATCATCAACATAACAAAGCCAATAATGGTTATCGCTGAATGTCATATTTATCGGTTGCTGATAAAGAATTTTTCCATTTTCATTCGTAATAGCAAATACTTTACATGAGTTCTCTATATTTTTTACAATAATTTTTCTTTGTGTTCTTCCCCATGAATATGTTGCATTTGTATTAATGAAACCTTCTTGAATAAAATTGTGTTTGGATTTTTCAGAAGAACAGTAGGTTAAAGAAAGAATTACAAATAAAAATAAAGTAAACTTCATGAAATTACTTAAGTTTTTCATTATTGTGATGTCTGTCTTTGTCGCGATCAGTTTTTATTTTCATTTTTTTATCGAAGGCATCTTGGAGATTGACTCCGGTTTGGTTGGCTAAACATAATGTTACAAACAAAACGTCTGCTAATTCTTCACCCAGATCTTTACTTTTATCACTTTCTTTTTCGCTCTGTTCACCGTATCTTCTTGCGATAATTCTGGCAACTTCGCCCACTTCTTCAGTAAGCATTGCCATGTTGGTTAACTCATTGAAATATCTTACCCCAATTGTCTTTATCCATTCGTCGACCTGTTGCTGCAGATTTGTAATTTCCATTTTTTTAAGAGCCAAGTTAAAAGTTTAAAGAATTAAGTTAATTTCATTCATCATTCATCATTCATATTACTGATAAGCGCCTAACGTCGGGCTGGTCGTTCTGGAAACATTTACAATATCTGTAGGAACTGTGTTGGCAACCGTTACATCACCTTTATTTTTTGCAGGAGAATCGGCTTTTACTCTTAAGTTCATCTTTGCAGCGAAATAATTCATAAATCTAGGATCCTGATTTTTTATACTCTGGACGACGCTGGAACTTGTAAAATCAAATCCGGCTGCACTTATTCCTGAGTATTTCAGTAAGCTGTTTTGAATGCTGAAATTGAGCAATTGTCCCGGAACCTGATTTAAAGTTAAAGAATTATCCCGATCAGAATAAATAATACTGTTTCTGATATTGATATGAAGAGATCCCGGATCGGGTTGCCCGTTTTCTTTTTTAAATTCATTGGTGGCGTAAATTCCATCACGGGTAAATTGACTTAAAACTTCAGAATAATTAACAATCGTAGAGTGTACAAAGTCATAAACTCCACCTTTGAAGATTCCAACGCAAGCCTCGCCGCAGTTATTCATTACTAAATTCTTTGCATTGATATTTGATCGTACCGAATAAATACCATATTCCTGAAATGTATGAATGAATGAATTGCTTATTGTAGCGTCGGTTTCTGTCATTTCCAGACCTCTTGTTCCACCAAAAAGTCGGGTATGATTCATATTCAAAACAGATGCAGCTTCCATTTTTATAGAATTCCAGTTTCTTGGGATGGTGTCATAATAGCTGTCATTTCTGTCCCCACGAATAATTACCTGATTATCTGCTGTTCCGTTGATATTCAATGTTGCTCCTGTAGAAACTTTCATTCCGCTGTTTTTATGGAAATATATTTTTGTTCCCGCTTGTACAGTTAAATTAACTCCAGGATCAAGCGTCAAATCTCCGTAAATAATTTTAGCTTTATTATTAGACCAAGTTGCGTCAGAAGCAATAACATTTGGATTTGACGGAGTTTTAATGAAAAATTCAGCATCCTGAACAACAGAAAATAAAGTGACATGTTGCTGTCCGGCTCCAGTTGTAAACAAAACTCTGTCTTCAGCAATCGCTTCCGGGCCTGTGGCTTGAGGTGCAATTTCTACAAAAATATAAAGACTGTCTTTTTTTCTGAGAGGAACATTCTGGAAATCGTGTCCTGTTTTTCCGTCTACATTAATTTTATATAATGACGCAGCTCCTTTTTCAAGACTGATTCTTGGGATCATCACATCTTTATCTTCATTATTAAATACTTTTACCACATAGGTTTCTGAGCGTACCTGATGATAAACAGTATCACAGAATACGGTATCTCTCGAGAAACTCAGTTCCTGAGAAGGTGCATCAAAGCTAATATCATCCTTATCACACGAAATTGCCAGAAATAACATCCAGAATGAGAAAAAGAGTAGTGATTTGAATTTCATATGTAGAAATTTTTTGTTTGTCTAAGGTTATATGTTATCGCTTAACCTCGTTGGTATTTGTTATCAAAGACAGCTCTGGCGATTTCATAGAAGTTAAAATATATATAAGTTTCAAATTTAACGAAAATACTTTAATTTTCTTATCTTTTAAAAATTGTTGACCAGGTATTTGTATATTATAAAAATTATTGTATTTTTGCAACCTAAAATTTAGCAGAAGAAATACCATTACTATTTCGAAAGCAAACTTTAATTTTTTTAAAAAATAGTATTATGAAAAAAGGAATTCACCCGGAAAATTATAGACTTGTTGTTTTCAAAGATATGAGTAACGACGAAGTATTCTTAGGTAAGTCAACTGCTGACACAAAAGACACTATCGAGTTTGAAGGTAGCGAGTACCCATTGATCAAAATGGAAATCTCTTCTACTTCTCACCCTTTCTACACAGGAAAAACTAAATTAGTTGATACTGCAGGTAGAGTAGACAAGTTTATGAACAAATACAAAAAATTCGCTAAGTAATTTTTTGATATTAAAATATTTAAAGTCTTCCGATTTTCGGGAGACTTTTTTATTTGTAGTTAAAAGACAGAAATTAAAAGTTAGTGGTGAGAAATTAGTTTTACTATTTGTATTTTTGCTTTGAGTAAAGATAGATGTCTAACATCTAACTTCTAATATCTAACCTCTAATTTCTTTTTAAAATGCAACTTGTATTTTCAGATGCACAATACTGGGAAGATTTTCTTCCGCTTACTTTTACAAGGCCTATTGCAGAAATGCGATGCGGAATTCTAACATTCTCCGAAAGATGGCAGAAAATCTTAGCTACTACTGAGGTTTCTTGGTTTACAGAAATGTATCTTCAGCAGAAATTCAGAGAACCTGAAAAAAAAGAAAGCCTGTTTTTGGTGCCCAACTTTTTGCCAACAGAAACAGTGATTCAGCAGATTAAAGAATTGAAGCAGGGTGAAGCTTTGGTTTATGAAGACGAGTTGGTTGCTGCGAAAATTAATATGGAAGGTTTTTCTTTACATCAGATTGAAAAAATGACTGATATTAAAGAAGAGCTTGTTTTCTATAAAAAGCCTACCGATTTATTTACTTATAATAAAGAAGCAATCGATTTTGATTTTGAGTTGCTTACTAAAGGGAAAATTTCTCAGGAACTGTCTTCTACCAATGGATTTTTAGGCAATAAAGAAGATTTGTTTATTGAAGAAGGTGCAGAAATAGAATTCTCAACCATCAATACCAAAACCGGGAAAATCTATATCGGGAAAAATGCTGAAGTAATGGAAGGTTGTAATCTTCGTGGCCCGATTGCGCTTTGTGAAGGCTCTAAATTTAATTTAGGCGCAAAAATTTATGGTGCAACCACGATTGGTCCGCATTCTAAAGTCGGCGGTGAAGTGAGCAATATCATTATTTTTGGCTATTCGAATAAAGGACATGATGGTTTTGTAGGAAATTCTGTGATCGGTGAATGGTGTAATCTAGGCGCAGATACAAACTCATCCAACCTGAAAAACAATTACGGAAATGTAAAGCTTTGGAACTACAGAACCAAAGATTTTCAGGATACAGGTTTACAGTTTGCAGGCTTAATAATGGGAGATCATTCTAAAACAGCAATAAACACACAATTAAATACAGGAACGGTAATAGGAGTTGCATCTAATATTTTTAAAGAAGGCTTTCCGCCCAATCTGATTGAAAACTTTTCTTGGGGCGGATTTAAAGATGATGAACGTTTTAAATTGGATAAAGCGTACGAGGTTGCCGAAAAAGTAATGGCAAGAAGAAAATTGCCTTTAACAGATGGTGATAAAGCGATTTTGAAACATATTTTTAATGAATATTAATTGATTATAATTGAAAACTTCAAATTTTTTTGAAGTTTTTTTCATTTTAGTGTAATATATTTCGATTTCAGATTGTCTTATTAATAGAAATAAGCTTATGACCCAAGAAACTTTTAGGGATACGGTATTTACTCTCAGAGATGAGATGTTCCGTTTTGCAAAAAGGTTTGTTATGAGCAGTGATGAAGCGGAAGATGTAGTACAAGATTTGATGATTAAATTCTGGCAGAAAAAAGATGAGCTGGAAAAGTTCGGAAATTTTAAATCTTATGCTCTGAAATCTGTAAGAAATGAATGTCTCAATCGGTTGAAGCATCACGATGTAAAGTTGGGTTTTGCTGATATGCAGCTTCATCGATCGGAATTGTACAGTATGGATGTGAATAATCTGAAAGAATATATCATAGGTTTTATCAACCAGCTTCCGGAGAAACAGAAAGCGGTGATTCACCTGAAAGATGTAGAAGAGTATGAAGTGTCTGAAATTTCCGAAATGTTGGAAATGGAAGAAAATGCAGTAAGGGTCAACCTGATGCGTGCAAGACAAAAAGTAAAAGAACAAATCTCTCAACTGATGAGCTATGAGCAACGACAAATTTCAAGATAAATATAACGAGATCTTCCAAGGCTTAAAGGAAGAAAAGATGAACTGGAATTTTGAAGATTTTCTTCAGAAAGCAGAAGGTAATGTCGTTTCAGAAAACGAGGCGCCAATAATTCCTATTCAGGGTAAAAAACCTTCGCTTCCGAAATGGTTTTGGATGGCTGCAAGTGCGGTGATACTTTTAAGTTTTGGTTTTTTATTTAATTATAATCAAAACGGTGGGACTGCAGATCAGGCGAAATTGGTGGAAAACGAAATTCAGAAGCAGAAAACTGATTTTATTAATGAAAATCATAATCACGATTCGCAGGTTGCGGTTCATATTACTGATTCTGTTTCGGGACCAAAGCAAGATTCTATTTTTGTGGAAAACCCGATTGCTGAAAAAGATGTTTTAGATGAACTTCTGTCTAAGAAAAGCAGGATCAAAAAGCAATCAAAACCGAGATATGTTTATAATTCAGAATTAAAAAATAATACTTCGAAAGATTCCACAGGATATAAAGATTCTTATGTTATCGTTAACGGGAAACGTATCGATAATATGGAAGAAGCTATCAATATAACAAAATATTCATTCCAGGTGATGGCTAATAATGTTAATCAGGCATTAGCTCCCAAAGTAATGGACAACGTAGATTATTAACAACAGATTATGCAACTGATCAGGCTTATAATCAATTTAAATTTAACTGAACTCATGAAAAAACTATTCATTATATGTACCCTTGTGCTGTCTCATTTCTTTAATGTGTACGGACAGGAAAATAAATTAGATAAACTTTTTGATAAATATCAGGAAGTGGAAGGGGTAACTTCTATTAAAATTGCAAAACCAATGTTTGGAATGCTCAGCAATCTGAATATTGCAGATTCTGAACTCGATCAGATCAAACCTTTGCTGGCAAAAATCAACGGGCTGAAAGTATTGATTACAGAAAACTCTTCAGGTAATTCAAAAGCAAATATTAATCAGCTTAATAAAGAGATTTCAGCATTCGTGAAAAATCTGAATTACAGTGAGATTATGTCTGTAAAAAATGGCGGTAGCAGAATTAAGTTTCTTTCATCTGAAGCTGAAAAAGACGGTACTTTAGAAAATATGCTTTTAAATATAGACAGTGGAACCGGTGAAAGTATTCTTGTAATGCTTGATGGGAAACTTTCTATGGATGATGTAAATAAAATTATTAATTCCAGCGAAACTAAAACGAATACGACAAGAACTACAATTACCAACAGTTTTACTTCAGATAATTCTGCATCTTACTTGAATGGCGAAAACAGAAATGTAGGGCAATTCTCAGGAATCGATGTAAGTGCAGGTGTAAAAGTAGTTTTTACGCAGGAAAATAATACAAGTGTAAGAGTTTTTGCAGATGCCGATAAACTTCAAAATGTAATTACAAAGGTAGAAAACGGTATTTTGAAAGTTTCGATTGATAATAAAGGAACAAAAAATTTGAGATTCAAAAACCTTAGCGTGAATGTCTCATCACCAAAAATGGATAGAATCAAGGCTTCTTCAGGTTCCAATTTTACAACAGTGAACGAAATCAGAGGAAAAGAGATGACTGTAGATGCTTCTTCAGGATCAGGAATTGTTGCAAAATTTCAAATTTCCGGCACTTCTAACTTTGAAGCTAGTTCTGGTTCTACTGTGAAAGCGTCAATCAATTCAGATAAAGTTTTAGTAAAAAGCTCAAGTGGATCTAGCATTAAGCTGGAAGGAAATACAGAATACATATCAATCGATGCAAGCAGTGGTGCTTCTTGTAAAGCAGATCAATTAACTGCAAATATTGGTGTCGTAGAGTCTACATCGGGAAGCAATGTTTCTGTGAGCGCAAAAGATAAATTAACAGTAAAAGCTTCGTCAGCTGGATCTGTAAAATACAGAGGAAATCCTCAGATTGAATCAAACATCAGCAAATCTTCTGCAGGAAGTTTAAATCAGATCAACTAAAAAACTAGGTCATGAAAATTTTCAAAAACATTTTTTTCATTTGTTGCACGCTATTTTTAATGCAGTCATGCGTTGTTTCAAGCAAACCAAACATCGATTTTTTCTCAAAATCAAATTATAATTCTCAGGATGCGAAGTTTGCCAGCTTTAATGTTCCGCTATTTCTAGCGAAGCCCTTTATCAAAAAAGCGTTGAGAGAAGAAGGAGAAAGTGAAGCTGCAATTGCAATGGTAAAAAAAGTTTCGAAAATAAAAATGATGACTGTGGCCAATGGAAGTGAAGCAATGCTGAAAGATTATGCCAACTATCTAAAGGATAATAATTACGAAGATTGGGCAACCATAAAACATGATGGCGATAATGTAAATATCCGAGTAAAACAAAAAGGAGAGATGATCAATAATATGCTGATTACTGTAAATTCTAAAAAAGACATGGTGTTTTTGGATGTTAAAGGCAGCTTTACGGCAGACGATATTTCGCAGATGATCAATCTTGCATCAGATAAATAACTTCATATTCAACCATATTTAATTTTGTAAAGTCACTGTTTTAGTGGCTTTTTTTCGATTTATATCATGTATCATTAAGTTTTATTTAAACTATTTAAAAGCATTTTCATATTCCGGCAAAAAGTCTTAATTTTGCAAGAAAGTAAAGATGTCTATTCATAACAAAATTGTAGAGACAGCCATCACTTTCGATGACGTGCTTCTAGTCCCTGCTTATTCTGAAGTTTTACCTAATCAGGTTTCATTAAAATCAAGACTTACCAATAAAATTACGCTTAATGTTCCGATTGTTTCCGCTGCAATGGATACCGTTACAGAGGCTGATTTGGCAATTGCTTTGGCAAGAGTTGGTGGTTTGGGTTTCATTCATAAAAATATGACGATCGAAGAACAGGCCGCTCAGGTAAACAGAGTGAAGCGTTCTGAAAACGGAATGATTTCTGATCCTGTAACGCTTTCAAAAGATCATACTTTGGCTGAGGCTAAAGAAACGATGGCAAAATATAAAATATCTGGTCTTCCGGTTGTTGATGCTGAAAATACTTTGATCGGAATCATCACCAACAGAGATGTAAAATATCAGGAAAACCTTGATATGAAAGTCGAAGAGATCATGACAAAAGAAAATCTGATCACTTCTGATAAAGATACCAACCTTGAAAAAGCAAAAGAAATTCTTCTTAAAAGCAGAATAGAAAAGCTTCCTATCGTTGATAAAAACAATAAACTGGTTGGTTTGATTACCATTAAAGATATTGATAATCAATTGGAATATCCTAATGCCAACAAAGATGAAAACGGTCGTTTGATCGTGGGAGCCGGTGTTGGTGTAGGTGAAGATACATTAGACAGGATTGCTGCTTTAGTTCAGGCCGGGGTTGATATCATCGGTATCGATTCTGCTCACGGACACTCAAAAGGAGTTTTAGATAAAATTTCTGAAATCAGAAGAGCATATCCTGATCTGGATATTGTTGGCGGGAATATCGTAACGGCTGAAGCTGCAGCAGATTTAATTAAAGCGGGTGCAAATGTTCTTAAAGTAGGTGTTGGTCCGGGTTCTATCTGTACAACGAGAGTTGTTGCAGGAGTTGGAGTTCCTCAATTATCTGCTATTTACAACGTGTACGAATATGCTCAGTCAAAAAATGTTACTGTAATTGCTGATGGAGGAATTAAACTTTCGGGAGATATTGTAAAAGCGATCGCAAGTGGAGCAGGAGCAGTAATGTTGGGCTCACTTTTAGCCGGAACGGATGAAGCTCCGGGTGAAGAAATTATCTTCCAGGGAAGAAAATTTAAAACTTACCAGGGAATGGGAAGTCTTTCTGCAATGAAGAGAGGTGGAAAAGAAAGATACTTCCAAAGTGAGGCTAAAAAATTCGTTCCGGAAGGAATTGAAGGAAGAGTTCCAAGTAAAGGATCTTTGGAAGAAGTAATTTTCCAATTGACAGGAGGTTTGAGAGCCGGAATGGGATATTGTGGGGCTAAAGACATTGAAGCTTTACAAAAAGATACCAAAATGGTAATGATTACAGGAAGTGGATTGAAAGAATCTCATCCGCATGATGTGATTATCACTCAGGAAGCTCCGAATTATTCTTTATAAATTAGAATACTTATATAAAATAAAATACCTCCGAAAATTCGGAGGTATTTCTTTGAACCAAAAATTAAATTATGAGAAAAAGTGAAAGAAAATTTTTGTAGTCATCGAGCTTTGCCGCTCTCCAAATACAAGATTTTCATCGTTTGTGTTTTTTACAGTTTTCATTTGTGTTTTGTATTTACCCGAGAGCCTTTTTAGGCTCTGCGAATAAATACGATCTAATTTTTTTTCATCATTTGAGTTTTACCTCCTAATAATTAGATTTCCATCATTTGTGTTTTCTTTTTTGTATTTACCCGATTCTTTCTAGGTTTTTCGAATAAATACGGTCTAATTTTTTTCATCATTTGAGTTTTACCTCCTAATAATTAGATTTCCATCATTTGTGTTTTCTTTTTGTATTTACCCGAGATTCTTTCTAGGTTCTTCGAATAAATACGGTCTAAATTTTTTTTCATCATTTGAGTTTTTACCTCCGAACAATTTAACTTTCATCATTTGTGTTTTTAGAATTTCAATTGTGTTTTCGAATTGTTTAAAACTCGGTCTGAAAGCATTCAGATCTTCTCTTTACTTTTATAGTGTAAATTTAGTAACATTATAAACTCAATCATAATTATTCGTTTAGATATATGTCAATATGCTTGTAGATATTTATCTATATTGTAGAAATAGCAATAATTAATTGAATTTATTGTTGTTTAAATTGAAAAAATCGCAATTGAATGCGATTTATTTGGTAGGTTTGATAAAGTTTTTTATTGAGTGCTTCAATTCTTTAATTGATCTTTAAAATCATCGATCCGAAAATCAGTTAGAGCATTTCCTTTTTCAATTTTTTCTTTAGAATAGAGACGGAAGTCATTTTCAGTTTTCTCCAAAAGATAATCGTAAGGCCCGACTGAAGAAATGAGCTTAATTAAAACCGGTGAAATCTCCAAAGTGATAAACAGTCCCATAATGAAAGCCGCAGCAGTGGCGATGATCGCCGAGTTTTTTCCAAGTTCGTCCAAAGCCTGTAATCTTGCAGCAAATCCGTTGAATTTATCTTCAAACGTTTCTGTAGATTTTCTTTCTGTTTCAAGGTTGGTGTAGACTTTAGAGATTTCTTTGTCGAGATATTCCAGTCTTGTTGCGACCTGCTTTTGATAATTTTCCAGATCTTGTCGGCGTTGTTCTTTCAGTTCTTGTTTTCGTTTTGCATTAGAACCAAAGCCTACTTTCCCGCTGGTCAAATTAGATTGTTTCCCTAAAATTTCTTTTTCAAGTTCCACTGCAGCCGAATCATAAGACTTCTGATATTGAGCAATTTTATCGGAAATCTGCTTTTTTTCAGTTTCAAAAGGGCCGCTTTGTTGCAGAATTCTACCGCTCATTTGGGTCTGAAGGTCTTTTTTATTTCTTTGAATGATCGTGTTTAGCTGTTTATTGACTTCCTTTTCAAAAATCTTTAGTTCTAAAGGTTTAGAAATAATAATTCCTAAAAATATTGCCAGAATCAATCTTGGGATCGACATCAGAATCTGATTCCACCATGATCCTGTCTTTTTGATGGATGACACAATATATCGATCCAGATTAAAAATCATTAAACCCCAAAGGATTCCAAAACCAATCGAAGCCCAGATGTCATCAAAAATAGTGAACATTGCATACGCTGCAGAAAGTGTCGCAAAAACTGCGGTGAAAAGTACAATTCCTCCGATTCCGGCAAATTTATTCCATTCACTCGGTGTTTTTCTTAAGATGTGGATGTTTCCACCAGAACAGATCAGGAGAAATTTCTGAAACCAGTTTATTCTGTGATTTGTTTGATATATAGTTGCTTGTGTATTTTTCATTATTGAAAATTTATACAAAATTAGTATTAAAAAACATACCATTGTTACAAATAGTAATATGTTTTACCAAGTAATTTAAAAATATTAACTAATGCAAAAGAATTAAGATATACTAAAATTTAAATATTTTTTAAGTTTGTGCATGTTTATGTTTTGATATTGATAATAAATTGATAGTTTTGCAACCGAATATTAAATAAAATAAATAAAAATGAAAAAATTCTGTACCCTATTAGTATTGATGTTTTTTATTAATTCATTTTCGCAGGATTTTCATAAAGAATGCGGTTTTGATAAGGTAATGAAAAAATTGGATGAGAGACATCCTGATCTAAAAAGATATAGAGAGGAGGGAGAACAGAAGATTCTTGGAATGAATCAACAGGCTTTTCTAAATAAAGTAGGTGCTACAACTTCAAAGAATGCTCTTTATACGGGACAGATTTATGAAATCCCCGTAGTCGTTCACGTTATCGAATCCCAAGATGCGGCAAATGCTAACTTAGCGGTTACAGATCAGGAAATTATCAATTGGATAGCGAGAGCAAACAGTATGTATGCGACTACTTATGGCGGTTCTTTTTATCCGGAGGGAGCAGGTGCTACAGGAGGAAATGTGATACCCTTTAAGCTCGTTTTAGCAAAGAGATCACCGAGTTGTTTGCCTACAACAGGTATTATACGATACAACGGAAGTACTCTTCCTGATTATGACCAAAATGGAGTAACCGATACGGGAGCTACAGACACACAAATTAAAAATGAGCTAGCACCACACTGGCCAGAAAATTCTTACTTTAACATTTATGTGGTAATTGGTTTCGATGGTGAGCAGCAATTATCATATGGACTTATGGGGTACGCTGCGTTTCCTAGTTCGTATGACTACGATTATGAAAGCTTTATGAAAGTGGCAACGATCAAGAATCAAAATGATACGACACTTACTCACGAATTGGGGCATGCTTTTGGGTTGTATCATACTTTCCAAGGAATTTCTTATACTAGTCAAACAACTTGTCCTGTAAATAATAATTGTGCAACAGATGGTGACAGAGTTTGTGATACTTCACCTTCAAGAAGTATGTATAGTGGTGCAACGCCCAACAATAATGCAATCGATCCGTGTACTACTGTGAACTACGATGGAACCCAGTATAATATTATGAATTATACCAATTCAAACCGTAAATTTACTTCGGGGCAACGTGACAGAGCGATTTTGATGATGATGGAATATAGAAAAGATCTTCTGAATTCTTTAGCCGGAACAGATCCTGCATCGATTATAACATCGCCTGTTTCTGTAGTGAATGCACAATGTAACCCTTCAGGCATTGCAAACCCTACCAATAACAATTTTGCAACAGGACCTTACCGAGTAGTTTTCGGAAATATCAACAGTGTGACCAACGGATATGATTCTGATGAGGCAAATCCTGTATATTATGCGGATTATGCCACTGCTACTTGTATCAGACCAGCGTATGCTACAGAAATACCGGCTCTTACGGCAACTCCTTTAAAAATAACTTTTATGAACGGGTTTGGGCAAACTGAAAAATTCAGAGTAAAAGCGTGGATTGATTATAATAATAATGGTACATTCGAAGATGCAGAATTGGTTACAAATTATCTTTCTAATAATATAGGATCAGGACAAAGTAGCACATATACAGTCAATGTAACTCCGGCAGCATCTGCAGTACAAAATACTTATCTTAGAATGAGAATTGGAGTAGATGCAGCTACAAGAAACTCAGTTACTTTACCGGAATTTACTTCATGTTCCGCATTACAATATGGGCAGATAGAAGATTATGCTGTTAAAATATTAGGATCATTATCCACTTCTGAAACAGAAAATAAATCTGACACTAAAATTGTTTACATAAAAGAAGAAAATAAACTTCAGCTTTTTGGTAACAGAAATCTAAAATTCGGGAATTATCAAATTTACGATATGAGTGGTAAACTGATACAAAAAGGAAAATCAGATACCAATGAAGTTCGCATCAATCAGCAATTAATTAATGGTTCGTATATCATTAATTATTCTGATGGTGACAAACACGGTTCTAAGAAATTCTTACATAACTAAACTCAATAAAGCCCTTTTTTAAGGGCTTTTTTATTTTACTTGAACAAATTTGATATGAAAAAAATATTCAGTATTTTGTTTTTCTGCCTTTTAATCATTAGCTGTCAGTCACAGAAAATTGAGGCTCAACACAACGAAGAAGACAAAGCAAAGTATTTCTTAGGAACGTGGAGGCTTTCTCAAAAAACATATAAGGAAGGTCTAGAAACGAAAGTTTATAATCTTCATGAATGTATGAAGCATTACGAAATTATATTTGAAGAGAAAGCTCAAAAAACAATAATGATAAAAACATTTGCGACCGGCAAAGATTGTCAGATAAAAAGCCAATCAGAAGGTTTGGCGGTTAAGATCAGTGACGGTTCTTTTTCTTATCGAGAAGAAGATCTCAAAAGAGTAGAGCATTATAAAATGTACTCAAAAAATAAATTTTCAATAATATATCGCGATATTATTAACGGAAATGTGACGGAAATCGAAGACTTTTATCAACGGGAAAAATAATTATTTCAGCCGATCCGGATTCTGCCTTAAAAAACTATCCCATCCCGAATAAGACTTTGTATCTGCAATCGTTCCGGAATTAAAATGATGACAAACCGCAACCGCCAATCCGTCGGAAGCGTCTAAATATTTTGTGGGAAATTCTTTTAGGTTCAAAAGATTCTGAAGCATTCCTGCAACCTGTTCTTTACTGGCATTCCCGTTTCCGGTGATTGCCATTTTTATTTTTTTTGGAGAATATTCTGTAATAGGAATATTCCGGTGAAGACTTGCTGCCATTGCTACGCCTTGAGCTCTGCCCAATTTCAGCATCGATTGTACGTTTTTGCCAAAAAAAGGAGCTTCAAGCGCCACCTCATCTGGGTGGAACTCGTCAATTAATGCTAATGTTTTGTCGAAAATATATTTAAGTTTAGTCTCATGGTTCGGATATTTTTTTAAAATCAATTCGTGAATGGAAATCATCTCCATTTTTCCTTTTTTTACCGATATCAAACCGAATCCCATAATGGCTGTTCCGGGATCAATTCCTAAAATTATTTTCTCTGCTGAAATCATCGTGTCAAAGATACGGCTTTCTTTATTTTAGAATCCAATTATTCTTCAGACAGTTTCTTTTGATTGATGGGAACCCACTTTCCGTCATGTCTCAATAATATAATCTTATCAACTAATAATTTAGTTTTGTAGATTTTGTCTTTATAGATTTCCCATGCCTTCAAAAAGTTTTCATACGTAAGATCTCTGTAGCCAACAGTTACGTGGGGATTAAATGAATGTTTTCCAAAACTAAATTTCTCTTTTACGTTTAAATAAAGTTGTTTTAAATTTTCGTTTTCTTCCGGTTTCACAAATAGGACGGGATTCTTTGGATTAGGAAAACTTCCAAAACCGTTTAAAATAATTTCAAAAGGAGAAATGATGGTGTCGATTTTCTGAAAGGCGATGTGAATGTCTTCTTCCAATTCTATTTCTCTTTCAAATGGTGGTAATAAAGTAATATGTGCATCATTTTTCAGTGCTTTAGAATTTCCGAAATTTAAAGCTAAATCTTCTTTAAAAACTCTCACCTCATCAATGATTTTCTGATCAGGATAAATAGCGATGAAGTACATTTTTTTCATTCAGTAAATGTAAGACTTCTTTAGATTTTTTAAAATATTAATATGCATAAGAAAATTATGCATAACTTTACGAGGTATTAAATCTTTAGGATGAAAAAAAATAGCCTTTACAAAGGAACGCTGCAGAATATCATTTTAAAACTGCTTTCAAAAGAGGTGAAGATGTATGGGTATCAAATCACACAGCGTGCAAAAGAATTGACGGAGGGTGAGCTCGAAATGACTGAAGGGGCGCTCTATCCGCTTTTGCATAAACTCGAAGCAGATGGAATTATCAAGGCTGAAGTTCAGGAAATAAACGGTAGAAGCAGAAAATATTATTTGCTTACCGATAACGGGAAGAAACAGCAGGCTACACAGGAAGATGAAATGAGAAGTTATGTATTTAATCTAAAAACCATTTTTGATATTTAAAATTATGATGACTAAAGAAAATCTAACAGAAATAGAAAAATATCTAAAGAGTAAAAATTTAAGTTCTGTCGTTTTCGCTGAGGTTTATGATCATTTTGTAATGCAGATCTCAGAATTGATGTATAAACACGAAAACAGTTTCCCGGAGGCTTTTCTTCAGACAAAAGTCAATTGGCAAAACGAACTGAAAATGGTGAAAGCTGATCTGTTTTCTTTCAAAAGAATTGCGAAAATTGAGAAGGGTCTGTTGCAAGGTCGATTCAAAAGAATGATGATGATCGCTTCTGGGTTTTCACTGGTTTTTGGGACGATATTTTATTTTGATCAACACGTCTATTTGTATATACAGGGAGCTTTAATTATGATGCATTTATTATTTCTAATATATCATTTTGTATTTAGAAAGATGAGTCTTTCAGAATATCAAAAAATGGCATTTCATCCATTATTGCTGAGAAACTTATTGTTGATGTTACTTATTCTACCTCTCACAAATATTATTTTTTCTACAACTAAAAATTTATGGGAATTCCCATTGAATCACATGTTTGTCACCTTTTCAGTCATCCTTCAAATTCAGTTACTAAATTTCAGGACTAAAAAAATAAATGTTTTAATGGTATGACGAAAGAGCA